>Ga0265798_10009721_pt1 | contig 11978 bp, 8 predicted proteins | sample P3T30metagenome_FD_192430 | JGI IMG/M metagenome (GOLD analysis project Ga0265798, IMG submission 192430) | Plant litter microbial communities from East Loma Ridge, Irvine, California - P3 T30 | ecosystem: Environmental > Terrestrial > Plant litter > Unclassified | place: USA: California... | reverse complement strand
GGATCAGCGGACGTTCGTGGTTGCGTTCAAGGACCCGGGGACAGCGGAGCGAGCGAAGCGAGCGCTGCACGCCGGGTACTGATCGCGCTGCCTGGGATGGGTTTTCCGGGAACGGGCTTCGTCCTATGGCTCAGTCGTCAGCGCCCGCGCATTGCTCCGCTCCGGACGCCGGCCCAGAGGCCGTCCCGCGCCCGGGTCATCCCGACGTAGAGCTCCCGGCGGCCTCGCTCCCGCCGCTCCCGTTCGGTCTCCGACGAGTCGGCCGGGGCAGCATCGAGCAGCCCACGGTCGACGTGCGCGAGCAGCACCTGCTTGAACTCGAGGCCCTTCGCACGCTTCACAGTCCCCACCCGAACGGCGTCCGAGGTCCGCCCCGCGTACTGCTGCAGTGAGACGGTCGGGACGCCGGCTCGCCCAAGCGCCTCCATGACGTCGTCGGCCTGCCGGTTCGTCGCAGTGAGGATGCCTACGTCACCGTGACCGGTTCCGACCAGCCGGAGGACCTCGGTCACCCGGTCGAGCATCGCCCGGTCGTGCTCGGCGCGACTCGGAAACCGCGTCATCGTCGGAGCCGCACCGGAGCGCGACACGTCGGACACCGCGTCACCGACCCCGTCGACGCCCTCGATGTCCATGAACTGGTCGTCCGCCACCATCTCCTTCGCGAACTCGAGGATCTCGGCTGTGTTCCGGTGGTTGACGTCGAGCACCACGCCCCGGCCTGACAGGTTGATGCCGACCTCGCCGAGCGTGTAACCGCCGGGGTAGATCGTCTGCTGGCCGTCACCGATGAGCGTCAGGCCGTCGGTCCGGTCACCCACGAGCTGGTGCACCAGCGCGACCATCGCGCAGGACAGGTCCTGCGCCTCGTCCACGATGACCGCGTCGTACCGCTCGAGCGGCACCGCGCGGACCGCGTCGCGAGCGAGCAGAACGATGTCCTCCCAGTCGTGCGCCCGTCGCTCGCGCAGCCCGCGCGCGTACGCCTCGTACAGGTCCCAGACGGCTTGCCGCGTCTCCAGCGGGAGCGCGTGCTTGCGCCCGACGCGAGCCAGGTCCGCGTACTCGTCGAACCGCGTCAGGCCGCGGCCCTTGATGACGTGGCTGATCTCGTCTTCCCAGTATGAGCGCGAGAATCGCGACGACCGCAACGGACTGGAGGCGCGGATCGCGTTCCACGCGTCGTCGAACGCAAGCTGGGCCTCCCGTCCAGGAGTGCGGAACGCGATGCCGCGTTCCTTCAGCAGGCGCGTGGCGAACGCGTGGACGCCCATGAAGTCGACGCGACCGACCATGTCGGGCGCGAGGCGTTCGAGGAGGGACTCGAGGACCTTCGGCAGGGTGCTGATGTACGTCGTGAACAGCACGCGACCGCCGGTCGCGCGTGCGAGGTACGCGGCCCGGTGCAGGCCGACGACGGTCTTGCCGGTGCCGGCAGCGCCGCGGATGCGTGCCGGGCCGTTGAAGCTGCGGCGGACGAGCTTGGCCTGTGCCGGGTCGAGGAACGCCATCCAGTCCTCGATCGGCGCTTCGAGCACGCCGTCGAGGAGCTGGTCGGTCAGCTCGTCGTCCGCGGTGTCGACCCTCGGGACGAGTACGTCGGGTTCGCGGGGGAGCACCGGTGCCGGGACGACGACCTGTGGCGGTGTTGCTCCGCCGTCGCCGATCACGGGGAAGTGGTGCAGCATCGCGGCGAGGACCTCGTCGACGCGGGACGCGGACAATCGGGCTCCACGCTTCGTGATGTGGCCGACGAGGTCGTGCGCCCCGATGACATCGACCGAGGCGACGCGAGCGTGCATGCGCTTCTGGCCTACGAGTGCGGCGACCGCATGCACCTCGCCGGGCGCCAGGCCCGTATCCGCCAGTGCTGCCTCGGTGCTGTACGCGAGATCGGCGAGTCGGGCGATGTCGTCGGTGACGTCCTCTTGGCCGCGGGTGATCCGGTCGCCGTGGACCGCGACCTCGCGCCAGGCCTTCGTGTCAACGATGAAGACGCCGGCGCGGCCGATGACGACCATGTCGACCTGCGCTGTGCGGCTGCCTGGCCAGCTGCGGTCCGCGAGCAGGTGGTAGCCGATGCCGGCGAGGGGGGCGAGGATCCGCGCGGTCTCGCTCTCGGTGCGGTGGGCGATCTCGAAGCGGGCAGCGCGTTGCTCGGCGTCGTCCGCCTGGCGGCGGAGTTCGCGCGCGTGGCTGCGCTGGCGGTGTGCCTCACCCCTGCGGACTCTCCGGCCATCGTCATGGTTTTGCCCTCCGGGAGTCCCTGGTCCTCGGTGACGCTCGTTGTCCCCGGGATGAATAGTGTTGAACCATCCTCGTGGGTGGGTGGGAGCAGGCGGGAGTAGCCGTTTCGGGGTGGTGAGCGGACCTCCGGATGGTGTCGGTGGCCGGCGGAACCGCCGGACCTGGCCGGTGAGTTCAATTCCCATCGGCCCGATGGTGTTGACTGACTCTCAACGAGCGCTGGGGAGTACATGGTCAAGATCCACGGGTATTACGAGTACGACGACGACTCGCTAACGCCAGGGCAAGCGAAGGACGGCGGACTGAGCCAGCTGCTCTTCGATAGCGAAGGGAAGCTATCGGATCATGCGTCATTCCATCCCGAGGATCCGGACGACGAGGACGAGAACAGCTATGACTCGACGACGCGGACTGACGATTCAGACGCAGAGGCGGATACACAGGCCGCGGCGCTCCTCATCCTGGCTGTGATCGGCGCTGCGGCGGGCGGGTATGTGCTGATCCGCAAGGCGACGCCGCACGTGCAGCGCATGATCAACGAGCGGGCGCTGCCAGCAGTTCGGTCATTCTGGAAGAAGGTGCGAGGGCGAGGTAGTGAAGTCGGAGGGGCTGACGAAGACGAGACGAGCGTCATCTTTGTGCAGACTCCGCACGCGCGTGGGAACGCGGCAGCACCCGGAACCGACGTCGCCATTACGAAGCCCCAGATGAGCCCGGACGAGTGGTATGCCCGCTTCCGCGCGATGTTCGAGGCGCGCACGTTTGCTGACGAGCAGTGGCAGCTCCTGTCATCGGTGCAGGTCGCGGACGACGAAGCAATCGCCGAGCTGCAGCGTGAGATGGCGCGCAACCGCCCGGAGGCTGTCGTTCGGCAGGTGGCGCTGATGCTCGAGGCAGCGCCGGAGATCGATGAGGACGCGACAGCCGAACCGGTTTCGATCGAGGTAGAGCGCGACCCCGGACAGCGCCATCAGTGATCGCTAATCACAAAAAGTCCTGTTCAGGACATACTTAGGGCAGCTATCGGCATCAGGTGAGGCGAGCTGCCTCCCGGCCGGAACGCGACACGAAGTCCCACCTGGGGTGTCCTCGGCTCGAATGTCATCGTCGGCCGATACCTTGAGATGGAATGACTCGACAGAATTAAACTGCGCCACGATGGCGCCAAGGAGACGTAGACCGTAATGGGTATCCAGTACAGCAGCGGAGCACAGAAGCCAGTAGAGGCCGCGAGGGTGGTGGCGTGACGGTGGCTCTCAAGAAATCTGATCTGTACAGCTCGCTCTGGGCTGGAGCCAACGAGCTCCGAGGCGGCATGGATGCCAGTCAGTACAAGGACTACGTGCTGACGCTGCTCTTCATGAAGTATGTCACCGACAAGGCTAAGTCTGATCGGGACAGCCTGATCGATGTCCCCGAAGGCGGATCCTTCGATGACATGCTCGCCGCGAAGGGCGACGTCGAGATCGGTGATCGCTTCAACAAGATCATCGGCAAGCTCGCCAACGCGAACGGCCTTCGCAACGTCATCGATCAGGCCGACTTCAACGACGCCGAGAAGCTCGGCAACGGCAAGGAGATGCAGGATCGCCTCTCCAAGCTGGTGACGATCTTCAAAGACCTCGAGTTCGGCGGATCAAGAGCCGAGGGGGATGACCTCCTCGGTGATGCCTATGAGTTCTTGATGCGGCACTTCGCTACAGAGTCCGGCAAGAGCAAAGGTCAGTTCTACACGCCCGCCGAGGTCTCACGCGTAGTGGCGAAGGTCGTAGGAATCAACGGCCAGACCAGGCAGGACGAAACTGTCTACGACGCGGCCTGCGGGTCCGGTTCATTGCTTCTGAAAGCCGCAGCTGAGGCGCCTCGCGGCATGACGATCTACGGCCAGGAGAAGGACAACGCGACCTGGGCGCTCGCCCGTATGAACATGATCTTGCACGGCAACGAGACCGCGGAGATTCACAAGGGCGACACGATCACGAGCCCTAAGCTCACGAACGGCAACAGGCTGAACACCTTCGACTATGTCGTAATGAACCCACCGTTCTCAGTGAAATCATGGTCCAACGGGCTGGAGACTGAGTATGGGCGTTTCGAGTACGGCATGCCGCCGGAGAAGAACGGAGACTTCGCCTTTCTGCTGCACGCACTCACGTCGCTCAAAGCGGAAGGCAAAGCAGCGGTCATCCTGCCGCACGGTGTCCTGTTCCGTGGGAACACGGAGGGGAACATCCGCCGCGAGCTCCTCAAGCGGGGCTTCATCAAGGGGGTCATTGGGCTTCCAGCGAATCTCTTCTACGGCACTGGCATCCCCGCGTGCATCGTGATTCTGGATAAGGAGAATGCGGTTAGTCGCACCGGCGTCTTTATGGTGGACGCAAGCAAGGGGTTCATCAAAGACGGCAACAAGAACCGTCTTCGCGATCAGGACATCCACAAGATTGTCGAAACGTTCAATCGTCAGCTAACCGTCGATGGCTACTCACGCAAGGTGCCGATGAGCGAGATTGCGGATGCTAAGAACGCCTACAACCTCAACATCCCGCGCTACATCGATAGCTCGGAGCCCGAGGATCTCCAGGACCTCTCAGCTCACCTACACGGCGGCATCCCGAATCACGACATCGATGCACTGCAGGACTACTGGGATGCGCTGCCCGCGCTGAAGGACGCTCTGTTTGAACCGCTTCGGCAGGGCTACTCAAAGCTCCGGGTCGACCTTTCCAAGGTGCAAGACTACGCGCTCAACCGTGGCGGACTCGAGTTCATCCGTGCGGATGTCGAGCAGGTCGTCGATGACTGGTTCGCCGCCCATCGCGCGGCACTGCTTGCGATCGACGCGAACACCAAGCCGAACGACCTGATTCGGATCCTCGGCGACGACCTGCTTGAGCGGTTCAAGACCATGCCGCTGCTTGATGAGTACGACGTCTACCAGCAGCTCATGAGCTACTGGAACGGGGTCATGCACGACGACATGTACCTGCTCATGACTGAACTCGGTAGCGGCGAGACTTGGGCTACGGCCGCCAAGCCGCGCAAGACAATTGAGGACAAAGAGCGAAAGCTTTCGGAGGATCCGGACCTCGAGATCGGCGCCGGCCGTAGCAAGACGAAGTTCAAGATGGACCTCGTCCCGCCCGACCTGATCGTGGATCGCTACCTCGCGGACGAGCAGGCTCATGTCGATGAGCTCAATGCAAAGCTCGAATCGGCCTCGGTCGCAGTGGTGGAACACGCCGAGGAGCACGGCGTCGACGAGGCACTTCTCTCCGAGGCGACCAACGACAAGGGTGCGTACACGAAGCAGCTAGTCAGCGCGGTGATCCGTGACGCCAACGCGAGCGGCGACCACGAGACTCTCGACTGCGCGAACGCCGCACTTTGCCTCGTGAATGCCGAAGCCGCGGCCAAGAAGGGGGCAAAGGAGTCGCAGGCTGCACTCGACGAGGCGACGCTTCAGAAGTACGGCGAGCTCACTGACGAGGATGCGAAGTCAATCGTTCTTGACGACAAGTGGCACGCTACTATCTCCGCAAAGGTCGACAGTGAGGTCAATGCGTTGACGCTTTCTCTCGTTGCTCGTATCCATCAGCTCGGCGAGCGATATGCCGAGACCATCGGTGAAATCGATACAGAACTATTGAGGCTCGAAGCTAGGGTTGCGAGCCACATCGCCGCTATGGGGATCGAATCATGAACGCAGGCAGCCAAGTCCTGGCGGCAGGTGAGCTGGGGACCTTTCGGGGTGGCAGTGGCTTTCCTGTGCGATATCAAGGCAAGAGATCCGGGGATTTACCATTCTTCAAGGTTTCCGACATGAACAGTGAAGGCAACGAGCAGTTCATGACGCGGGCGAACAACTACATCAGCGAAGCAAGGCGCAAGGCGCTAGGCGCAGTCCGCATGCCCAAGCGAGCGATCGTGTTTGCAAAGGTCGGTGCCGCCGTCTTCCAGGAACGGAAACGTATTCTTGCCCAAGATAGTTGCATCGATAATAACATGGCTGCCTTCATCGTGGATGAGAGTAAGTTGGACGTTCAGTTCGCGTACCACCTTCTGACGGCATTCAGGATGTCGGATCTTGTCGCAGTGGGGGCGCTGCCGTCTTTGAATGGCGGACAACTTCGATCGATTCCGCTGCGTGTGCCAAACCAACTCTCCGAGCAGCGTCAGATTTCATCAACGCTCACCGACGCTGATGATCTGATTAGTGCTCTCGAACGCCTTATTGCCAAGAAGCGGGCAACCAAACAGGGCATGTTGCAGCGGCTTCTTAGCGGACGTACTCGGCTACATGGATTCTCGGATGCGTGGATCTCGACTCGGCTTGGGGCGTTGGGTTCATTCCTCAAAGGCCGTGGCATCAAACGCGATGACGTTCGAGCGATAGGGGTGCCCTGCATCCGCTACGGTGAGATTTATACGGCGTTCGGTGACTACACGGATCGAACACGCTCCTTCGTCGCATCGGATGTGGCGGCCTCCGCTGTTCCGCTCCGCCGGGGAGATGTGCTGTTCGCGAGCTCTGGTGAAACTAAGGCTGAGATCGGAATGAGTCTGGCGTACATTGGTGATCAAAAGGCGGTCGCCGGCGGTGACATCGTCATTTTTCGCGGGCCGAGCTTCAACCCGGTGTTTCTCGCGTCTTTGCTGAATACACCATCGATTGCATCGCAAAAGGCCCGTAAGGGGCAGGGAGATGCCGTTGTCCACATCAGCAGCTCAGCTCTCGCAGATTTGCGCGTAAGAGTTCCCGATCGCGATGAACAGGACGCGATCGCAGCCGTCATCGAGGAAGCGGATCGTGAACTTTCAGCGCTCGACTCTCGACTTGATAAAGCCCGTGCTATCAAGCAGGGCATGATGCAGCAGCTCCTTACCGGTCGCGTGCGTCTCCCCGCGGAGGTAATAACGTGAGCGGCCCGAACAACACTGGGGCCGCGGAACAAATGACGGCCTTCATCCACATGATTGAGTACATCGTATCGTCCTCTCCTGGCGTCTTCGGCTCGTTCGCCAGAGGACGGGAGGAAGACATCACCGGTCAAGCTCAGGTCGTCGAGCAAGTCCTCGATCGGGCGACTCCGCAACGGCGGGGGCAGGTGATCGAAGGCGGTCGGAGATGGCAGGGCCTCCGGCAAGCCGCAGGCAGAGGTGTCGCACAGATTGAGCGTGCGCAAGAACTCGAGGAGATGCTCGGGTACGACGCACCGCGAATCTCAGCTGCCGACATCCACCCATGGATCTGGAGCGGAGCTCGTTCGCTTTGGCGGTCCGGCCACGTCGTTCAGGCCGTGCGCGACGCCGTAACCAAGCTCAACGCCGAGACCCAAAACAAGGTCGGGCACCGAGACGTCAGCGAAACAAATCTCTTTAAGCAGTCCTTCTCGCTCGATGAGGCGAAGCAGGGGAGGTCGCGACTGCGACGGATTCCGCCCGTGGATAGCGACACGTATCGATCCGGACAGCGCGGGGCGATGGCCTTTGCTGAGGGTGCGTTTGCTGGGATTCGGAACCCGCTCTCGCATGAGGCGGATCAAGAGCTCATCCGACAGGTTGCGCTCGAGTACCTAGCAGCGCTGAGCGTGCTCGCGCCGTGGGTAGATGATTCGATAGTTGAGAACGCAGGGGGAGCGTCATGAGCACAGTAGGACAGATCGAGAAGAAGACGCAGGACCGCGTCGTGAAGCTGTTCACCGAGCGGTTGGACTACGACTATTTCGGAGATTGGCACGACGGAAACCGCGCCACTGGGATCGAAGTCGATGTCCTGACGCAGAACCTACGCGCTCGCAACTACGACGAGACGCTCATCACTCGCGCTCTGGACCAGCTCCAGAAAGCCGCGGCGGTTGGCGTTGGTCACAACCTTTACGAGGCGAACCGTGACGTCTATCAGCTGTTGCGCTACGGCGTGAAGGTCAAGCCAGCGGCGGGGGAGTCGACGCGGACCGTATGGCTCATTGACTGGCAAACGCCGTCCGCCAACCACTTCGCCGTTGCGGAGGAAGTGACCGTTCTCGGTCACCACACGAAGCGCCCCGACATCGTGCTCTACGTGAACGGGCTCGCGCTCGGGGTAATCGAGCTCAAGCGATCGAAGGTCTCGCTAACTGAAGGTATCCGCCAGTCTATCGGCAACCAGAGCAAGGATTTCATTCGCCCGTTCTTCTCGACAGTGCAGTACCTCTTCGCGGGCAACGATGCTGAGGGACTTCGCTACGGCGTGATCGATACGCCGGAGAAGTACTGGCTGGAATGGAAAGAAGACTCTGACGTCGACTCTCCGCTTGACCGGGCGCTATTGCAAATGTGCGCGCAGGACCGCTTCCTCGAACTGATTCACGACTTCGTCGTCTTCGACAAAGGAGTCAAGAAGGGCCCGCGTCACAATCAGTACTTCGGTGTCAGAGCTGCGCAGCAGCGCATTGCTCAGCGCGAGGGTGGCATCATCTGGCACACCCAGGGGTCTGGCAAGAGCCTGACCATGGTCTGGCTGGCGAAGTGGATCCGCGATTCGCAGGTCGGGACCGATCCGCGCGTACTGATCATCACGGATCGCACCGAGCTGGATGAGCAGATCGAGAAGGTCTTCAAGGGTGTCAACGAGTCGATCTATCGGACGAAGAGCGGCGCCGACCTCATCAATACGCTCAACACGTCCGAGGAATGGCTGATCGGGTCGCTCGTGCACAAGTTCCGCGATAGCGGCGACAACGGTGATGCCGACGCGGATGACTACATCGCAGAGCTGAACGCTTCGCTCCCGAAGGACTTCCGCGCCAAGGGCAACATCTTTGTGTTCGTCGACGAAGCCCACCGCACGCAATCTGGCCGAATGCACCGCGCCATGAAGCAGCTTCTGCCGGACGCAGTGTTCATCGGATTTACCGGCACCCCGCTCTTGAAGGCGGATAAGGCGACCAGCCTAGAGACTTTCGGCTCGTTCATCCACACCTACAAGTTCAATGAGGCTGTGAACGACGGCGTCGTGCTCGACCTACGTTACGAAGCCCGAGACATCGATCAGGACCTGACGTCGCCTGCCCATGTTGATAAGTGGTTTGAGGCCAAGACCAAGGGCATGACGGATCTCTCTCGCGCCGAACTCAAGAAGCGCTGGGGCACCATGCAAAAGGTGGTATCCAGCAAGTCTCGTGCCGAGCAGATCGTGGCCGACATCCTCTTGGACATGGACACCAAGCCACGCCTGATGGATCGTCGTGGCAACGCAATGCTCGTTGGGGCCAGCATCTACCAGGCGTGCAAGTTCTATGACCTGTTCGTCGCTGCCGGGTTCAAGGGTAAGTGCGCCATCGTCACGAGCTACCAGCCCAATAGCTCGGAGATCTCCAAAGAAGACTCCGGGGCGGGCAAGACAGAAAAGCTCGCGCAGTACGACACGTATCGTCGCATGCTCGCGGACTACTTTGATGAGTCCGAGGACGCTGCGATGGGCCGCGTCGAAGAGTTCGAAACCGCAGTCAAGAAGCAATTCGTCGAAGAACCAGGGCAGATGCGGCTTCTTATCGTGGTGGATAAGCTGCTGACAGGCTTTGACGCGCCGAGCGCGACATATCTGTACATCGACAAGAAGATGCAGGATCACGGCCTCTTCCAGGCGATCTGCCGAGTAAACCGACTTGACGGCGACGATAAGGATTACGGCTATATCGTCGACTACCGTGACCTCTTCAACTCCATGGAAAGCGCGATCCTTGACTACACCTCGGGCGCGCTTGAAGGCTACGGGAAGCAGGACATCGAAGGACTTCTCTCTGATCGAATTGAGAAGGCGCAAGAAGACCTTGAGGATGCCCTCGAGCGCATCCGTGCGCTGTGCGAGCCTGTGCTGCCGCCGAAGGGCACAGACCAGTACCGCGCCTACTTCGTCGCGACCGAGGCGGGGAACACGGCCCAGATCAAGGCCAACGAACCGAAGCGAGTCGAGCTCTACAAGGCTGTCTCAGCAGTTACCCGCGCATTTTCTAACCTCGCGAACGACATGACCGAGGTCGGGTACAGCCCAGCGGACGTCGAGAAGATCAGGAAAGAGATCGCGCACTACAGCGACGTCCGGGCAGAGGTGAAACTCGCCGCCGGCGAGGACGTCGATTTCAAGGCCTACGAAGCTGATATGCGGTTCCTGCTCGACACGTACATCAAGGCTGGTGCCTCGCAGGTTGTGTCGGACTTCGAGGACACCGGTCTCATCAATCTTGTCGTCAAGCTCGGTCCGAACGCGCTCGACAAGCTCCCCCCCGGCGTCAAGCAGAGCAAGGATGCGGTCGCAGAGGTCATCATCAACAACATGCGCAAGGTGATCATCGACGAACATGCGCTTAACCCGAAGTTCTACGACCGGATGAGTGAACTTCTCGACGCAATCCTCGAGGAGCGCCGCAAGCAGGCGCTCGACTACGAGCAGTATCTGGCCAAGATCCTGCAGGCCACGCAGCAGCTGGGAACCAAGGACACCGGCAAGACCTATCCGTCATGGGCTAAGCACGGAGGACAGACGGCACTTATCGACACGCTCGATGATGATGCTGACCTCGCATTCGCAATTGACTCTGCGATCCGTAACGTGAAGCAGCACGGTTGGGTCGATAGCCCGATCAAGCAGAAGCAAGTGAAGCGAGCGATCGCACGGCTTCTGCTCGCGGGTGACGATCGGGTGGAGATGCTGTTCGATCTCGTGAGGTCTCGTGATGAGTATCGCTAGCGCGTACCTCACCGTCCGCGGGCTCGATATCGAAGTCGTTCGCAAAGACATCAAGCACCTACATATCGGGGTCTACCCGCCAGCTGGACGTGTCCGTATTGCGGCGCCGCTTCGTGTCGATGACGATCAGATTCGGCTCGCCATTGTTCAGCGTCTTGCGTGGATTCGTCGTCAGAGGATGGAGCTTCAGGATGCTGCCCGGCAGACAACCCGCGAGATGGTGACCGGTGAATCCCACTATGTGTGGGGAGTGCGCAAGCGGCTCAAGGTTGTCGCGCGACCGGGGCGCGCGAACGTTGAAGTCGACGGGGACAGACTCGCGCTCTACGTCGCGGCAGAAACCTCGGCCGACCAACGCCGCAGATATCTCGAGCGGTGGTACCGCGAGCAGCTCGGAGCTGTGGTTCCCGGCCTGGTGAGCAAGTGGGAGCATCGGCTCGGAGTGATGGTCCCCAAGTGGACTATCCGCAAGATGAAGACGAAATGGGGCTCGTGCAACCGCGAGACGCACAGTGTCTGGTTCAACCTGGAGCTCGCGAAGAAGCACCCCGATTGTCTCGAGTACATCGTGGTGCACGAGCTCACTCACTACTTTGAGGGAAGCCACGGAGGGCGATTCTCGACGCTCATGGATCGCAACCTTCCTGACTGGCGGCTGCGTCGCGACGAACTGAACGGGGCGCCGCTCGCGGAGGAGGACTGGGAAGTATGACCGAGCGCGCTCAAGCGCCCGAAGGCGCAACCTCCGAGAAACCCGGATCTGCAGGGCGGGATCTCACCGCGCTCACGCCCGAGTTCATCGAGTCCGAGCACGCGCGATACTCCCAAGCCATCGCCGAGAAGGGACTGCTGCAGGTTTGGTTGAATCCTTACAGGTAGGAGCATTGGCTCCTGCTGGAAGGATGTGCGCCATGGTGAAGGCGTATCCGGAAGAGTTCCGCCGTGATGTGATCGCGGTCGCCCGGAAGGGCGAGACGTCGGTGCGGCAGGTCGCGAAGGACTT
>Ga0265798_10009719_pt1 | contig 11978 bp, 10 predicted proteins | sample P3T30metagenome_FD_192430 | JGI IMG/M metagenome (GOLD analysis project Ga0265798, IMG submission 192430) | Plant litter microbial communities from East Loma Ridge, Irvine, California - P3 T30 | ecosystem: Environmental > Terrestrial > Plant litter > Unclassified | place: USA: California... | reverse complement strand
TATTTTGTTATATTAAGTAAAATAGCATCGTATCTAGGTGTAAATTTGTATTCTAGAACTAGAGAACAAAAAGATAAAGTGTTTTATGCCTTTATGGTTATATCTCACAGTGAAGCTAGTCATGTTAAGGTTATAAACTATTTTAATCGTTTTCCTCTATATTCTTCTAAGTATTTGGCTTACAAAGATTGATCTTATCTGGTCGAACAAACTAGGTTACGGGCTGGTAAAGTTTTAACTAAAGAAGAAATATCAGAAGTTGAAGCGATTAAAGCACAATTTAATACTAAACGTACGTCGTTTGATTTTTCACATTTAGATACTTTGATTTAATACCTTAGTGCTATTAACCTTATTTCTTACTTTTTTGTATTCATATAAAAGAAATTGCCGTGGGTGGTAGAAATACTACTCTTATTACATAACTATCTGCGGGAAACTCCTAAAGTCTTTTTATAAGTGTTGTGAAAACTTTTATATAAAAAAAATGGCAAGCGTACATAGACCTTAAAAATTAAAAAGAATATTTTTATACTATGAAATATTTTATAAAAAATGGACAATCCGCAGGAAACGAAAAAAAATGATTTGTTTTTTATAGGATCCTCAGAGACTACACGTTATGCCCCCATTTTTTTGTTCAAAAAAAAAAATGGGGTGAAGATATAGTCCAAATATAGCCTAACGGTTATAACAATTGAATTTCTTACTTCCATTAGGGTTAGGAGGACCAGATATGGGATTCCCAAGACTTAATAATATTAGTTACTTATTATTAATACCTAGTATTGTTTTATTCTTATTTGCAGGTGGGATAGAAAATGGAGTAGGTATAAAACCTGTGCCTAAATAGTAAACAATTACTATTAAGTATACCACTATATGCTGGAAAACCCTAAAGCTTTAAGTACTTGGTCTATTAATAGTTATTTTATACTGAAGAATAAGTGATAACCTTAAATAAGGTACAATGGGCAATCAGCAGGAAAACAGAACATAGGTTTTGTATTATCCTCAGAGACTATACGTGGTACACTCCTTTAATAAGGGTGAATATATAGTCCATGGACATATGAAAATATGTCTAATATATATGTATTTTACTCATTAGGCAGGTAAAGCAAATAAAATACTAATATCTTCCTTAGAATCCCTTTCTTCCTTAGCTAATAACTCAACTAATAAAAGATTAGGTGGTTATTTAGCAGGATTAATAGAAGGGGATGGTTCCATAATTGTCCCTAAGACAATTAGAAATCAAAAAGGTAAATTGTTATATCCTGTAGTGAAAATCACTTTTGTAAAAAAGGATGCCCCTTTAGCGGTTAAAATCCAAGAAATCATAAGGGGAGGTCAAATAGTGCATCCTAAGGATTCAAATTATATAGATCTTCTATTTCAAGATTTGAATTCAATACAATCGATTGCTGTACTACTTAATGGAAATATGAGAACTCCCAAGATAGAGGCTTTATATAGACTAATTGATTGGTTAAATGCTAAATATAAAGATAAGCCCGAAATAGTTAAATTAGGTTTGGATCCTAGTGAATTAGGTAGCAACCCGTGATTAGCTGGGTTTATTGAGGCGGATGGTCATTTTTATTGTGGTTTTGATTTAAATGAAAAGTGTATAGCAAATACAGTTAAATGTTACATGGCTATATCTCAAAAAAATTTATACAAAGCTAATGCTGATTTATCTGAAAAAGATAATTCCAATCTATACATTATGGAAAAAATTCGAGAGTTTCTTGATGTTAAGAACGTCAATCAGATTAAACGTATTAGAGGTGGTTATATTGAATTAGCATACTCGGTAAGAACAACTAAAAAAAGTTCTTGCGAGATATTAATAAATTATTTAAATGCTTATCCGCTATTTAGCTCTAAACATCAAGATTTTTTAGATTGATCTAAAGCACACAATATTAGAATACATAAAAAGTATAAAACTCTAGAAGGATCCTCAGAATTATTATTCCTAAAAAACAGCATGAACACTAAAAGAACTCAATTCAATTGAGATTCATTAAACAATTTTTACAGTTTAATGTAATAAGGGTTAACAACAACGAGATAATAAAAATATATATAGAGTTTTTGACAGGATGAACTCTTTATCCACCTTTATCAGGAATACAAAGTCATAGTGGTCCAAGTGTGGATTTAGCTATCTTTGGATTACACCTTTCTGGTATCTCAAGTTTACTTGGAGCTATGAATTTAGTGTTCAATGTATTTCTTACATATTTAAGATATTCAACAAACTTTCAACTAACAGTTAATAAATGTTACTTTAGTAGCAATAAACCAAAATATACGTATAAAAAGAACTCTGAAAATGATAATAATTACGGTGACAATAACAATGGAGAAGACAATAACTCACCTCCTGGTAAAAAAAAGGATTCTGCTGAAAATAATGATAAACCTAAATTGGATAATCGTTGAAAAGAGATATTGGGTAGATCTGGTCCTAATAAACATGCACATGTAATGGCTGTGGAGCAAATTAATAGTGGTGGTATTGTGACTGCTGAAAAAATTAATGAAATTTTAGCTTACTGTAATATTAAAATTACAGAACAAGAATTAAAATCTTTAATTGATACTGCAAGTTTTACTTTAACTAATTTAAATCAAAAAAGTATAACTAAGGATGTTCTTAAAGATAAACTTGGTTCACCTAATAGTAAACTAAGAATAGCTGGTATATATATCTTTACACATACTACTACAGGTAGAAAATATGTAGGTTCATCTTCACAGCTGGCTTTTAGATTAAATGGCTATATTAATTTCTCTCATAGAAATAATGGTTTATTAATACCTTTATTGCACAAAGAAGGATTGAAAAATTTCTCTTTACAAGTTTTTCCTTTTTACCATAATTACATTAAAGGGTCAGAGATTGCATTAGAACAATATTATTTGTTACACTCTAGTTTCACATTAAACACCATAAGAGTTGCAAATAACCCTAGCGGGTCAACCTCAAAGAGTTTATATATGTATAACAGAGATATGAGTATATTATATTTTTTTTCAACAAAACAAGTAGATTTTATTAGAAAATTAAATGTTCATCATACCACATTCTCTAAACATTTAAAAAACGGTACTTTTTATTTAGGTAAGTATCTTTTTTCAAGTGAACCGGTGTTAACTGCTAAAGTTAAAGATATGTCTGATTTAGATTTAGCTTTAATGCTGGAGAAGGACAGAGTTAAATACAATAAAAATAAATCTCTTAATAGTTCATCTAAACCTGTTAAATTAACATGTGTAGATAATTTAGAAAACACTATTGTGTTACCTAGTTTAGGTAAATGTGTGGAATATTTACATAAAAAAGGTTTATCTGCTTCTCAAGTAACATTAGTTAAACACATTAATTTAGGTAAAGCGTATAAAGGATATTTATGTGAATATGTGAAAGAAAATACATTGTAATGGGATTCATATAAAATTTTTAACTGTATGCTGAAACAGCTCAGTGTTTATAAGTACTTAATAGTAAAAATCTTGTAAGCTATGCTCAATCAGCAGGAAACAAAAGTAATATTAATTATTACTAGGATCCTCAGAGACTACACGTTAAAGGCCGTATTTTAATACGCTTAAGATATAGTCCACAAATAGTTACTATTTTAACTATTTTTAGTCATGACAACTACATTTAATATGAGAAGTCCTGGTATAAGATTACACAAATTAATACTATTTGCATGAGCAGTTGTTATTACAGCTGTTTTATTATTATTATCATTACCTGTTTTAGCCGGTAAACTAAATCTGCCGGCTCTAAATTTGGCTGTTTTCTGGGAACCGTTATACGAATGTATATCGCAATCAGCAGGTAATCTATTAAGTTTGAACTTTTTAGAGAACCTCAGAGGCCACACGCCAAAATATTTTTCTTGTAGTTTAGATTTTTTTACCTTTCCCAGTTTTTTTTTAGTAATTTCTAAGAAATTACGTCAAAAAAAACAGTTCACAACTCTTAGATCTGTTCATACCGATAGTAATAGTCTAAGTTTAAACGAATCTCTCTTTAGCTATTATTTTACCGGGCTTATTGAAGGTGATGGTTCAATAATTACACCAAAAACCTTAAGAACCCCTAAAGGGAGATTAAACTACCCTTCTATACAAATAATTTTTCATTTAAAAGACCTACCTCTAGCTTTACTAATTCAAAAAGAATTAACTGTAGGTTCACTATCTAGAAAAAAAGGGGTAGATGCTTATATATTGACTATAAATAGCTTTGATGGTATAATGAAAATTATTTCATTAATAAATGGAAAAATGAGAACACCTAAAATACATAGTCTTAACGCATTAATAGATTTTTATAATAAAAATAAGGAAACAAGTATTGAAAAACATTCTGTATCTGTAGAGCCTTTACATTTAAATCCATGGTTATCAGGATTTATAGAAGCAGATGCTTCTTTTCAAGTAAGAGCTACTACTTCAGGTAAATATCCCAAATTTGAATGTAAATTAGAAATATCTCAAAGACGAGAAGATCACAAAGGATATGATAATTTTTATTTTTTAACTTATATTGCTGAGTTTTTAGAAACAGAAGTAAAAAAAGTAAGATCGGATAAATCAAAACCTGAGTATAGAGTTAGAACTACCAACCTTAAGGGTAATGTTAAAGCTAGAAATTATCTTTTAGAATTCCCCTTATTTGGAACTAAACATTTAGATTCTTTAGATTGAATAAAAGTAGTAGACATGTTTGAAAAAAAAGAGCATAATACAACTGAAGGAAAGGAAAAAATAATAAATATCAAATCTCGTATGAACAACTACAGAACAGTTTTTATTTGAGATCATTTACAAGAATTCTACAAGTTAAAAATATAAGATATGGTCCGATCAAGTACGAGAGTATTTGCGTATTTACACTAAGTTTAATAACTTTTTAAGCTTAAAAGTTGTATTTTAAGCTATGGGATTTTATCCAGTAAATCAACAATTTAATGGGAATTACTATGGTTCTTACAGATAGAAACTTTAATACTTCATTCTTTGAAGTAGCAGGTGGTGGTGATCCTATATTATACCAACATCTTTTCTGATTCTTTGGTCAACAATGGCCCTTTTTAGAGGAAACTCTAAATTCGAATTGCGCTGTATGCTGGAACCATTTAGAATTGACCTTAGGGGTTAATCCATTCATTAATAGGATGGCGGAGTCTAAGGGTACTAATCTTGTAAGTCTAGGTTTAAGCCTAGCCGTGTTGGTAAAAATCCCTTGCATCCGTATATGGAATCAGCCGGTAACCAACAATAGAAGTTATTCTTCTCATTTAGTAGGAACTTCAGAGACTACACGCGCAACATCCTTTGGCTCAAAGGAAACACGTTTCAATCAATGATTAGCTGGTATTATAGATGGTGACGGAAGTTTGCTAGTTAGTAAATCAGGATATTCTAGTTGTGAAATAACTGTGGCTCTTGCTGATGAACGTATGCTACGTATTATCCAGAACAAACTAGGGGGTTCTATTAAACCTCGTAGCGGTGTTCAAGCTATTCGTTGACGTTTACACAACCGTTTAGGTATGTTAGAATTAGTAAATCGTATAAATGGTTACATTAGACACAGTAGTCGATTGGTACAACTAAACCGTGTATGTGCTTTACTAAATGTGGCACTTTTAAGTCCTGATACTTTACACAATAAGCATGCTTGGTTTGCTGGCTTTTTTGATGCGGACGGTACTATAGGTTGTTATTCTAAAGGTAAGAATAATCAACCTCAGTTAACTTTAAGTGTAACCAACAAACTATATGTTGATGTAGTCCATTTTATGACTTACTTTGGTGGAGCTATTTATTTTGATAAAGCACAAAATGGTTACTACAAATGAAGTATTCAATCAGAGACAAAGCTTCTAGCTTTCCTTGAATACACTAAAGTTTGTCAGCCTCAATCTATTAAACGTAATCGTTTATTTTTGATTAAGGAATATTATCGTCTTGTGGCAATAAAAGCACATATAGCACCAGAGGGTTCAGTATTACACAAAGCTTGAATTAATTTTAATCGTAAATGGAAATAGTTGTAGCCAAAGTGATGATGATATAGTCCAATAATAAATTCTTGCTTTCTAACATTAGAAAACTAGTTAAAGTAGATAAATACTACTCTTTACCTACTGTAACTGATAATTTACTTTTATCTTCTGCATTTAATAGTGAGTATGTTAAGGCTTATATTAATAACATCAAAGTAAAGTATGCTAACAAAAATACGCTATTTGAGAGTGATTTTTCTGCAATGTTGGCTGCAATTCTACCTTATTATTTTAAATTAAAGGGTGGTTGAGTTATTGCAGCAGAAATTTGATCTAATGATAAATATAGAAGTGATTTTGTAGTATTTTTACCTTATATTTTACCAGGTAATCCATCAATGTATGGACAACCTATACCTCGGCTTATGTGTGAATCCAAATATCTATCAGCGGTTCCTTGAAAAGATCTAGTCAAAGAACAATTATGGAATCAAGCAAACAGTGTAAGTGAGGATTATAATGGTAAATTATGAGTAATAGGTCAAATAGGGTTTTATGTTTGCATTTTCAGGTTGGATGTTACTGACTATTCTGATTCAGATTGGTTTACTAATTTTAGCCCTTTAAATCTTCGTAATCTTGATGAGCAAGATTTAGATTTCTTGGAGGTTCAATATATTACTGAAAGTATTAGTAACCATATAGATGTTATACAAGTAATACAGTGAGACTTGCGTGAAAAAGCTCACCATGAATACATTAATGAGATGTTAGAATATATTGCTACAAATAATCCATAAATTTAATTTAAAAGTGTTTTTCTAAGCAAACAATTTATTATCGCATCCAGAGGTTACGGATGTAGGCCTCTTAACGTTGCTATATGCTGGGACCCCTTCGCTATATAGTTCTAAATACTCCTTCTTAAATGACATAGTAAAAAAGTTAGAACAATGAAGGAAATCAGCCGGTAACATTTTATATATAACAAATGGAACCTCAGAGACTTTACGCGACGGAGTTGTAGTAAATTCAGAAAATGTTAGACGTGTATCAGATCACGTTCCTAAACATTTGAAGCCTCTAAATAATAAACAATTAGGTTATTATCTAGCAGGATTAATTGACGGGTATGGTCATTTTAGTAAAGCCCAACAACTAGTTATAGTTTTTAGTTCTCCAGATGCATTTCTAGCCTATTACTTGAAAGAAAAATTGGGTTACGGTAATGTAAAAAAAGTAAAGGATAAAAACGCATACCTTTTAATCATAGCTAATAAAAAAGGTATGTTACAGGTAATTAACCTGATAAATGGTAAATTAAGAACAAAGCACAGATTTGATCAAGTAGTTAATAATGTATTAAACCATAATAAATATACAGATCAAAATATTCATTTTACTTTAGATTCAAGCAAAAATTTAGATAACCACTGATTAGCAGGTTTTTCTGATGCGGATGCTAGCGGAGCTGGCCTTCAGGCCGGCTGCGCCAGCCCACAGGCTAGTTTTCAAATAAAAATTATTAAACGTATTACCAGAAATAAACCGGAAATAAGATTAAATTACCAAATTGATCAAAAAAGTGATTTATTGTTAAATATGATAAAGGAATACTTAGGTGGAAACATTGGATATAGAAAATCTAAAGATACCTTTTACTAATGTTCTACTAATTTCGGTTCTGCTAAAAAGGTTATAGAATATTTTGATCAATATCACCTACAGTCTAGAAAGCATATAAGCTATTTAAGATGAAGAAAGGTGTATAGATTAATACAAGATAAAGAGCACTTAACAGAAAAAGGGCTATCTAAAATAATAAAAATGAAATCCTTACTAAATCGTCATGAAGAAGATACTACAACTCAAGATAAAGTCCTAACAAAAATATAAAAGTTTTTGAGTATTAATGAGAAAAGACTGTTATAATACACAGCTATTCCTTTAGTCAAAATATCGTTACATCTTAATCATTCCAGGTTTTGGTATAATCAGTACTACAATTTCAGCTAACTCTAACAAGAGCGTGTTTGGATACCTTGGTATGGTCAAGAATAGGCCCACGCTACTTAATAGTTGCATGAATCTCCATTCAATGCTGGAAACCTCTAACACCTTAAATACTAGTAATAATAAAATTATTAGTAACAAATTTAAGGATATTACAATGAGTAATCAGCAGGTTACAAAAATAAATATATTATCAAACATAACACATATTTTAAATACTATTAATTTATTTAGTATCCTCAGAGACTATACGTGGAGAAGCCTTGCAGAGTGCTTAATATATAGTCCCGTATTTTTTTATAACAGTTTATCCATAAAATTAAACATAAGAAATGTATATAAAGTATTAACAAGAAAATTATCTATAGATCATTTAGAAAATAAACTGGATCCTGATTGGGTTACAGGGTTTGTGGATGCTGAAGGTTGTTTTAGTGTAATAGTAGAAATATCGGAAATTTTTAAAAGAAAAGTAAGAATTTCATTTGAAATAAATCTGCATGAAAAAGATAAAGATATTTTATATAAGATAAAGTCTTTTTTTGGTGTAGGTGCTGTATACATTAGATCAGATCGAAAATTAGCTGTGTATAGAGTTACTAATGTTAACTATATAAAGGATATTATAATACCACACTTTACAAACTATCCACTAATAAGTAAAAAAAGGATAGATTTTTTATTATGATCTAAGGTAGTGGAAATTATTTTAAATAAAGATCATTTAACCGAACAAGGATTTTTAAATACTCTTTCTTACTATGCTGCCATAAACAAAGGAATGTCAAAAAAAGTTTTAAAAGATTACCCTAATATAATATCGGCGAACAAACCTATTATAAATTTACCTGCAAATTTAAATCCTCAATGGGTGTCAGGATTTGTAGCGGGTGATGGAGGGTTTTCTATATATATTAGACCTGCTAAAATGAATTCTTTATCACAAATTGTGTCTTGTAGATTTCATATAGCTCAGCATAGCAAAGATTTAGAGCTTATGAGATTATTTACTAAATTTTTTGACTGTGGTACTGTTGCATTAAGATCCAATTTAAATACACCTAGATGCGACTTTATAGTACAAGATATTCCTTCTTTATTATATAAAATATTACCTCATTTTGATAGCTACCCTCTTTTAAACCTAAAACAAGAGGATTATATTTGTTTTAAAAAAGGTATGAATATTATAAAACTGAAAAAACATTTAACTACAGAAGGTTTAAAAACACTTAAGGAATTAAATTCGGAGATGAATAGTAATAGATTAAAATAGTTTTCTTGTTAGCCCTTACAGGCAGGGGTAAAAAAAAAAAAAAGAAATATTCCATATTTCTTTTTTTTTTAAGCCCCAAGGGACTGTAATTCAACTGTATATACAGGAAAAATACAGCTATGCCATGTGTTCTATTGGTATCTTAGGATTTGTAGTTTGAAGTTGAGTTTTGGCTTCGCCTCTTAGTGATATGAGGACTTATATAATTTATTTCGCTGTAAGCTGGAACGGCTTAGTGCTAATTGGTACCTTGAATGGTGAAAATTCAATTAGCTATGCCCAATCAGCCGGCAATCTGTCCCTGTGCTCATATAGGAGTAATACACAGAGTGCTTCAGAGGCCATACGCGAAACATCTTTTAATTTTTCAGCATTTCGTCAATATTATAGTACACTTTTTGGAAATGACGCGCAACATCTATCCAATAACTGATTAACTTGATTTATAGGGTTTGTAGAAGGAGATGGTGCCATTCAAAAGGCCCGTTGTTTAAGCAAACCCACGCGTTTTATGTTCATATTGGGTGTATTAACTGTATTATGGGACTTACATTTTGAATTGTTTTATTTACATGATTCTTTAATTCTACTTTCAACTATGCCTTTTATAACCTATAATAACGCGGATATCGAAAAAATACGTATATTAAGAGAAAATAAAGGTAAATCCGGGATTTATTGTTGAGTAAATAAAGTTAATGGTTCTAAATATGTAGGTTCATCTAACAATATATACAGAAGATTGTTACAATATTTTAACACGGAGTATTTACTTAAACATGATAATATGGTTATTTGTAAAGCTTTACTTAAAATTGGTTATTCCAATTTTGATCTTGAAATACTAGAGTATTGTGACAATAAGGATGTAATAGAACGTGAACAATACTACATAGATTTATTGAACCCTGAATACAATATTTTAAAGAAAGCAGGATCGCTCTTAGGTTTTAAACATAGCGAAGAAACGATGGCTAAGATGTCTATATCTAAAACAGGAGAAAAAAACCATATGTTTGGTAAAATAGGAGAAAAACATCCTATGTTTGGAAAAACAGGAGATAAAAACCCAATGTTTGGGAAACCAAGGCCTGAAGGGTCTGGAAGTCCTTCTCAACAAATCCAAGTTATTGATATTGAAAATAATACAACTACACAATATGTTTCTATATCTGCAGCTGCATTAGCTTTAAATATAAATCCTACACGAATTTCTATGTATTTTAGTCGAAATCAAACTAAACCATACAAATTAAGGTTTATTTTCAAAAAATTATAATACAAACCTTTTTGGGTTTGTTTTGATCCCTGCTTCGCAGAGGTATTGACACGAAATGCTGAACATATAAATTATTTAGCGTATGGTCAACTGAGACGGTTTAGTGCCAATTGGTACCTTGAATGGTAAAAATTCAATTGGCTATACCCTATCAGCCGGTACTCTGCCTCTTCACTCCTTGAAGGGCAATAAGCAGAGCGCCTCAGAGACCACACGCGAAACATCTTTTTTTTATATATTTCTAAGGGTAGACAGTAAAAAAAAAGAAATATGGAATATTTCTTTTTTTTAACCCCTGACGTTAGATTAAACCTTTTTTTGTGCACCGTAAGGTGTGTCCATACACATAGAGATAAATCCGCGGAGGCAGTGCTTTATAGGATCAATTAAATGGCGATAGTTGCTTTTCCTACGGCTATTCCTGTTAAATGGTACAAGAGTACGTTTTGTTCTTACTCAAAAAGAGAGTGCTATCCTTTACTATATCCAGAAAAAATTAGGTATAGGTACTGTTAAGCATTTTCCACAGGGGAAAAGTGGGAACAAAAATGACTTCTATAGATTGATTGTAGATAATGCTTCACATATTCTTATTTTAGCCTTTTTATTTAATGGTAATCTGGCTCTTACACACAGAATACAACAATTATCATTGTGAGTTAAAGCTCTAAACAATCGTTTTGGGTCAAATACAATTCTATTTATTAATACTGCTGTTTCAGTTACATTACAAGATGCTTGATTATCTGGTTTTACTTTATTTTTTTTTTTTCTTTTGCTTAAATCCACAACTAACCATGAGCAAAAGAAAAAAAAAATTAGCTGAAGGATGTTTTAATGTATCCATAACACACAATGCAAGATATGCATTAGGTAATGTTATAAAAATGCGTTATATTCTTGACCAGAAGGATAGTACTATCCTTCTGGTTATACGAGACCTTTTTGGGTTTGGTAGAGTAACTCTTAGATCGAAAACGGACGGTGTTTACCGTTATACAGCTACAGGATTTAAAACAATAAATGATGTAATATCTTACTTTAAACTATTTCCATTACATACTAAAAAACATCAATCTTTTGATAAGTGATTAACTATTCATAATTTCGTTTCTAATAAGTTACATCTTACTGAAGAAGGATTAGCCCAAGTGAGAGAATGACAGAAACAAATTAATATGGAAAATGGTTTGACAAAAAAAACAGGATCTGCGCTTAAAAAAAAAGAAATATGGAATATTTCTTTTTTTTTTACCCCCCACCCTTAGTGTTATTAATTAAAAGATGAAGATATGGTCCGATTCTCCTTGTGAAAGGAGCGTATAGTTATATATCTATGCGGGTAGGTATGAGGAATACCTGCTAACAT
>Ga0265798_10009717_pt1 | contig 11979 bp, 6 predicted proteins | sample P3T30metagenome_FD_192430 | JGI IMG/M metagenome (GOLD analysis project Ga0265798, IMG submission 192430) | Plant litter microbial communities from East Loma Ridge, Irvine, California - P3 T30 | ecosystem: Environmental > Terrestrial > Plant litter > Unclassified | place: USA: California... | reverse complement strand
CGCCCCAAGGACGACCTCAACTCCCCGACATCCGACGGCGGCCGTCTGCTGCAGCCCCTGGAGACGGTCACTGAGCGCAAGGGCGAGTACCTCCCCGACTTTGACTCTGCATTTGTGCAGGACGGCGAGCAGCCAGCTGTAGGCGGTCCACAAGCACAAGCACCAGCACCCGCCGGCCACGTGCCTGCTGTGCTACCCCAAACCCAAGCCGACCTGGGCTTCCGCTCCGTGGTCGATCAAGCCTTCACGCGCACAGACGACACGCGCTCCATCCCGCCCACGCCCGTCTCAAAGGACGACGACTCCTCCATGTCACGGACAAACACGGGCAGCACCACCGGAATCAGCCCCATCATGAGCCGCGTGCCCAGCGCCGCAACGTCTGCGATAAAGCGCAATCACGCCGCGGGCGACGGTAGCACACCTGCGATAGCGGAAGAGCCCAGTGACACCCCAACGCCCGTTCCCCAGCCAACATCGAACCAGGCGCACGACGCTGCGCCGCCGCATGCGCCGAGGCCCTTCGCTGACCACACTCGGAACCTCTCCAACACCTCCCTCCCCCGCAGTGGCCTGGCCACACCCACCCGTGGTGACAGCCCCGCACGCTCGCCCCAGATCGCTCCCCACAAAGACATGCCCGGGCCGAGAGCAGCCCTAATCGCGACCGGAAGTCCAGACGAGCCGCAAGCTATGGAGGGCGGACTGAGTGGGCCGTCTCCTGCATATGCCACGCGCGAGGCAGACATTGCGACCGCCCTACAGACCAGTCCTACGTCTGCAGGACCTGCACTCGGCGCAGCAGAATTGCAGTCACAAGACACCTTCCTTGAATCACACAAGTCCCAGTCACCCATTGATGACGTCCACCCACGCTCGCGATCAGAGTCGCCTAGCAAGGGGCGCGTGCAAACATTGGCTGGCAAATTTGGCGACGTTTCCAACTCGAGACGCGGCTCTACTCAATCGAACCTTTCGAGAAACAGCGTACAGTCATGGGAGAGGAGCAAGCCCAACTCGCGTGCGGCCTCCCCTACCAAAGGCAGTCCTGGTAAGCCCAGCAGCCCTGTCAAAGAGAAGGAGTTCCGCCCACATCTTCCTGGCCAGTGGGAGTCATATGCAACCACAGCAATGACTCCATCAGATGCGGCTGAAAAAGACAGAGGATTGGGTTTTGGCCAGGGCACCGTACTCGGCGCCCGGGACGAGCCAGAACTGACTCCTACCACGGCCAAACGATCAGTCGCTGAGGCTCCAGCTGAAATTGTTGAGGATCCGCTCTCTGCCTTGAAGAGCGCAGGTGCTGCTATGGCAGAATCTTTCAGAACCACGGTCGGGCTTGATTCCGAGTCCTCGGAGCCTCACACCAAGCAAGACGACCATCCCAAAGGCCTTTCTTATGGAAACATGTACAAGCCTCGTCCTTTGCAGTTGGAACGTGCCGAGTCCGCCATGTCAAGCATGCCGCCTACCCCGCCTGCTAAGGACACGCCGACGACAGAGCATGCGCCGCAACTATCGCCGACAGAAGCAAGCACACGGACTCCCACTCAGCCGAAGCGCCCTGATTTATTTCCTCAGTTGAGCACCGATACCTCAGCCGATGACCAGGAAAGCGACCGTCTACGAAAAGAAATTGTTGCCAGCCTGACCCCAGTCACCTCTGTGAACCCTCTTCGTACTTCACTACTGCCCGACTCCAGTCCAGGAGCAAATCGCGCCAGCTCGATTTTACCAGCCGAATATGACAGCTATTGGGCAGACGGTGGCGGGCAAGCATCTCCTCGCCTTTCGCAACATGGGGAGCGTGATTTGCCCACTACTTCAACGGCTGCATCTGTTCCATCTACAACACAGCATGCGCCTCTACAAACTTCTTTGCTCAATCGCTTCAGTTGGGAAGCCAACAATCCTCAAGCACCCACTTCAAATGCCGCGGATAGAGGAGTTGCTGTGCCAGACCCTCCAAAGACAACTTCCAGGGACACAGTTCCGCCTCCAACTGTCGAGCGGGCCGCTGAGGAAGAGCGTCAACAGTGGTCCGAGGGATTATCTGAGCCTTACTTTGGACCTGCTCACACAGTCACAGTCACCCAACCGGCACAGTCCACTGAGGCTGCGCCCGCACCTCGAACTCCTACGTCTAGCGGTGAAAATCACATGCTCTCTAGCCCGTCACAAGAACAAAAGAGATCTCCTGGACTGCATGTTGTCAACTCGACAGTTGATCCCGAGGCTGTTGATCTTCCTCCACGTCTGAGTGCCGATCATCCTTCGCCTACCGATGCTGAGCACAGCGACCTGAAATCCCTGCCACAAGAGCTAAACAAAGATCTCCCCAACCCTGCAGTGTCTACCACATTTTCAGCACCAGGCCCTTCAGCCCCTCACCACGAGCCCTCTGCAACATCGCCTACATCGGGCAAGCCTCTTGGTGGAAGGGAGATTGCAACCATAACTTCAACAGCCGAGCGCATTGCAACCTACAATCAGACTCGCGAGCATTGGGCTAAACATGATCATGGACTGAAGGGCTGGCTCGAGTCAACGCTGGAAGCGAATCCCAACTTGACCTTACAAACGGGCCCGGCTCAGCATACAGCTACAGGGCCAGTCCGGCATAAGCACACGCCCTCTCTCTCGCTTCTTAGCAAATTCGGCGGCTCAAACACTCATCAGTCGCAGGGCACTGAACAACAACAACAACCTCCCTTTTCACAGGATCCTGTCGGAGAAGGTTCCCCGGGCGCAGCTGACAGGCGGGCTGGAAGCCGGCAGCTGGAGACAAAGGGCAAAGATCTGCTGCACTCGGCGAACGTCCTGAGTGGAAAGGGTCTGACGAGTGCGAAGAGCTTGTTTAACAAAAGCAAGAGTCGCTTCGGTCGCGAAAAGGTAGAGAAATGATTTTCTTTTCCAAATTTTACGCCCCGACCAAAGCGGATTCCACAATTGCCTTGCAACGGACTACTGGATACGGGCTGCATGGACTTTGGCTGGGAACTCGAATCTAGCGGTTGTGATTTCTTTGGGCGTTACAGCATTCTAGTTCTTGTCCAGTTCACACGATGTATCCGAGTAATGTAGTCCATAACGATCTAAAAGGATACCGATCTCCAACATTCCATCTCAACTGGTCCACAAGCTGATATGTTATACGTGATGTAGGGCCCCCAAACTCTGTCAGACTCCATGCCCGCCTCCCGCGAAGCCTCTGAAGAGCCCGAACTGTTCTCACGACCTTCCCGAACAGCGACCTGGACGAGCACGACACCCGAAAAGGATGCCGAACGCTACCAGACGAACGACACCGAGAGTTTCAAGGACGAGAGAAAGAAGAGACGCTTCTCAATCACTTCATTCCGCCGCGCAAGCCGCTCCCGTTCGCGACCTAGCAGCATTGCGATACCGAACAACAACACGTCCTTCTCGAACACGCCTCGGGAGACGCCCTCCCGAACTCTCTCGCGCGTCATTGGCGAAGACAGAAGTCGACCACACTCATACCACGCTCCTGATTCTTGGAACATGCAAAGCAACCAAGTACAATCGACACCACCTCGCGAGCAGCAATCACGTCTAGGTATCCTACCGTCGCCCGCAAAGAGCGCCTTCTCAGCCAAAGACCGCGAAAACGAGGAGGACGTGCCGCCTGTACCTCGACTACCGGACACAGTACGGGTCAATGACGATCTCAGTCACGAGGTATTACAAAGCGTAATTCGGTATGCCACGCCGCCGCCTCCACTTCCCACGTTGAAGGGGGAAAGTAATCGTCATGAGGGGACGATGACTACGGAGCCTGAGAGTATGCGACAGCTCGATGCTTCGCCTCGTTTGCCGGAAGGTACAATTTCAGACGACTTTGGTCATAGCCAATGGCCACTCGTCGCCCATCCCAAGCAAGGCGCAAGTATCTCGTCCAACGACAGCAGTAGCGACCCTCCTCGTCCGAAATACGATCTGGTCTGGTCTACTGCGGACGGAGACAAGACACCAACAAGTCACCCGGCTCATAGTCATGATAAGGCGGAGCTTGATGAGGACGATCTGCCACCGCAGTTGAGCCATGATCCTATTCCTCAGAATCCCGCAACGAACGAGGCGGATGCGCTGCCGGCGTACCTGGTGCCGACACATCTGGACGTGAGTGATGACGAGGAATATGTTCGTGGGCGCAGATTGTCCAAGCCTGGAAGATTCTCGCTGCAGGGTTCTGGGGCTGGGGCCAAGAGCGCTTTCAGTCCTCTCCCATCGCCTAAAAAGACGCGATCAGAAGACTTTACGAATTTGGGCGGTTCAGTCAGTGATCTACAAAGGGATCGCGATCCGAACAGGGCGAGTCTGGACAGCGTGGCTACAGCGAAACAGCAGACTCATGCTGCAGTGAGAACTGGTCCAGATACGACGCATCAAGCTACCATGGAGCGACTTTCGACAAGTGCGAACGACCCTCCTTTGAGGCGCGATAGTGGCGAAGCAATTTCTTCACCCACCGCTTTCGAAGCGATCATCCAAAGGACCGCAAGTCGTCCCAGAACTGCAAGTCGTCCTACGATAGACACCGAACCAGCTGGTCGCGTTGTGTTGCGATCCTCATCCACACAAGATGACGAAGAAGATGATACAACAAGCGGCGCAGAGAGAGGGGAGCAAGTAACCTCTCCAGGCCCGGTGTGGTTCGCGAATAGCGACTTGCAAGTCCCAAAAACACGGGCACGTGGAGCCAAGACATCAAATGAGGCTCGAAGTGCACAAAACATGGACAATGTTGGAAATGCCTTGCAGCCTGGGACACAGGGCGCTTCGCGGCCCCCACCAGCTGATGGCGTTGTTAGCGCTGACGTCCCGCACGAGCCAAGACGCGTCGCCGCCGCGACCCCATTTCAAGTCGTCCACGCCGTCGAAGAATACGCTGCATCCGATTCATCTCTAGCATCATGGGACCGTGATAGCAACGCCGCTAAGTCTGTTTCTGGATCCAGCCAACCCGGCGACATGAGAGATGAAAGTGATGTTGTTACACCTGTCGCGCAGGTGCCGCGCATCGCCCAGAATGGCCACGCAGACAAGGCTGAAGTGTCAAACGTCAACTCGAGGAATTCGGCCTTGCCGAATGGCTCTTACTTCGGCGGCCACGAGCTGAGTCCAAATTCGATGCGTCATCCGCAGCAGCAATCGTCTGATTTGACTGTTCCTGAACGGTCAATCTCGCTGTTATCCAAGATCTCTTCCATGGTTTCTGACGGCGGAACGTTGTCACCGACATCAAGCAATGCTGGACGCTCAACACCATCGACTATTCGGCGCATGCAGCTCGAGCCATCAGGAAACAGTCCATCCAAGCCCGCCCAGATCCCGGAGGAGTCTATAGTCATGCACGAGGACCGTACAACAGCTGCCAAAGACGATGATTATGATCTGTACGCCGATCACAACGGGATCGTGAAAGACGTTCACGACGAACGTGGCCAGCCTTTGCGCATTGCAGAAGCTCAAGTCTTTGACGTGCATGGGCGACCAACACGGTCAAAACCGGTCGCTCCCATCGGGCCTGGCTCGTCACAAGGACGTGATGAGGACGGATCAAGATACAGTTCTGAGAGGCCGATGAGCTTTATCTCTGGACCTACAGATCAAGATGGCCGGCCCCAGGATCAGGTCAACCAGCCTCTGAAGAGAGGCTTTGCGAATGTGCCTGCATCTGGAGGCGCTCCGCGAGCCCAGGCCGGCCAAGCTCACCCCACCCCCACTGAGACAGTTTACTCCAGTATGCTTCTAGGTCAGCCGGCTGGAAGTTCCGGCCCTGTCAATCCCCAGCAGAACATCTTGCAAGCGCCGCAAACAACGTCAGTCACGAGACCATCGCAAGAAGCAGCTCGAGATGTCAATGCGCCCAATCCGGGGTCCATTCGCCCGCCAGTGCCCACAGTTCCAAATCCAGATCAACAGCCACACGTGAATGCAAACCAGCCTCAACAATCAGCCATGCACGGGCAGCCGTCAAGCTCAGTACAACCTCAAAGCTCAAATGCGCCAGATCCACGGATGTATAGCTCAAGCCCTGGACGGTCTATGCAACCTGGACATGGAATGCAGGGTCAAGGGATGAGGCCTGACTTTGACCCTCGTTTTCAGCGTCAATCAAGTGGTCCGAGTCCTGGTCCTGGCCCAAGGAATGAGTACGAGTTTCAGCAACACATGATGCATCTCCAATCGCAGTATCCTCGCCCTCAGGGTCAGAATGGGCAGCCCACTCAGCAAAGACCGTCGATTCCGTTCCAGCAAGGCTCGAAGCAACAAGACAAGCCGTCGACAATACCTAAATTGTCTGCTGTCTTTAAAGGTCTTGGAGGCAAGAAGCAATTGCAAACCCAGCAAACTCAGCAAGCACCATATATACCTGCTGCTGCGTTTCCACCTCACAACAACCCTTCCTCCGGGGACCCCAATCGCAATGGCTCATACAACTCAGCCGCAAGCAATCCTCACCAAGGGCAGCCGCCAGCTAGGCCGCTAGCACAAGGTGCTCCGACTCCTCCACCTATTTCATCTGGTCCGCCTAATCGGCCGTCGAGTAATGGGGCAGCATCGCACTATAGTCATGCCAGTCAAGGTTCAACGCAAGTTCAACCAACTGACTCTCGTCTCGATCTGCGGTATCCTGCCAGTCCCGCGCCATCACAAGGAATTCCGCCACAGCAGATGCCACCAAGAGTGCCGATGCCAAATGGCCAACCGCAGGCTCAATCACAGCCATATAGGACATCTACGTCTGCACTGCCCGAGGCAGGCAAGAAGAAGAGGTTCTCTTCGATTGGCAATCTGTTCAAACAGGTGGTTGATACACAGCCGAAGCTCTCGAAAGAACAGAAGAAGGCACAGAAAGCTCAGCGGAACTCAAGCGCGCCACAGATGCAATCGCCAGGGTCACAGTGGCCACAGCAGCAGCAGCAGCAGCAGCAACAGCAACAGTTCAGGCCTCCGCCGAGTGGTATGCAGTACCCTCCAGGGCAATACGCTCAGGGGCCATATCCTCCAGGACAATACAACCAGGGTCAGTACCCTCCTGGGCAGTCCAATCAGGCACAAAATGTTCCAGGCCAGTATCCTCCACAGATGCGTCCAATGGGGCCGCAACCTATGAATTCGCGCATGATGTCGCCAGGGCCCTCGCAAAATGCTCAAGGCATGGATCCGTATGGCCGCCCGCAGCAGTATCAGCAGATGCAACCAAGACCTCCATACCAGCAGCAGATGCAGGGCCCTAACACGGAACAGCATTCTGCTTACCTGAGAACGCGACAGTTGGCTGAACAGCATCACGCCCAACAAGCTGGTACACTATCGGGACAAAATGTGCCTCACGCGTCGGTCGAACAGACCCCTTCTCAGTCCCAACAGACAGACTCTGGCCCTCCTCCAGGTGGGTACTATAATCCATTCCTTGCTCCCTCCATACCTGAACAAGGGGCTTACCATACGTCTCAAGCCCTTCGGCTACAAGCAGAACAACAGCGTCAACGAGTTGAACCTGATCACGCTGCGCGTGTGACTTCTCCGGTTACGCGGCAACAAGTTTCTGAACAACCACCTTCGGTACACAATGAAGAGGCCTATAGAGCATTACAAGCACAACGTCTACGCCTTGAACAAGAACGGCTGCAACTTGAGTCAGAGCAGGAAGCAGCAAGAGCCATGGAGATCGAGCGACAACGTAAGCAAGACGCTCAACCGAGGCCTCCACAGCCGTCTCATTCATCCCCTGTCGGAGAGAGTCAGCAGCCGCAGATGAATCCCAATCCAGTGTCACGACCTGAAAGTCAACAACGCGTCCAAGTACAACAATCTTCTCCTACTGATGGTGCGTCGCACGACGAATTTCTTCGAGCGCACCAAGAGCGACAACAGCACGAGCAACATGTTCCTTCGCAACAACATGCCGACAGGGTTCAGCCAGAGCTCAATGATAGAAGCGTATCCGGACCGACACCCAGTCACAACGCACATGTTCCGCCACCAGTGTCCCAACGTCAAGTCAGTTCGCCCGTGGAGCCCCAGTATGAGCAACCCCAAATTCCGGCTGCATACAGTCATGTTTCGGGCGCTTTTGTCTCGCCTCACGACCGCGAACAGCAACCACTTTACTCTGCACCTTACGGCCCAGCAACTCAACAGCATCAGCCCGCTACACAGTACTCGGATCCGCAAATGTCATCACTGTCTCCCCAAGTCTCTGCGCAGTCACAAATGCCACCGAACAATCGCACACACTCAGATGCTAGTAGTGTGTCTGTGGTATCACCTGTATCGACTCCGGCTGCAGATGTATCAAGCGCAGCACCATCTGCACAACGAGCGCAAAAGCCGCGTATGAGCAGCATTTCCGAGGTGCACCAGAATGGTGCAGAACGACCCTGGCACCTGAACTTTCCAGAAGGAGCTACTGAACAGGAAATCGTTCGAGCGCGCCAACGCCAATTCATGCAGCAGCAATTCGAGCATGCCGAAAGGAATGCAGGCTCTCCCTCACCCCGAGCTTCTAGCCATAGCCATTCACCAGTGCCGGGATCAGCATCGACCATCGTGCCTCAACAACAGGCTGGCGGCTTTAAAGAGTTGCTACCTCGCGGCTCACCCCAACCGTATCAACCCCAAGTTGCACAGCCTGTGCCATTGAACACTGAGCAAGCCGCGCAAGCTGCTGCACACCCACTTCCCATGTCGGCAGCATCGGCAAATCCTAGAAGCCCTGTCAAATCCTTCTCGAGTTCTGTACCTTCACCTAATATGCCGCACAGCCCGATGCAGCCAATGCCACAGGACCGACGCCCGACTCCGTCACATGAACCATATCAGTCATCCCCGCCGCAGGAGGAGCACTACCCGCCGCCGGCAGCCCAAGAGAGAAGTTACGACTCGTCTATGCTTGATGAACCTCCTCCATCTTACGATGGCCCTGGTGTGCCAAACGATGGAATGGACAAGAGCCGCCCAGACCACCCGCGTCCTCCTAATATTACCACTGATCCGTCTCTTGACGCTCGTGGGGGTGAAAGGGAGCCCCGCACACGTCAAGCTTCAATCGGCCTACTACAGCACCAACAACCCGCGTCAATGGCCGCCTCACCTCAACGCGATACGCCCGACATGGGCGCCGAGTCGCTCCGCCGCCAACTACTGCAGCAAGAAGACCTCGCACGCATGGAGCGCATTCAGCGCGCACAAATACAGCGCGCCGAATCGGAGCGTGAAAAGGCAGAACGCGATGCTGCTCGCGCCAGAGCCAGAGAGCTCGAGCGCAGCGTGTCGGGTGGCGCTCGCGTCGGCAGCATACGCAGCGTTGCTGGATCTCGCAACGGCGGACACCCAGGCTGGGAGCGCCGTGGTAGCACATCTAGACCGGTGTTTGAACTCCCTGCTGTCGAGGACGATGAGCCTGCTATGAAGGCTACATCCTATCCGGGTCAGGAATGGGTGCCGCCGATGTGGACTGATGACTGAGAATACCTCCGTTCAGACTGCAATCTCTCTTCTACTTTGCATCATTTTTCTTACTGTCTGCCTTCGTCGTTCATCTTGATTACGTACATGCATGTTTTGGCACTTGTTGCATTACCGCGCCCTTTTTGCATAGCAACGTACATTTGAGCGATATAGGCATGCTGCTCGCCAGCGCTGAGTTGGATACCCCATCTTGTTGTGTATAACACTTGTCACAAAAGTCTCTTTCTGTTTCTCTTACTGTTTGCTGGTATTATTCATTGCGTGTAATCATTTTAGTTCGCGCTACTCTTGATGAGTAGAAAGCACAAATAGTGCTAATGTCATTAATTACATCGACGCTACACAACGTCCTGGACATTTTGTCGGATGCGCAAGTTCTGGTTCCTGTTGTGAGCTAATCGTATCAATCTAGCGTGTCTGGTTGGTACGAAAGTTTGGTATGCGTCCATGCTTCAAGAGTGAGGACAGGATTGTCGACCATTAATGCGACGCCAAATTCGCCGAGTCCTGGTGAAATCATTCGAGTATAGTGGTGCGCGATAGTCTCGAGAGCATTGTCGTTCACTAACGCGCGCGGGTTGGGTCCTGTGAAAGGGTCTGTGCAAATGGTCGAGTGAACCATGGAACCCTTAGGCACTTAATCTTCAGTCACCCAGCTCTTCTCTCTTTCCTTAGTTCCATCACCACAACTGACAGACCCCACAACTCCCGTCGCTCGCTCACGAAATGAAACTCGAAAAGCAATCGCGGACTCAATCTCAACCGCTTGACCGAAGCGCGACCCGCGTCACCGCCATGTTGCGACAAGTCATCCGCACGTCTCAGCGCTCAAAAGCGCTGCGAAACATCTCGAGATCGCATCAGGAGACTGAACAAGATGCGTTCTTCATGACCACCTACAGCGCCTTCGACCCGGGAATGTCGCGCCCACTCACCCTGCACTAGACATCTCCTAGCGCCTCCCCACCCCAAGACAAGATAACCACACCCAAGTGCCCCGTCCCCGAATCCAGCCTCGCAGCGAATGCGGAGAACAATACCCCAGCACAACTGCCCCCGGCTCCAACTCCCAAGACACTCACTCCCAATCCCCCAGCGTCGTCCAAAGCTGTCATCAAGACACCAGACCAAACCACTGCTGTTGTTGTCCCAGCGAAGCCATGGCCATACCGTCTCCCGTCGTTCCTGTGCCCATGTGCTGGCACGACGTATGCGCTCAAGTTCGGCGGTAACGGTACATTTACAAATGGCCAGACCGGAGCGCCTCCGAAGCGGGTTGGCATACTCCAGGTTATCTTGTGCGGTATTTCGGATCCTGATAAGGTGTCGTCTGTTCGGAGTGTCTTTAAGGTTGGTGGTGTACTGCATAAGGTGTTTTATGGGGTGAAGGAGAAGGAGGTGGTGGTTGTTGGGGCTGTTGCTGCCGCTAAGGCGATAGATGGAAATAAGGAGGAGGTGGTGGTTGGTCCTGCTAAGACGGTGGAAGGAGAGAAGGAGGTTGTTGTAGTGGTTGGTAAAGCGGCGGACGAGGATGGCGAGCCACGAAAGGAGAAGGGAAGCAAGATGAAGAAAGAGGTCAAGGAGGTCAGGGCTGCTGGTGGCTTTGAGCTTGTTGCGAAGTAAGGAGAAGCGTGCTGGGTGGATTAGATGGGAGAGCTTGTAGATGGGATGGTTGTTGTCATGGTACATAGCAGGATCTGAATGGAAGAAGCATTGTGAGAAGTTCAATGTCAAATTTTGAGAGATTCCATGTTGTTCGAGCCAAATTTGACGATGTTGTGTTTGTAGCGAACAATGAAGCGTACCTATGTACCTGTGTAACATTGAAAGTTAGGTAGCACCAGGACACGTGATGTCTGAAGAAATGACAGGACCTTACCATGCGAACCAGATGCTTCTACGCAAAGCAAGCTTGAAGTGTAGTTTCGGATTTACTTTGGTGCGAGTGGGAGAGCCATCCCCGCCTCAGCCTCACAAACCAAGGTTACACAGCGCCGGTGATTGGTCCCACAGCATGCGACTTCCCAGACTTGCACGGGCACAGCTTCCACCGCCACGGTCTCACCTCGTTTGCTCCTCTGTTCGCTCGCCGCTAGCGCAATAGCTGCCTTATCAACGAGCTTTCGAATCGTGACGCTGCTCGTTACTTGCTCGCATTCACCATGCATGCGGGGACTCCGCCTTGCGCTACTCTGGTTCGGCAAGCGCCGCGCTCGTGCAAGTGAAGGTAGCCTACCACTCTTGAGTCTCGTGCCCTCACCAAAGTATTTTCCTGCCTGCTTTCATTCTTTCGCTGCATCTACCTCACTCAACATCACGCTCGCTACTCTCCACCGCGGGATATCCGCAACACTCTTGTTCGAAGGCGCGCGGCCACCAACACGCGGCTCCGCTTCAGCACTATGGCGAACAATCAGCCCCACGACGAGGACCTAGATCTCAAATACGCCATACTACTTTCCGAGGAGCTCAACG
>Ga0265798_10009716_pt1 | contig 11980 bp, 7 predicted proteins | sample P3T30metagenome_FD_192430 | JGI IMG/M metagenome (GOLD analysis project Ga0265798, IMG submission 192430) | Plant litter microbial communities from East Loma Ridge, Irvine, California - P3 T30 | ecosystem: Environmental > Terrestrial > Plant litter > Unclassified | place: USA: California... | reverse complement strand
CGCAGGATGGCGTCGTGCGGGTTCACGATTTCCGGGTCCTTCACCGTGCCGACACGCAGGTCGTTCACGCCGTTCCAGTACAGTGCTCTCATGTCCGTTCTCCTCAATGGGTGTCGGCGCGCGCCGCGGGCTGGCGTGCGGTCGTGGGAATCTCGCCTGTCTCGACCAGGTTCTTGAAGCGGCGCAGCACGCCTTCGGCCAGCACCTTCAGCGGGGTGGCGCCAAACAGCTGCAGCAGTCCCGCGCCGAGCGCGCCGGCCGGCGGCTCGAAGCGCACCCGCAGGGTGACCACGGTGCCGCGCCCGGCAGGGGCGGGCTGGAAGCGCATCTGCCCTTCGTTGCGGATGGCCGCGCCCGGCACGGAGCGCCAGCCGGCGCCGCCACCCGGCTGCTCGACGGTCTCGGTTTCCCATTCGTGGGCGTGGCCGAGGGGGCCGTCCACCTTCCAGTGCATGCGCCCGCCACCGGTGCCGCGCACCGTCGCGAAACCGCCCATGATCTGCGGCAGCGTGCGCGGGTCGAGCCAGGACCTGCGCAGCTCGTCCGCGCCCTTGCCGATGGTGATCGAACGTTCCACTTCCGGCTCGCCGGCCGGGCTTTCGCGGGCCGCCTGCGCGCTGCGCACCGCGCCGAGCGCGCCGGCGCCGGCCACGGCGCCGAGGGCAAGCGCCGTGGCGCCCTTTCTGCGGCCGCCGAGTCCGGCCACGATGGCGGCCGCGCCCAGCGCGACCGGGACCCAGCCGAGATGCTGCATCGGCCCGGCCGCCCTGGCGGTGCGTGATCCGCCTTGCCGCGCCTTGCCGTCCCGTTGTGAAGCGGTAGTACTAGCCATGATCGATCCTCCCTTGGTAACGATCCGACCTGCGGATCTCAGTCGCGTGGCCGAGGCAGGCGCCACAGCTGCGTGGGAAGAGCCAGCGGCGCGTCCCGGTTGAAAAAGGCCGAGTCCTGGATACGCGAACTTGTCACGTACAGGCTGCCGTCGGGGCCCTGGCTGAAGGTGTCGGGCCAGCGCAGGCGCGGATCCTGCACCACCGTGCGGATCCGGCCGTCCGGGCCTGCCGCCAGGTCGCGCGCCTTGACGGCGTTGTCTTCGATGGAACTGAGATACAGGGTCTCGGTTCCTCGGCCGATCCAGAGCCCGTCCGTGGGCCCGACCTTGCCGTAGGACTGGACCTGGGCGGCGACGTCTTCGCCGGCCAGGCCGCGGCCGATCAGCGCGGCGGTTGGGATGCGGTACAGGGTCGTGCCGGTGAGCGGTTTCCAGTACAGCCAGGCGCCATCGGACGAGAGGGCGATGCTGTCCGCGGCGAACAGCACCGGCCGTCCGTCGGGATAGCGCAGCGGCTTGCCGTCGGTGCGTACCACCACGCCTTTTTCGGGCTGGGTCGAGGGATGGCCGTCGAGTACCCGGCGCGCCTTGCCGCTGGCGAGTTCCACCACGACCAGGGCGCCGCGCTGCCCGACGTCGGTGACGAATGCATACTTGCCGTCCTGCGAGAAACGGACGTCGTTCAGGTAAGAGCCAGGGATCGCGACATCCTGGCCGAAGCGGATCACCTGGGCCACGCGGTCGCTGGCGAGATCGATGCGCACCAGCTTCGGCCCGCCCGGAACCAGGCCGTCCACCGCCGGCGCCGCGGGGTCGACCACCCAGACGCTGCCGCGACCGTCGGCCACCACGCTCTGCACGCAGACCCAGTGCTCGGCCGGCGAGAGCTCGTCGCGGCGCGTGTTGCGCCAGGCGTTCCATTGCGCGTCGGGATAAGGACGCAGTCGCCCATCGGGCAGGACTTCCGCCACCGACAGCGGTGCGTCTTCCGTCCAGCGTGGGAAGTTGACGAAGATCCTGCCCTTTTCGCTGACGGTCACGCCGGTGACCTGATGGTCGAACTGCGCCGCCTGCTGCAGCGTCGTCGCGCTTCGCTGCGCCGGCTGCGAGGCCGGCTGGGCTTGCGTCTGTGCGAACGTCGTCCCGAACGACAAACCTGCGATTGCAACGAGGACTGCGAGTGAGCCGCATGTGATGCGCATGGCACTTCCTTTGCGAAAGCAGCAGCGTTGCTGCGCGGGCCCGGATGGGCAGGAGACTCGCCGTGACCGGCGGATCGGGAAATGGAACGGGCAAGGCTACATGCTCGAACACCAGCCCACAAGCGCGATTCGCGAAGTATTTTCGCGGTGGAGAAAAAGCCACTCTGCCGCCGCATGGCATCGATGTCCTGGCCTCGGCGGCGCGGGTGCCGCCCTGTCCGGCCGAATGGATGGGATGCCGCCGAAGCTTGCGCAAACCAAACGAATCGCCGCTTGCGGTTAACCAAACCCGTGCCTAACCTGTGCCTTCCCCTGCGGTTGTCGAGGCTTGCGCGGCGGGCAGACGGTCCCGCGGTTGTCCGCGGGTTTTACCAACAACTGCCGAAACGGATTGCCGCGTCCTGCGATACCCGGGGAAGGGGACGTTCGTTTCAAGCAGCTCCAGGAGTTAACCATGAAAGCGGTTGTGTATCGAGGTCCCAACCAGGTCGCCGTCGAAGACGTGCCAGACCCGAAGATCGAACGCCCCACCGACGCCATCATCAAGATCACCAGCACCAACATCTGCGGGTCTGACCTGCACATGTACGAGGGCCGGACCGATTTCGAGCAGGGCCGCGTCTTTGGCCACGAAAACCTTGGCGTGGTGATGGAAGTCGGCCCCGCTGTCGAGCGTCTCAAGCCCGGCGACTGGGTCTGCATGCCCTTCAATATCAGCTGCGGCCACTGCAAGAACTGCGAGCGCGGCCTGACCAACTACTGCCTGAAGGCCAACGAACCCGGCGTGGCCGGCGGCGCCTTCGGCTTTGCCGACATGGGCCCCTGGCAGGGCGGCCAGGCCGAATTCCTGCGCGTACCCTGGGCCGACTTCATGTGCCTGAAGCTGCCGCCGGACGCGGAAGAAAAACAGTCGGACTACGTGATGTGCGCCGACATCTTCCCGACCGGCTGGCATGCGACCGAACTGGCCGGCATGAAGCCGGGCGATGCGGTGGTCATCTACGGCGCCGGGCCGGTGGGCCTGATGGCGGCGCACTCGGCGATGATCAAGGGGGCCTGCAGCGTGATGGTGGTCGACTGCCATTCCGACCGCCTGAAGCTGGCCGAGTCGATCGGCGCGATCGCGATCGATTATTCGAAGGAAGATCCGGTGCAGCGCGTGATGGACCTAACCCATGGGCGCGGTGCGGATGCGGGTTGCGAATGCGTGGGCTACCAGTGCCACGACCACCATCACCACCGCCAGGAGAAGCCGAACCTCACCATGAACAACCTGGTCAACTCGGTCAAGTTCACCGGCGGGATCGGGGTGGTGGGTGTGTTCGTCCCGGAAGACCCGAACGGTCCGGACGAGCTCGAGAAGGAAGGGAAGATCGCGCTCGACTGGGGCATGCTGTGGTTCAAGGGCCAGCGCGTCGCCACCGGCCAGTGCCCCGTCAAGGCCTACAACCGGCAGCTGCGCGACCTGATCCACGCCGGCCGCGCCAAGCCGTCGTTCATCGTGTCGCACGAGCTGAAACTGGAGCAGGCGCCGGACGCCTACCAGCACTTCGACGCGCGCGACCACGGCTGGACCAAGGTGATCCTGCATCCGGGTACCTAGCGCAGCAATGCCTTCAACGGCGAGCCCCCGGCGCCGCAGCCAAAAACATGCTGCCGGCGCCGGGGGATCGGTCGCCCGCGCCAAACGCGTGCCCGCACCCGCCGTCCACCTGAATGCACGTTCTCACGCAAAGGCCAGTCATGAACTCTCATCACACCCAAGGCCCGGGACAGGTCGCCCAGGCGTCGCAGCCGGGCGCACACGGCGCAATGGCCGGCGCCGCCCACGACCGGGAAGTGCCGGAAGTCGACCTGCTCAGTCCACTGACCCTGCGCAGCCTCACCCTGCGCAACCGCATTGCCATGGCGCCGATGTGTCAGTATTCGGCCGAGGACGGCATGGCCAACGACTGGCACCTGGTGCACCTGGGCAGCCGGGCCGTGGGCGGCACCGGGCTGGTGATCGTCGAGGCCACCGGCGTCACCCCGGACGGCCGCATCACCCCGGGCGACCTGGGCATCTGGAGCGACGAGCACGTCGAACCCCTGGCGCGCATCGCCCGCTTCGTGCACAGCCAGGGCGCCGTGGCCGGCATCCAGCTCGCGCACGCCGGCCGCAAGGCGAGCACCGCCGCAGCCTGGACGGGCGGCGCCACGCTGACCACGCTCGACGAGGGCGGCTGGCCGGTGGTGGCGCCCAGTCCGATACCCTTCCATCCCGACGACCCGATCCCGATCGCCCTCGACGAAGCCGGCATCGACCGCATCGTCGACGCCTTCGAATCGGCCGCGCGGCGCGCGCTGGCGGCCGGCTTCAAGGTGATCGAGATCCACGCCGCCCACGGCTACCTGCTGCACCAGTTCCTGTCGCCGCACAGTAACCAGCGCGCCGACAGCTACGGCGGCAGCCTGGAGAACCGGATGCGTTTCGTGCTGCGCGTGACCGAGCGCATGCGCGCCGTCGTTCCCGCCGGGCTGCCGCTGTTCGTGCGCATCTCCGCCACCGACTGGGCGGCCGGCGGCTGGGACATCGAGCAGTCGGTGGAACTGTGCCGGCGCCTGAAGGACCTGGGCGTCGATCTCGTCGACGTGTCCACCGGCGGCAACCTGCCGACCGCGCGCATTCCCGTGGCCAAGCGCTACCAGGTGCCATGCAGCCGCCGCATCCGGGACGACGCCGGCATCGCGACCGGCACCGTCGGATTGATCACGGACCCGAAAGAGGCCGACGACATCGTTACCGGCGGCGATGCCGACCTGGTCTTGCTGGGGCGCGAACTGCTGCGCGAACCGTACTGGGCGCTGAAGGCGCAGCACGCGTTCGAGGAAGAGCCGGACTGGCCGCTGCAGTACGGCTACGCGGTGAAGCGGCGCGCGAAATGAGCTTGCAGGAGCATGCCGCTGCGGCCGTGATGTCCCGGGGGGGGGCCGGCACCTATGCCGCGATCTGGAAACGTGGATCCCGCGCCGGCGGATCCTGGCGCAACCGCGTCGTGCCTGGACTGTGACGATCGGCTGGGACGGAAGACTCCACGCGGAAGATGTCCACCGCACGGGCCAGTTCATCGGCCTGCGACTGCAGCCCGATGGCGGCATCGGCCGCCTTGCCGACGCGTTGCGCGCTGTTGCGGCTCGCGCCTTCCATCTGCTCGATGGCCCGGCCGATGCTCGATACCTCGATGGCCTGGGCAGTGCTTGCGGTACTGATGTCGGCAATGATGCCGGATACTTCCTGCACGCTGGTGACGACGGCGCCGATCGTGGTACCGGCCTGGTGCACCAGCTCGCCGCCGGCCTGGACCTGCCTGACCGAATCCTCGATCAGCGCCTTGATTTCCTTGGCCGCACCGGCTGCGCGCTGCGCGAGGCTGCGGACTTCGCCTGCCACGACCGCAAAGCCGCGACCCTGTTCTCCGGCCCGGGCGGCTTCGACCGCGGCATTCAGCGCCAGCAGATTGGTCTGGAAGGCGATCCCGTCGATCACGCTCGTGATCTCGACGATCTTGCGTGACGCGGTATCGATGGCATTCATCGTCGTGACCACCTGGTGCACGACCTCGCCGCCCCGGGCAGCGACAACGGCGGCCTCGCTCGCCAGGGTATCGGCCTTGTGCGCGTGTTCGGCATTTTGCTCGATGGTGAGCGTCAGGTCCGACATCGACCGCATGGCTTGATGAATAGCCTTGCTTTGCTGGGTCGTCTCGTCGGACAAGGCGACGCTTCCGGTTGCGATCAGCGTCGATGCCGCTGCGGTTTCACCCGCGCTATGCTTGACGTTCTCCATGGTGTGGCGAATCCGGGCGACCACCCGGGCGAGGGCCTTGGCACTGTCGGTCGTTTGCGGCAGCTGGTCTGCGCGCAGGTCGATCTTCCCTGGCTCCGCCGTCATGGCGCGCACGGCGATGTGCAGTTCCGCGGCCTGCACCGCCTCGCGCTTCAGGACCAGGGCAAGATAGCAGAGCACGCTCGCTTCGGCGACGACATAGGCCGCGTGGACGAGCACGGTCGGCAGGCCGGGCTGGGTCAGGCAATAGGTTGGAAAACCAAGCGCCTGCAGATAATTGAAGCTCAGGTGGTGCAGGGCGACGGTCGCAGCCGCCACGACGATGATCGCCCAGTCGCGGTAACAAAGCAGGAAGGCGAGCAGTACGAAGATACCGAAGTGGGCTTCGGTACGCCCGAGCGCCTGGTGGATGTGCAGGCCGCAGAACACCATGAAGGCAACGCCGACCGATGCACGCGCGACCCGGCTGCCACCGCCGAGCAGCAGGAGAATGCTTGGTATGGCGGCGCCGGGCAAGCCGATCAACAGCGCCCAGCGCAGCGTGTCGTGCATCGACGACAATACCAACGCGATGCCGAACAGGCCCCACAGGATGCCCATCATCAGGCGGTCGGCGCGGCGGTAGTTAACATCAAGTACGTTCTTCGTTGCTAGTTCAGTCATCATTTTTTCAATTGCTAAGTGGCAATTCTCATTAAAAACCACACAACCCGCGAAGTAAACACGGTTGTGTTCTTCTTCGCCAAAAAACAACGAATTGACGATTCTTGCTTTGCTGGGTGCTTGCAGGATATTTCTGGTGCTCAGTTCTAGCTTGAATTGATGAATCTGAGTGCTGGGGGGGTAAATGCTAGCGGGCGCCAGTGATGCATGCTGGGACTACGAATCGAGCAGTATCCCGGCAACAAATGCCCGTGCGGGATTGGATCAGCCTTCGTCTGCTCATGACGGGCATGGGCAGCCGGCGCGCGCGATGCGAATGAAGGCGAGGGCGCCGCGCCGGGTAGGAGGACGGTGCCCGGGCGGTCGCCGGCCATCATTGGCGTGGCGTTAAGGAGCAAGTGACAGCAGGATCCCGGGCTGCCCAACGGCTGAAAAAGCGGAAAGTTTGCGTTCGTGATGGGAAGATGTCGAACGTCGGTGTACGAGGCTATGCGACATGGCGTATTTGCCGCAGCGAAGGCCGGCCTCGACGCACAGTTGAAGCAGGTTCGCCGACATGTGAACCAGGCTATGACAGCGAGACCGACCCCGCCGGGCGCACTTGGCCAGGCCCGAAAGACGAGTGACCAGACGCCTCGGAGTCCATGGGTGCGTAGATGCTTTGGCTCACGAGCGAAGACATGCTGTGCGCAATCCTCCTCAGGCAACGCGCAACGTGTCGTTGCAGCTGATCGGGACGCGACACGGTGGAGTCGACAGGCGCACGAACGAACGTCGGTGCGAACAAGCGGAGCGTCATTCCATCCGGGCGCAGCCGGCGGCGACCGTTTGCCAGGCAACCTCGAACGAGGTCGAGCAGGCGAGTTCGCAAAAGCTGGGTCGATCGAGACCTGATTGCGCCCAGCCAAACCGAAGCGCGAGCATGCCATGGCACCTGTGCTAACCGAAACAAGGCAAAACCTGGCGGGTTCCCAGGGCGGAGGATCGAACCCTCCAAGGACGATAACGTAGATACGGTTTGCGCATAATCTATATTATGTTAAATGTGCTGTTGATGCCGAACCAAATGGACGCCTCTACCCCAGTGTAGGACTAGTCCGCGGCTGTTCGCCACAGCCCGATTACCTGACGGAGCCGACTCGAGCCTGGATCATTCCAGCGGGATTTGCCGTGGTTCGCTTCCGGAATTATCGGCCATCATTCTTACAACGAAGCGCCTGCCACCTGCGAGTGCTGGCAGATAGCCAGCGACAGGATGTCCCGTTGATAGGCCATGCGTGCTATCGACGCGTTTGCCAGAATGCCGCCAAATCCCGAAGCGCCAATGAATGCTCCCAGCGACCAGTACAAGGATTGTTCGATCGAGCTGCTACCGGAGGGAAGATTGTGCCAGATGGCCCAAGCGCCGGAGATTACGGCAAGGACCGCGAACTTGTCCGAACCTCCGAGCAAGATACCGAGCCTTAGTCGGGAACGTTCTATCCTCAGTCCGAGCCATTTTTCGGTCAATGTCAGTCCTGGTAGTGTGAAGTGCGCCAGTGTCGCGGCATTGGCGAGGTCGTGGGCGGCGACAAGCTGTCGCTGCTGGTAGGCATGGGTATCAAATCGGCTCAAGTCTCTGGCCATGGGCCATGCATCGACAACAATATAGGATGCACCGCTAAAGACGAGTATTAGCATGAGACAGTTCACAGCTTTGAACGGGAAAATCGGTGCTGCCCATGGCAAAAGCGGCCAGGCAGACATCAGTAGTATCGCTACAAAACAGGCCGCAAGGACCCATCGCAAGTAGGCGCTGATACGCTTGCATCTCCGTTCAAAATCATTACTGAGCGCCTCATCAGAAATGGGATGTACCTTATGGAGTGTATAAAGCACATCGTGAATGGCATCGTTGTACACTGGCGAGAGCGTCCAGAAAACTACCTCGCCTGCCAGACCACAACGGCAAACGAAACAAACTCGACAATATTTTGCGTAATGTCGAGTTGAAGATTGGGTACTAAATATGCGCTTTTCGCGTGCGTTCGAATGAAATTCGGAACTGTTGGTCGGTAGTCAGCGCGACGCCGGCACGAAGTCAGTGCCGACCTAACGCAGAGGCAGACCCTGGGGTGCGAAGATAAAATCCGTGTCGAAACAGCATTCCCTAACATGGTGCTCGTTTACGCTGACGCAGTACTCCGTCAACGCTCCGCTACACAAGGCGACGCTTCGCTCCCACTCGCAACGCGCAAACCGTCAGACCAGGACCTACACGTCCCAGCACCCACCGCCCGCTCCGCGCTACGCAATCCTGCGCACCGATTCCCTCACCATCAAGCCCAGCTGCGGCGCTTTCACCTCCACCTGCTTCTGCCCCAACATCGCGAGCATCATGCGCCCGATGCCCTTCCCCACCTCGTACAGCGGCTGCCGCACCGTGGTCAGGGGCGGCGTCGTGTACATCGAGCTGTGCAGGTCGTCGAAACCGACGATCGAGATGTCGTCCGGCACCCTGATGCTGCGCCGGTACAGGGCCAGCCTCGCCCCATAGGCACTCAGGTCATTACTGGCAAAGATTGCCGTAAAGCTCTGCTTCGCTGCCAGCAGCTGGTTCACCGCCAGCAGCCCGCCCGACTCCTGGAAATCGCCCGGCACGACCAGCGCCGGATCGGCCGCGATCTTGTGGCGCGCCAGGGTGTCGAGGTAGCCGGCCAGGCGCGCGCGCGCATCCTCGTGGTCCTCGGGGCCGGTGATGAAGGCGATGCGGCGGTGCCCCTGCTCTACCAGGTGCTCGACCGCGTCGCAGGCGCCCTGGTAGTTGTCGAGGCGCAGGCTCATCAGGCGCTCGCCTTCGAGCTGGCGGCCGAAGGCGACGATCGGCACGCGCTGGGAATAGCCGACGATCTGCTCGTCGCTGAGCTTGCCGGTGAGGATGGCAACGCCGTCGACGCGGCGCCCGATCAGGAGCTCGACGCGCTCGGCTTCCTCGTCGGCATGCCAGTGCCCGCTCATGATGAGAAGCACATAGCCCGACGCCTTGACCGCATCCTCGATGCCGATCATGGCCTGGCTGAAGTAGCCGCTCTCGAGCGACTGGGTGAGGACGCCGATGGTGCGCGTGCTGCCCATCTTGAGGCTCTGGGCCAGGCGGTTCGGCTTGTAGTTCAGTTCCTCGATGACGCGCTCAATGGTCTTGCGCTTGTCGTCGGACACCTTGGCCGTGCCGTTTAGGAAGCGCGACACCGTCGCCGGCGACACGCCTGCGGCACTCGCGACTTCGTACAGGGTAGCGGTACTGCTGTCGTCGTTCTTCATCGTGTAGGCATCGTGGCGCCGTCGCCGGCTGGTTGACTGAAGTGTAACACGTGGGTTTTTCTCCTTTTTACAACGCCTGTTGGCGGCTACCTATTGCATACGGCTGGCTGGCCGCGTCAATGAAACGCTTTCATGCTACCCCTGTCGGAACGGCGAAAATACGGCTCGCAACACTGTTGCAAATTTTGTTTGACTTTCGAATAGCTCCAAATGTAGCATGAAATCGTTTTCACGGCGGATGAAATCGATTTCTTATAAAAGCTGCCGGCAGACGCGCAAATCAAAAAATTCCACATTGGAGACAACCATGGAAACCCTTGCACCGCAACGCGGGCGGCACGCCAACGCCCAGATCCAGCTCGCCATCCTGACCCTGCTGGCCGGTATCGCCAGCGCCCACGCCCAGACCGCTCCCGCCAACCAGACGCCGGAGGCAAACGCCGCCGCCGCGGTGCCGGCCCAGGCCGCTGTCAACGCCCCTCCTGCCGACGGCAACGTCATCCCCGAAGTGCGCATTACCGCCACAAAGCGTAATACCTCGCTGCAAAAGACCCCAGTTGCCGTCACCGCGCTCTCCGCCGCAACCCTGGCCGACAACCACGTCCAGACCATGCTCGACGTCGTGGCCCTGGTGCCGGGCTTCCAGGCTACCGCCCAGGGCGACCACGGCGTCACCACCATGACCCTGCGCGGCATCGGCAACGACAGCGCCAAGACCCAGTACGCCGACCCGGAAGTCGCCTCCTTTGTCGACAACGTGTACTCGCCGCGTGCGGAAGGCGCGACCGCCCTGCTGTTCGACGTCGAGGGCATCGAGGTGCTGCGCGGCCCGCAGGGTACCCTGTGGGGCCGCAACTCGACGGTCGGCGCGGTGAACATCCAGACCGTGAAGCCGACCCTGAACAGCCGCTCCGGCTATGTCGAAGGCGGCATCGGCGACTACAAGCGCTACGGCGCGCGCGGCGCCTTCAACGTGCCGTTGTCCGAGAATGCGGCGTTGCGCTTTGCGATCGTGCACGAGCAGCACGACGGCTATGTCGATTACCAGAAATTTCCCGGCGTGCCGCTGGCGGACCAGCAGGCCGCCTTCGTTGCGGCCGGCGGCAACCTGGCGGCCTTCCGCCCGATCAACCCGAACAACTACGTGGTCGGCAACCAGAAGTACAGCGCCCAGAACCAGACCGCCGCCCGGGTCAGCTTGCTGTGGCAGATCAATCCCGACCTGCGCTGGAACATCGCCTACGAAAACTTCGCGGACCGCGGCACACCGAGCGCGAACCTGATGCAGAATCCGCGTCCGGGCCAGAAGCACTGGTCGACGCTGAGCGACAGCGCGCCCTGGATCGACCGCGACAGCCACAACATCCGCAGCCGCGTCAGCTGGGACCTGAACCCCGACCTCGCCTTTCACTACATTGCCGGCTTCTCGAAGTACCGCGGCTCGATGCGCTTCGACCAGGACGGCGGCTCGGTGCTGCCGACCAGCATCCGCTCGGGCGGCGTCTGGCAGGAGCACACGACGGTCGACTCAAATTACCGCAGCCACAGCCACGAACTGGAGCTGCAGTCGCTCGGCAGCAAGACCGTCGACTGGCAGGCCGGCCTGTATTACGCGGCCGAGAAGAACGACATCCGCTTCGACATCCCGGCATTTGCCGGCACCCAGGACGGCACCGTGAACTGGCAGGGTTCCTTCATCCAGCCCGAGGAGACAGTGGAGTCGAAGGCCGCCTTCGGCCAGGCTACCTGGAACGTCAACCCCGCCCTGCACCTGACGGCCGGCGTGCGCTACACCCACGACCGCCGCGAGAACGTGGGCGGGCGCGCCTTCAACTGGGTCGGTGGCCCGGGCCTGGCGGTGATTCCGCTGAACCCGTCGATCGACCCGAACGTGCCGGGCCAGGGTTTCGTCGCCGGCGTGCCGGGCAACGACGGTGTGTTCACGGGCAGCAAGGTCACCGGGCTGCTGCGCGCGAACCTCGACATCGACCGCAACAACATGGTCTACGCCAGCGTGGCCACCGGCTACAAGTCGGGCGGCGTGCAGGACCGTGGGCTGCCCTACCAGCCGGAAACACTGACCAACTACGAGATCGGCACCAAGAGCACCTTCCTGAACGGCGGCCTGCGCATCAACAATGCGCTGTTATATTCGGA
>Ga0265798_10009715_pt1 | contig 11980 bp, 10 predicted proteins | sample P3T30metagenome_FD_192430 | JGI IMG/M metagenome (GOLD analysis project Ga0265798, IMG submission 192430) | Plant litter microbial communities from East Loma Ridge, Irvine, California - P3 T30 | ecosystem: Environmental > Terrestrial > Plant litter > Unclassified | place: USA: California... | reverse complement strand
GCTCAACAGCAACATCCCACTGCTGGCGCGGCCGCAGCACCTCCATCTCCGCCAACCTCCCTCCTGCGGAGTCATCTGAAGATATGTTCGACTTTTGTATTTGGCGACCAAACATATCCATCGAATATATCTTCACGGGAAAGTATGGTGGTGGTCTCCGGGCTACCGCGTAAGGAGGCTTGTGGAGCGGGGAGGGGGGATGTAGTGGGTAAACCGGGAGTTGGGTCGGATATATCTGGAGTGGAAGCTATGGAGGTGGTCTCCGGGCTACCGTGTAAGGAGGCATGTGGAGCGGGGAGTGGCAATGTAGGCGGTAAACAGAAAAACGACATATCCATCTTCGCTACACCTCTCTCTGAGTTCGTTTTTGAACAACGGCAACGGCGTATCTCGAGAGAGTCGGGGGGAATTACAGCAAGTGGTCGGTCAACAGAGCCGCAACCCCCCACGTGCACGATCATAGAAGAAGGCAGAGAGTGGTATGGCTACCGCGACGAAGGGATTCGTCAAGCAGCCGAGATGTTTGGGGTTACTGGGCCTTGGATTCGTCCGAGCAGCGGCACTAGAGACATGGATGCTGATGCGATTAAGGGGACTGGAGAGAAAGGTAAAGGGGAGGGGAAGAAAGAGAAGACGTTTTGGCATGGGAATGGAAGGAAGGTTGGGGTTGAGGAGAGGTGGATGTGTGTTAGAGATGATGAGTTTGGTATTAGTGAGGAGTTGGTTGTTGTTGATGAGGGTGCGGAGGGGGGTAGTGAGGATAGTGGGGAGAGTGTGGGTAGTATGGACGGTGGCTATGGCGCGCAAGAAGGGAGCGAGGATGGTGGGGAGAGGAAGTGGTGGAGTGTAAGGTGGAAGAACATTTTTATGATGCTGGGGTGTGGTGTTATGGCGTAGATGTACGAGTTTATTAATGAACATCTCGAAGAAGCGTTGTCTACATAAGTGTATAGTGTTTGAGCATTTCGTGAAGCAGAGTAACTGAGATGATAGCAAGTATAAGCGTGACCATGTGATGTCTTGTGTTGTAAGTGTGTATGGCTGAATGAGAATGAGGAAGGTATCGTTGTAGTCGATGGTCTCCAAGGCTGGCTTTGATTATCGCGTAGGGAGATATGCAACCTCTTGTCGGCGGACGGTGTCTTTCACATGTTGGATAATTTGGCGGTTTATGTTGCAGCATGCGGCATTCTCGATATCTGCACGAGCATTAGTGAGGTATTCAAGAGTTGATAGTTTTGAAGAAGCTTGCCGTGACGCCCGCGTTGGTTGTTACGATTGTATCGGTAGTGACGTCTGATGAGGCGGGCAATGGTAACGAAGGATGGGGAGCAAGTCGCCGTAACAGCGGCAACGATAGCGATGATGGCCTCGGTCGATATCGAAGGCATGATTTTAGAATTGACGCAAGGGGTGATGGTATTCCGAGTTCGTAGATCGTGCGATTCTTGGACGGCATCGGAGCGTCAGTTGGAATAAGTATCATCGCAAGTCTAAGCTTTACCCTTTGCCCATGCATCCTCTTGTGACGAGGCGCAGTGCAATCCATATTCCGCCCAATAATCGACGAGCTCAGGTACCACAACGCTCAAACCGGTCTGGTCACTTTTTCATGGTATGATTCTCCGCTGTTTGATACAGACATATCGTTCGAGAAACGATGCAGTATTTCGCGGTGCGAGCAAACGCGGTTCGACCCATAACGTCAGCGAATACATGCGAAAATGCGACCATGCTTGCCTTTGATCCCAGGATTCCGGTGTAGCTATTCGTCCCGAGATCCAAGCAATTACTTCGGTCTGGATAACTACCTAGGTAAGCAAGATCAACCTCAGGCGTAGGAATACGCGCTTCGCGATCGTTCAAATCGACGTTTTCGAAGTGACAGCTGAAGTCGCTGACGGTGGGGCAGCGTAAAGCGAAAGTCCACATACAGACATCAAGGTTCGCGAGCACTTCGCCCTACACATGTCGTAAGCATACTACTACATCATTCCAGACTCCAGTCCTGAATATGATGGTAGGGTAGTGAATTGGTCAGACGGGCATGGGAGGGTTGGTCAAGTCGCAGCCTGGAGTCGAGACGAGCTGGCAGCTGAGTGGGGCCGAGACCGCCGAAGCAGCCCGCCCGGCGCCAGCTGCTTGTCGGCAGGCACACTGCGACAGAACTACCTTCCCTCCCAACCCTAAAGCTCCATCACAACAACGCTGTAGGGCCTCCAGGTCGCAAATCTGATGGAACATGATCCGCAACCGATGTGTGCACTTCGATCATACCTAGGTAGACTCATATACAGGAAGCGACATGCACTGCCTCCTCCGGGCGCGCGTGCCACGATCGGACTGTCTTGAGCAATCAGGCTGTATCTCGAAAATCACTTGGACATAATTAATGAGCATCGTACTATGGATCGAAAGACTAATGGAGAGGGCAACGTGTTGTCAGCGGCCTGGTGGCATGGAGCACTTTACACATGAGTTCGAAGGGTCTGTGGTTCGCGCCATTGTCTATGAGGATTATAAGTGAGCCTTTTTCACTTTCGCATTAAGCTAGTGCTATGGGATGTGGTATGTTGGTATGAGGACAGTAGTGCGCAAGAGACTATGGCTGGATCAATATGTATGGTCGATTTGAACAAATCTATTACGTGGAGAGGAGTACTTGAAGTCTTTGCGGGTATGGGAACGGATTCGTGACGCGCAACGCAGGGATCAATACATCGGCGTATAAAGTGAGAAAGAGGCCCTCATCTGTCTGGGGTGTCCGTTGACCTTCGACCAATTTATGGTAATCACCGAATGGATAAGTGCGCGATAACAAGTCTGAGTACTGTGTCCTTGACGTGTTTGAGGACTTCGAGGTTGACTTTGGATCGAGATGCGGGCTCAGCTCCTACTGACATGTCAGTATCGGATCTGTCAATTTACACTCGTATTTTGAACATACCCTGCGCTTCGTGCTGGACGTGAAGGTGTTTGCGTGTGAGAAGATGCCAAATAAGGAGGATCGATGGAGGGCAGGTTGTGACAAGCGTGACTATCGCGATGATGGACTCATTGGACAAAGATGACATATTACTTGAATGGCGCAGCTAGCGACTATTGGTGTTGGCTTGCACGCTTGACGTTCTGGAAGATGCGGGTTGTTTGAAGAATTAAGAGTGTAAATGTTTGACTGGTTGTTCAATTTGAAACTGATCCTGGCTGTCTTCGCAATGCCATGATGTCGACAAGAGAGGACCATCTTATACCCGACAGAAGTGAATTTGCGTCTTCTTGGGAGCGCTGCTAAAACAGGCAGAAGCTTGGACTTGACCTGATGAGCCTATATAGGAAATCTACACTTAACCAGAAGTAGAAATTTGGCCTTCCCAATTAGGAAATACAGATTACCAGAAGCGGGAATTCGTGCTAGCTGGCTATGCAGCAAGCAACCCTGGCATCGTGCCGCGATCCATGGACTTACAGTATTTAAGGCTAAGTCCTCGCTGCGCCCAAGTCTACGTTCGTCGCAACTGCGTACTTTCCTTCTGAGCAGCACACAGCCGAGCCGTAGTTTGAACAGACATTGAACAAGATGGAAGTATTAACGGATGCGTTCCAACGTCTAAGTGAATGTCGAGGCGTGTTTGCAATCGTTCAACATCTCGGACAACAAGATCGTGCCCCAGTCCAGATTCGGGGCGCATCTTATCACGGTGCAAGAATAGAAGGAATTTTGCGGCGCGACATGCACACTCACCAGTCTTCTGTGGGAATGCCGCTCCATCGTAAGTAGCTGAGGGGCAAGGATACACTGGGCAGCATCGTTACTAGAACATGAAACAAACCGTGGAAGGTTTAGTCGCGATCTAATATGTCCAGGCAATTAGCTATGTCAAACTGTATCGAACCCTGCCTGTCGAGTGCCATGATATATTACGCCAGGCTCGCAGTAGATCTCTTGGAGCATACCCGAGATATCATCAGCCTTTCGCGAGCTGATCGAGGTTGGTGGAATGAGAAGATATAAGAATACTGGCTGATCAGGATGTCGATGCGAAAGAAATGTAAGCGACTATCTCGATTGTTATTGTGCGTCTATCCATACATACCTCAACCGTGCCTCTGAATCCTCTCATTACCTGTCCGCCTCTTCCGTATCAACACCCTTTGGCTCGCATCGAGTGACCCGAACGCTAGGAGCAGGCGGCTTCAGTGGAAGACACCATATCGATGTACTTTCGGTTGTAAAGGATCCATTCGGCGTGTTGCTTTGCGTCGCGTCGCGATCAAGGGGACCAACCGCCCTGGGTCTTAGTCTTGAGTAGTGTTGTGCTCTATTCACGATCATCAGACGGTCACAACCAGATCCGATCCAGACCTTTACTATCCCATCCTTCTCTCCGATGATCCAACAGAGGTCAGCGAATGACGCTCAGGTATATGAGCAAGACCAGGTCGAGGTACAAGGAGGTCGGCCTGGCACTCGACGACATCGCCGATGCTTGGCCGAGCAGAGCTATTGGCGAGCTCGGCATCTAGAATGGTTCAGCCGGGATTGTTACTGCGGGGCTACAGTCAGATGAACATACCAATCTGACCGACTCCATTGTCAAAACGAGATCGTTTGATCCAATGACATAGCAGTGCAACCGAAGGGGGACATGTTGTGAGGAGGGTAACGATAGCGATCATATTCCCGTTGGACAGGGACGACATGTTCTGTTACACGTACGAGGATATGAGGAACGAGATATGAGTTGTGGTCGGAGGACGTGAATAGAAACGATCGATGCACGAGATCGACGCCGTTGTATATTCTGCTTGAGATACGTCCTGCAGGTTAGAGAAAACCACAGGAGATGGCGGGCTGCCATGTTATAAACGTGTGCTGGGCAGTCTAACGCGTGTATAAGCTCCCAGCCCATCTTGCCTGAAGTATTGGGATGCGTGCTCAGCTCGGTAGTCGTCTACGTTCTTGCGAAGTGAGAAATGATCTCAAGCTAGCAAGATGCGAGCCTGTGAGGAACCGGCGGGCTCCCGGCCGACCCCTACTCTCCATTTGAACCTACGTTTCAGAAGCAGCGGGTTTAGCCCGACAACTGTTACAGCGACCATGGGCATCTGCACGGCGTTGCTACACCTATAAGACTCAGCGTTGACAGGGACGCATCGCAGAGATCTGCACGGCGGACTAGATTGGTGGAGGGTAGTTCGTGCTAGTGCTAAGAGTGACGGGACGAGCGCGCGAACCCGCATCCGCCAGAAGTCCGCTGGGCGTTCTTCCGTGCTCGTCCGGCGGCGTTCTATTAGGACGCATGGCGGTGCAGTGGTCGGCTCGATGGTTGCGTATTGCGTCCTCCTCATCTTGCGTTCTCTTATGACAGGGCGGTGCAGTGGCGCGTCCAGTCCTCTCTGTCTAGCGTTCTTCCATGACGCAGGGCGGTGCAACCCATGTCTCACCTACACGTTCATCGTGTACCAATGCAGCCCAAAGCGAACGAGGCTGAAGAACTTCCACAATCCTTGCCTGTATGTAGCGTTGTGATGGATCGCCAACTTGGGTCAACGTTGCGAGGTACGAATGCATTGCTCGGAAGATGCCCTTAGGTAGCTATAGGCTGTATCTTATCCAAGCCGGTGCCCTTCTCAAATCAGCATTTGAGCCTCGCAACCCATTCGATTTGCGTTTTCGGGACAGCGTCCGTGACTGAGATGGAGTGTCCCAGAGCACAGGATGAACCAAATGCATCCATCCATGATTGCAGATCCTTTAGGTTTTATGCAGATCGTGGACTGCCATACATTACCTTGTGAACTTCTATCGTGCATGTAATCGTAGGATAGTAAATCGTTGGCCTAGGTAGACAGACAAAGTATGGCTCGTGAATTATCAGCTCGAATTCGCGACGGACGATGCGAGGTGTCAGGTAGGTAAGTGGAGCCGAGGCTGCCCAGGTGAGAGATGAGATGCCCCTGGGGCCGAAGCGGCCCGCATAGCGCCAGTTGTCAACAGGCCCACATCCCAACCGCTTTTCCTCCCGACTCTACCATCACGACAACGCTGAACGGCTTTCGGATTGCAACAATGTTCTAAGGACGAATTCGTCATTAAGATGTGCACTCCTGTCACGGACTGATGAACAGCAGGCGACATGCACTGCCGCCGCCGGCGCATGTGACGCGATCGCACTGTCCAAAGCAGTTTCAGTGTGGAAATCGATCAGGCTGTACCTAGGTATCGCAAGTATCGCCTGATCATGATCAACGAGCATCACACTTTGAATCGGAAGACTTGGGCAGACAGGAATGTGTTGTAAGCGACCTAGTGGCATCATCGTTGTGTTTCTCTATCATGCGACGCTCTTAACTCCTAGATGTCATCGTCAACAACATCTCTTCTCAAGCTCAGACCCTTCCGACTGCCCCTAATTCTTCAATATACTCGGCGTCCCTGCTTTTCAGCCTTTTGGTAGACTCTATTACATTGCGTAAAGGGGGTTGGCTTTGCCTTTACGTCGTGGAAGAGCTTTGTGTGATCGTTATTGAGTCCATATCGGCGAGGTGGGTGGTGGTTATCGTCTGGAGTGGTAGGTAGGGGTGGGTTTGAGTAAAGTATCGTAGATATGCTCGATGATCTTGCGGTCCATGGCTGAAAGGAAGAGCTCATCATCTACAAAGATGTCAGCAAGGTGTAGTGATCGTTGATACATCAACAAACCATTGAAGTTTCTTAGAACACGATCTTTACGCTGGAGCAGGTGCCAGATTAAAACCACGGAAGGCGGACATGTTGCGACCAGACTGACAATAGCGATGATAGATTCGTTCGATATGGTAGACATGGCGGTTCTGATTGGCTGAGCGACGGGAACTGACCAGTACGTATGGTCTGCACTTGACAGGATAGTCAAAACAAGCGTTGTGAATGAGGAATGTAATCGTGTGTGAAAGCTTCGTTATGCTCGAGTTGCAGTTCTTAAGAAAGATGGGAAAACGCTTTAGATAAACTATGGTGACCGATATTCGTCGTAGAACTCGTATGCCCCGATCACCCTGAACGAGGGGTGTTTGGGCAACTCTTCACGAGCAACGGCTTATCATTGGCCAGTTGCACGGTACGAAACGTCTCAAGAACCAATGGTGATAGAGCAGTGTTGCTGCAAGTACAGCTGGCCCATTTCGTCCAACTACGGAGCAGGGTCGCGTGTTAGTACCAACTCCCAAGCAGGGACCCAGCCGGCGGCGAATCAAAATGCTCTTGTGCTGCAATGTTAATGCATATGCATCCGCACAGACGCCGCCTCCGTCACGTGAGTTACCCACATTCGCAGCTTGGAAGGGGTTGTGACGGTCAAACTACCTTGATTTATTGGCTACAACAAGCAGCTCCTGCAGTTTGAGCTCCTGCTACTAGCCCCGCGGGCATGCCGTGCGTCAACTGATCGCGCTAGCCGATAACCACACACACACACGTGGGTTTTGGGGAAATTGTCCCACTTTGGCTTGTACGAGGCTTTGGGCGCCGCACTCAAGCTGCCGCCGCACAACTGTCGCTTCCTGTCATTGGCCTCTGACATAGCATTACAATGGGTCTACATGTGACCGCTTATACTTGCATTTTTACCTCCGTCGAAATACATACCTGCATCTTCGCCGTGCGGACTGCTACTACTACCTCGCGTTCATGTGCCGTAGACCCGCGCAGTCCCGTCATGAGAGCTTCCAGAGAAAGCTTTTGATGAGTACACGTGCTAACTCAAGGACAGCCTTGCCAGGTGGCTTCTCATTCCGACTTCTACGTTGGCACCACATGTGCACGCTTCTTACAACAATTGCACATGCAAATCCAACTCTCAATTCGGTTCTACACACTGACGCTACAGTACGATGCGTCTGTGGATCTCCCAGCTGATACTGCCTCCTCAATGTGCCTCATTTCCAGGATTCGTCTCATTGGTGGCTGTGCCGCGGGAGGCATTGCACCGCCTTGTCGAGTCTTCACCGGCGATGGGTGCTGCTGACGCTTGCAGGCTCTCGCTTCTCCACTGTGATTCCAGGTTTTGTTGATTGGCGGATGATATGCAGACTCTCAAAGCGGTATCGCCTACGTCGTGATGCATTCCAGGTTTTGTTTGATTGGTTGGTGCGAAGGAACGCTGAAATGTATATAGCCTTCCAGATGTAGCCTTCTCCCTCCAGTGTTTCGGTCAAATCCTTTTCAGCTGTTCATTCCAATCCTGTCCTGGTCGTGTTCTTACAATGCCTAGAGACGCCAGATCCTATGCGCCACGGATATCTCTCAGTACATGGGAGCAACACCGATGCAGGATCAAGACGTTGTTTGTAGACCAAGGCAAAACCCTGAGCAGCGTTGCTGAGACCATGAAAACATATGGCCTCCATGCAAGGTTCGTAGCTGAATTATTACGCACTGCACTATACAGAGCCAAGCTAATGCGACTCGAGCGCATCGCAATACGAACGCCAACTGAAGGCATGGGGCATACGGAAGAACCGCACAAGAGACGAATGGCGCCTCATCAATCGCGTAGTGAAGGAGAGGCGTCGCCAGGGAAAGGACAGTGCTGTCTTGATCAACGGTGTTGAACAGTCGAAGGAGAAACTCGATCGGGAGTTTGCGAGGAGTGGCTGTCGTGAACACGGAGGTATGATCATTGACGAATACTATGACATTCGGCTCACTTCCACGAGGCCTTGAACACAGTCTTCCTGAGGACATACAAGTACTCTCGCCGCCAGCGAACACTTCGATGACCGACAGCTTGCTCGATCATTCCAGCCGCAAAGATGGTCTATTGTTCCTTGTCCGCCAGAAGTCAACTCATCTCATGGAACAAGTTGGGACGGTCATTGCGGAACGCGCTGAAGGTATCTTCCTGTGGGTGAACCTGGTGGTACGCGAGTTGCAGAACTCTCTCGGCCAATCTCTTTACACGGAACTTGATTCTTGGTTGCAAAGTCGATTTCCCCACCTTGTAGAGACACTGCGTTTGGAATCTCCATCTGTTAGCATGCCAAACCATGCCTCGCCGTGTAATATCATATTGCGCGACCGCTCGCCGTCGCCGTCGGGATCCTGGGGTATCTCCAGTTTGGATTCCATGGGTGTTACTTCCGAAGAGTGGGTTTCTCGCGGGTGGAATGTTTTCTTCGGTGCCTGGGGTTGATAGAAGACAACCTAGAACGAGGCTGGCGTATCTTTTTATGTGACAAAGCTATTGCGAAATTGGAATGTATGTAAGCAGAAAGAAGTCAGAAGAATCTGGCTAGTGCAATGTGCTGGATTTCTTCTTACTTTCTCAAGGACGACCTCGGGGCATTGCTGGGTTCTGTGCGGAGCAGCAAAAACAATCCAATGTGTCTAAGTGCATTCAGTCACATCACTCACTACATACCTCCGTTTCTCTCATACCCCATCCCTTGCGCCTCAAAAAAGTGCAAAAAAGAAGGTACTGGACGCTGTGGGAATTGAACCCACGACCTTTCACAAGTACGCACATTTGATAATGCGAAGCGACTTTGATGATGTTAGTGTCATGTTCAAACATCAAGATATTTGTTGGTGTTGTCTTACAAATCATACCCCTAGACTGAGGGTTGTTAGTTTAAACTGCAGAGGCGGGAGTGGTTGTGCGGTGAAGCTTACCCAAGCGCCCGAGTTGGTGTATCGATGACAAAATATTGGAATTTATGGTACTAGTACCTGGGCACTGCGAGAAAGGATGATGCACCAGCGTGATGGCATGAGCGAGACAGCGTGAAGCATGGAATAGAGGATATTGTGATTCGTTGGTGGGGTCGCATCACGAGACTCGCGGTAGGTGAGATTAGTATGGCGGGGTAGTGGGAAGCGATTCGGTGCGGAAAGAGCAGGCTTCACTCGTAACAGTCACCGCAACTGCGCTCTCGGAGAATACATGGAATCCAGATCTCTACAATGAAACAACTTACCAAGAGAGTGTACTGTATCGCAAATCTGCGACTATACTCTATCTCTTAAAAAGTTGAAGCAGGGAACACCGCATCAACGGAGCAAAAATGCCAAAAGAAGTGTAAACAATCAACGTAGTCGATACCAATATGGTCTACATCAGGCATTCAACAGCAAACATCATTCATCCGATCATATAAAAAGCCGAAGCACAGGTATCACAGCTCATGATATCATAACGTTCGTTCATGTATTCATTTCATCCCAGACTGCCTCTGTATTTCATAGGTCCCACGTCTGTTTCAATTTCCAAGTTACAAGGCCGTCATTTCATTCTCCTGACTCATTCCTTGTTTAAACCTTCTTGCTCGTAGTCTCCTCAGCGTGCTTCTCGAGAGTGTGCTGGGGGTTGCTGCTCAGGCTGTCCTTGGTGTTGTCGCTCGCCTTCTCAGCGCCTTCCTTGGGTCCTGCGCCTTGGCTGTTGACGTTGTCGGAGGTCTGGCCGGCTTGCGCGCCGGATTGGCGCTCGGGCTCGGGGGACTGGCGGCCGGCGTTGGGGGCGGACATGATTGTGGTTTGGGGGGGTTGTGTGTGGGGTATGGTTTGGGAGTCTGGTGGGTGTGTTAGGAAGAAGCGCGAGGATGTTGGGAGAGTGGATGGGTAGGGTGGGAGGTGGTGCGATGGCTGGGTGAGTGCTCGCTCGCTCGCTGCCGTGAAGCTCGCATCGCCAACTCCCTCTCTCATCACCAGCTCAGGTACAACGTACAGGTTTGAAGGTTCCTTGATAGTCTGTTCCTCAATTAGCCAACGTCTCATCAAACCTCTCTTACCCATCAAACATACCTGTAGAATGAAGCTTGTGAGAAGTGGTGTGTATGAAGATGTCTCGAGAAAGGCCCCCTCTATGTGTTTTCATGGGCGAACCACCTTGCCCCACCAAACCTGACGTCACAACGCGAGAACGCGCTGGCCCGCTCAATCGGGCAACATCGACGTCAACCTTCAATCAAACGTCTCGTCGCGCATGGCGCGTTATTGCGGGTCCAGAGGGTGATGCATGCTTAGCAAGCGCGGGTGGGCGGGCGGCTCAGAACTTGCTAAATGGCGTTCAATTTGGCGTTCATGCAGCGATACCCGGTGGCTATCACTCAACGCGTTGGGCGCTGCCTCTTCATGATGCTGAGTGGTGATGGCATTCGCCGAGGTGGTCTGCAGATATCGGTGGACGCGCCGAAGATGTGGGTTTCGGATGCAGGTTTCGTATGGGAATTGTTATCGGACCTTTTATTCCTGATGAGGGACGACTCTCGCGTCAACACAAAAGCTGGACACCAGCTAATAGTAGATTGCCCTTGCAATTCCACATGAATACCTTTGATACGAATCTATAACGATCAAAGTACTTGCGTTTAGCAGTTACATTGGGTCAATAGGAAGTCAACCAGTTTACAGGATGCTTTGAATTACAGTTAAAATCATTCACGCAAAAGATTTGAGCGATATGATCTATCCACTATACACGAGGACGCAGACTCACGATAGATTCATGATGACGATGATCAATGCATACATAACACAACCCTACATCCATCTACGTACTCCTCTTCCCCATCTCAACATCCCCCTCACCCCCCTCACAATCATCATCCCACTCCCCACCCTTCAACCTCTTCCCCGCCCAAAGCCCCAACACCGTCGCCGCACTCGCCGCCAAAAACCAGCCCTCAAACCATCTCTCCGTGAACCCCGGTTCGAGCGGCGCCCCCAACGCATCACCAATCTTGCTCTTCATCTCAGGCGGCAAGTTGCTGCGAAGAAGCAGTGCAGAGCTGATGACATAAGTCGCTGCGATTTGCGAAATGATGAGAGCGAAGTTGGTGCGTGCGTGGTGGAGGAGACCGGGTACGACGCGGGCGAAGAGGTAGAAGGTTTGCAGGACGCTGTTGAAGGAGAGGAGGAGCATGACGCCGGAGAGGAGGAAGGAGATTGCGCGGCTCCAGGCTACGCGGTCGATGGTGGGGTCCCAGTGTTTTGCTAGGAGGG
>Ga0265798_10009714_pt1 | contig 11980 bp, 9 predicted proteins | sample P3T30metagenome_FD_192430 | JGI IMG/M metagenome (GOLD analysis project Ga0265798, IMG submission 192430) | Plant litter microbial communities from East Loma Ridge, Irvine, California - P3 T30 | ecosystem: Environmental > Terrestrial > Plant litter > Unclassified | place: USA: California... | reverse complement strand
CGCCTGGCGCGAACGCGGCGTCGACCTGCGCCAGCACGGCATCGGCTGCCCGCCGTTCTGGACCACGCCGGAAATCACGGTGAGCCAGGACTGGCTGGACGCGAGCTCGGCCGCCATGCGGGGTGACGATGGAGATTGACGAACGCGCGCTGGCCTTCGCTTGCGGCGGCGACACCCTGTACGGCGTGCTCAGCCTGCCTACCGGCGCCTGCAGCCGCGGCGTGCTGATCGTCGTCGGCGGACCGCAATACCGCGCCGGCAGCCACCGCCAGTTCACCCTGCTGGCGCGCCACCTGGCGCAGGAAGGCATCGGCGCCATGCGCTTCGACTACCGCGGCATGGGCGACAGCGAAGGCGAGGCGCGCAGCTTCGAGGCCGTCGACGCGGACCTGCGCGCCGCCCTGGATGCGTTCTGCGACGCCGTTCCCGGCATGCGCGACGTGGCCATGTGGGGCTTGTGCGACGGCGCCTCGGCGATCGCCATGTATGCCGCAAGCGACGCCCGCATCAAGGGACTGGCGCTGCTCAACCCCTGGGTGCGCACCGAGGAAGGCATCGCGCGCACCACGCTCAAGCATTACTACCGCGCGCGCCTGCTGGAGCCGGCGTTCTGGCGCAAGCTCTTGACCGGGCGCCTGAACGTCATGGCTTCGCTGGCATCGATGGCGGGACTGGCGCGCGCCGCGCGCAAGCCCGGCGAGACACAGCCGCAGGCAAGCTTCCCGGCGCGCATGCACGCTGGCCTGCGCGCCTTTTCCGGACCGGTGCTGGTGATCCTCAGCGGCGCCGACCTGACCGCGCGCGAATTCTGCGACCTGGCCCAGGCCGATCCGCAATGGAAGCGCCTGCTCGATGCGCCGCGCGTCACCGTGCAGCGGCTCGACAAGGCCGACCACACCTTCTCGCGGCGCGACTGGCGCAACCAGGTGGCCGGCTGGACCAGCGCCTGGTTGCGCTCCTGGTGAACGCTCAGGGCGCTGCCGGTGCGCCCTGGCAGGCGGCGAAGTCGTCGAAGGCGCCGTAGGCACGCAGCGGCGCCTTGTCGCCGCACAGGTCCAGGCCCTGGCGCGTGCCCTGGCGCCGGGGCGCCTCGCCGCGCCAGGAAAAATCGCCCTGCTGCGGCGCCGCAAACAGTGCGCGGACCTTGTGGTAGCCGAGATAGGACGGCCAGAGCGCGGCCGTCTCGTTGTCGCCCAGGTGCAGCAGGCCGCCGTCGCGACTGCGGATCGGACCGTCGACCAGGTTGCCGTCCAGGCGCGCGCTGCTGGTCGCGAAGCGCACGTCGACACCGGTGGTATCGACCAGGGTGTTGTCCTCGATGCGGCTGTCGGCTGCGCTGTTCAGGTAAATGCCGACATCGGAACAGGCCGCGACCAGGTTGGCGCGCATGGTGCTGCCCTGCTGTTCGGTGATGCATTTGCGGTCGCGGCAATAATCCGGACCGGTGCCGCCGCCGCCGAAGGACAGGCCGACGCGCTGCCCCGGCAGGCCGCGCAGCTTGTCCTCGCACCAGACCAGGTTGCGTTCGAACAGGTTGGCGCTGCCGCCGCCCTTGGCGAAGGCGCCGTGGCTGACGCCGTTGCCTTCAGCCTTGACGAAGTCCTTGATGACGTTCGAACGGATTACCCAGTGACTGGCGGCCACCAGGTCGATCGGCGTGACCGGATTGGCGGTGTTGCGCGCCCGTGTATTGAACAGGGTATTCGACTCGATCAGGCCGTTGTCGGGAAAATCCTGGCCGAAACCGTTGATCTTGAAGTGGGCGTTGAAGTCGGCGATGGTGTTGTTGACCGACGCAAAATAGCGTCCCGCTCCGACCACGTGGAAAGCGTGTTCGCAATAGCTGTCGTCAGGGCAGACCCCGCGGATCGACAGGTTCTCGAAGCGCCAGTGCGGCGCGCTGACCCGGAAGCCTTCCACCTGCTCGAACTCGATCTGCACGCTGCCCGGACGCGCGGCGCGCACGGTTACCGGCGCGTCCAGCCGGCCGGGCCGGTTGGCGTCGATCGCGCGGCCGGAAAAGCGGTAGGTTCCCGGCGCGAGGGTGATGGTGTCGCCGGCTTCGGCCTTGCCGATCGCGGCGCGCACTTCGTCGGGAGTCGTGACCAGAATGAGCGACGAACCGGCGAAGCCCGCCGGCCGCGCCTGCGCCCCCAGCTTCAGGCTCGCCAGCAGCAGCGGTGCGGCATCGCTGCCGCGGTCCAGTTTCATCAGGGTCTCGCTGGCCAGGCGCCCGGCCCCGACGATGACCGGATTGTGGCCGCTGCTGCGCTTCGCGACGTAAGGGGCGAGCGCACGCGGCGCCAGCGACAGGTGTTCGATCGCGGCCGCCGCCGCGACCAGCCCGGCCAGCGCCAGCACTGCGCCGCCGGCCAGCACATGGCGCAGCCTCACGCGTTGACCTTGATCGCGTGCCGCCCCATCAGGTCATACATGGTCGGCCGGCTGATCCCCAGCATTTCCGAGGCCTTGACGATATTCCCGTCGGTGCGCGCCAGCGCCTTCACGATGGCCTTGTACTCGGCCTCGTCGCGCACCTGGCGCAGGTTCAGCGGTTCTTCCTCGGCGCCGGTGTCGGGCAGGCCCAGGTCGTCGGCGACGATGGTGTTCCCGTCGGCCATGATGACCGCGCGCTTGATGCAGTTCTCCATCTCGCGCACATTGCCCGGCCACGGGTAGGCCTCGATCGCCGCGATCGCGTCCGGCGCGAAGTGCAGCGAGGAGCGCGATTCCTGGGCGCAGAACTTGTTCTTGAAGTGATGGGCCAGCAGCGCCGCATCGCCTTCGCGCTGGCGCATCGGCGGAATGTTCACCACGATCTCCGACAGGCGGTAATACAAGTCCTCGCGGAAGCGCCCTTGCGCGCACAGTTCCTTGAGCTTCTGGTGGGTCGCGCAGACGATGCGCACGTCCACCGGAATCTCCTCGTGGCCGCCGACGCGCTCGATCACGCGCTCCTGCAGGAAGCGCAGCAGTTTCGCCTGCAGCGCCATCGGCAGGTCGCCGACCTCGTCGAGGAAGAAGGTGCCGCCGTGGGCCAGTTCGACCTTGCCCTTGGTTTGCTTGGCGGCGCCGGTGAAGGCGCCCTTCTCGTAGCCGAACAGTTCACTTTCCAGCAGGTTTTCAGGGATCGCCGCGCAGTTGATCGCCATGAAGCGCTCCTTGGCGCGCGGCGACAGCGCGTGCACGGCGCGCGCCAGCACTTCCTTGCCGGTGCCGGATTCGCCCAGCAGCATGGTCGAGGCCGAGGTCGGCGCCACCTTCTCGATGGTGCGGCAGACCTTGAGCATGCCGGGGTCGCGCGAGATCACGCCGGCCAGCGGCGAATCGGCCTGCGACTGCTGCATGCGGCGGTTTTCCTGCTGCAGGTTGTGCAGGAAGAAGGCGCGCTGGATCACCAGGTTCAGCACTTCCGGATCCACCGGCTTCTGGTGGAAATCGTAGGCGCCCATGCCGATCGCCTTGACCGCATTGGTATGGTCCTGGTTGCCGGTCAGGACGATGACGCGGGTGTCCGGCGCCAGCGCCAGGATCTGCTGCAGCGTGGCCAGGCCCTCGGTCGAGCCGTCCGGATCGGGCGGCAGGCCCAGGTCCATGGTCGCCACCGCCGGCTCGTGGCGGCGCACCTGGGCCAGCGCGGCCTCGCGGTCGCCGGCCACCACGACATCGTAGGCGTCGAGACTCCAGCGCAGCTGCTTCTGCAGGCCCGGATCGTCTTCGATGATCAGCAGTTTCGGTTTTTGTTGTGTCATGGTTTTTCTCTTCAGGCGATCGTTGCCGTCACTGCGGCAGTGCTGGGTTGCAGCGGCAGCACGACCCGGAAGGTCGTGCCCACCGCCGGCGTGCTGATGACTTCCAGCAGGCCACCCAGTTCATTGATGTATTCGCGGCTCTCGAACACGCCGATGCCCATGCCGGCCGACTTGGTCGACTCGAAGGGCTTGAACAGGCGCTCGCGGATGAATTCCTCGCTCATGCCGGCGCCGGTGTCGGTCACCTCGACCTCGACCGCCTCGGCGCGGTCGGCGCGCCGGCCGATGCGCACCAGCACATGGCCGTCGCGCGGCGTGGCCTCGATCGCGTTCTGGATCAGGTGGCCGAGCACGCGCTCGAGGCGCTCGCGGTCGGCCACCACCACCAGTCCCGGCGCCTCGACCACCAGCTGCGGGCGCGGCTCGAAGGCGCTCTTGAGCGCCATCGCCTGGCGCACCACCTGGTCGACGGTCAGCGCCTGCGGCTTGTCGGCGTTTTCGGTGCGGCCCAGCTTCTGCAGCATGGTCTTCATCTTTTGCACCGAGTGGTCCAGGGTTTCCAGCATGTCGCGCTGGAATTCCGGATTGTCCTTGTGCCTCTCGGCGTTGGCGTTCATCAGCGAGAGCTGGGCCACCAGGTTCTTCAGGTCGTGCACGACGAAGGTCGACATGCGGTTGAAGGATTCGAACTGGCGCGCCACCATCAGCGCGTTGGCGGCGTCGTCCTGGGCCAGGTGGCTGGCGGCCTGGCTGCCGGCGATTTCCAGCAGGTCGAAGATTTCCCAGTTCAGCTTGAGCGGGCTGCGCGGACGCTGCAGCACCACGAAGCCGAACAGCTGCTCCTGCAGCATCAGCGGCACCACCAGCCAGCGGCGCGGGATCGCGAGCAGCCAGTCGGGTACCGCCAGGCCTTCGTACTTGTCGGGATGGTCGCAGTATTCGTCGAGGTCGATCACCCACTGCGAGCGCTCGAGGAACTGGCAGAACGGCGAGTTGGCCGGCTCGAAGGCGGCGGCGCCCGGCGACTGCCAGCGCGCGTGCTGTCCGAAGCGGCCGCCGTCGCTGCGCTGCCAGAGCGCGCCGCCGGGACTTTCGACCAGCGCCGCCAGCGCCTGGATGGCGCGCACGCCGAGGTCCGGCCCGCGTTCGGACAGGGTGCGCGTAAAACGCATCCATTCCTCGCGGTAGTCGTAGTTGTAGCGGAAGAAGTGCTTGCTGATCCAGACCTTCAGCCAGGCGCGCGCGCTGCCCGAGAACAGGATCACGCCGAGCAGGCAGACGGCCCCGAACAGGAAGCCGGTCTGCATCACCGTGCCCCAGCTGCCGCCGACGTAGCGCAGGTAGTAGCCGACCGAGCCCATGGCCAGCAGGTAGATCGCGGAGCCGAACAGCGCGGCCGAATGGAACACCACGCGGCGCGAGACCGCGAACGAGGTGGTCCAGGACTTGCGGCGGCCGATCGAGGCGGCCAGCAGCGGCACCGTCAGCGCGTTGATGACGCCGCGCGCGGTCCACAGGTCGGGGTTCAGCTCGCGGAACAGCATGGTGTTGCTGTACATGTAGAAGTCATAGGCGAACATGCCGCCGATGGCCAGGCAGGCGAACTTGATCGCCCAGCGTTCCTCGATGGTCTTGTTGCGGTACACCTGCTCGACCAGCAGCATGCCGTACACGGCCAGGCCCATGAGGGCGGCCAGCAGCGCCACGCCGTAGGAGCGGGCCAGCGCCGGCTGCCACCAGCTGGCGCCGATCGCGGCCAGCAGGACCAGGTAGGCGGCGCCGGCCAGCAGCAGCGAAGGACGCAGCGCGCGCAGGCGCGGTGGGCCGGCATCCGGCTCGCCCTGGTCGGCGTGGCGCCAATTGCCCAGCAGGGCCACCAGGAAGAACGACCAGGCGCCGTCGCGCAGCACTTCGAGCATGCCGGCCAGCGGACTCCACAACACCTGCTGGGTGGCGTCGCGCGCCAGCACCGCGGCCCAGGCCGCGGTGGCGAGACAAGCGAACGAAAGGGTGCCGCGCTGGGCGCGCCCGCGCCAGCCGGACAGGACCGGCAGGCCGAGTACCAGGAAGCCGATGGCGGCCAGCGTATAACTGGAGGCGGCGATATTGGTCACGATGCTGCGCACGAATGGATGAAATCCGCGGCCGCCGCTTGCGGGAGACGGCCGGGGACGGGAATCAGCGTCCGCTGCGGAACAACACGACCTTCAAGGTATCGATCAGGATCAGGACGTCGAGGAACAGGCTGTTGTTCTTCACGTAGTAGAGGTCGTATTGCAGCTTCTGCAGTGCGTCCTCGGCCGAGGAACCGTAGCCGTAACGCACCTGGGCCCAGCCGGTGATGCCCGGCTTGACGCTGTGGCGTACATTGTAATACGGAACCACTTCGATCAGCTGCTCGACGAAGTACTGGCGCTCCGGACGCGGGCCGACAAACGACATCTCGCCCTTGAACACATTCAGGATCTGCGGCAGCTCGTCGATACGGGTCTTGCGCATGAAATTGCCGACGCGGGTGATGCGCGGGTCGTTCTGCTGCGCCCACTGGGGCTTGCCGCCTTTTTCGGCGTCGGTGCGCATGCTGCGGAACTTGTGCACGCGGAAGATCTTGCCGTCCTCGCCGACCCGCTCCTGCGAATAGAACACCGGGCCGCGGTCTTCCAGCTTGACCGCCAGCGCGGCCACCAGCATGACCGGGAAGGTCAGCAGCAGGATGATCATGCTGCAGATCAGGTCGAAGCAGCGCTTCATGAAGGAACGCACGAAACTCTGGTCGAAACCGCCGCCGAACACCAGCCACGAAGGCTGCAGCGAATCGACGCGGATCTGGCAGGTCTCGCGCTCGAAGAAGGTGGCGGCGTCGGTGACCTTGATGCCTTGCAGCTTGCACTCGAGCAGTTCCTTGATCGGGAAACCGCCGCGGCGGTTCTGCACCGCGACCACGATCTCCTCGGCGTTGTACTGGTGCGCCAGCGCCACCAGGGTATCGCCCTCGCGCGATTTCAGCAGGTTGGTGGTGGGCACGCACAGCTCTTCGGTCGGCGTCGCGACGAAGCCGGTGATGTTGTAGCGGTGGTAGCTGGTGCTCTGGCGCGCCAGGTCGCTGCATTCCTTGGCCAGCGGGCCGCTGCCGAGGAACAGGATGCGGGTTTCCATGAAGCGCAGCTCGGAGCTCTTGAAGAACGCCATGCGCGCCAAAAAGATGCCGACGCCGGAAATGCCGAACACCAGGGCCAGGATGCCGCGGCCGAAATACAGGTCCGGCGCCACATAGAACACCAGCGTCAGGATCAGGAAGCCCATCAGGAACGAGGGCATCAGCTTCATGAAGAAGGGATGGCGCAGCCCTTCATTGAAATCGAGCTGGTACATGCCCATGGCGCTCATGCTGAAGATGATCGCCGCGGCGAAGGCGAGCGCCGAGGTGAAGAAATGGTCGAGATGCTGGATATTCGCCAGGTTGACCGATTCGCCCACGTCGATGAAGCGCACCGCGGCCCCGATATAGGCCGCGCCGAGCAGCACCAGCAGTTCGACGAACAGCAGGACGAAGACGATTTTCGATACGTAGTGATTAGCAATCCTGAGCACGCTTGCCTCCGAGAGTTATTGGTTTTTTTGTGTCAGGACGAGCGCCTGCGCGGGTCACGTGGATACATTCCGGGACTTGACTGGCTGGCGGAACTGGGAGAGGCATCGAATCGCCTGGAGCTATGATCGTTTTCATTACGGTGGATGGCGGGGCGGTTTGCCTTGCGGCGCCGCGCCCCTTGCGCGACTATTACGAATAAAGCGCCGGGCTTGCGTCCGGCTGGTTTACGTCATTCAAATCAGTTACAGACGCCATACGCAATATCCGGCTTCGCGGATCTGCTTCGGGTCGAACTGCGCTTTTACATCGACGAAGCAACCGCCTTCGGTCAGCTTCTCGCCGATATCGTTCAGGCCGAGCAACAGCACTTCCTTGTGCGGCACCGCCGCGATGAATGCGTCGGCGCGCGGCAGTGCATCCCAGTCTTCCAGCTCGATGCCGTATTCGTGGAGCGCCTCGTCGGCGTCCGCGACCGGATCGTGCACATGCACCTCGACGCCGTACGAACGCAGCTCATGGACGATGTCCGCCACCTTCGAATTGCGCAGGTCCGGGCAATTTTCCTTGAAGGTCAAGCCGATCACGTTGACCTTCGAGCCCTTCACGTGGAAACCGGCTTCGATCATCGACTTGACGGTCTTCTCTGCCACGAACTTGGCCATGCCGTCGTTGATGCGGCGGCCGGCCAGGATCACTTGCGGGTGGTAGCCGATCATCTCGGCCTTGTGGGTCAGGTAGTACGGGTCGACCCCGATGCAATGACCGCCCACCAGCCCCGGACGAAACGGCAGGAAGTTCCATTTGGTGCCGGCGGCCTTGAGCACTTCGAGGGTGTCGATGCCGACCTTGTCGAAAATGATCGACAGTTCGTTCATCAGCGCGATGTTCAGGTCGCGCTGGGTGTTCTCGATGACCTTGGCGGCCTCGGCGACCTTGATGCTGGACGCCCGGTGCACGCCGGCCTCGACGACGGATTCGTACATGGTGGCCACGCGCTCGAGGGTCTCGGCATCGTCGCCCGAAACCACCTTGATCACATTGGTCAGCGTATGTTCCTTGTCGCCCGGATTGATGCGCTCGGGCGAGAAACCGACGTGGAAATCTTCCTTCCACTGCAGGCCCGAATGACGTTCCAGCACCGGAATGCAGATTTCCTCGGTGGCGCCCGGATACACGGTCGATTCGTAGATCACGATCGCGCCGCGCTTCATGTGGCGGCCAACGGTTTCGCTGGCGGCGATCAGTGGCGTGAAATCCGGCACGTGGGCGATGTCCACCGGGGTCGGGACGGCAATCAGGATGTAATCGGCCAGGGCCAGCGCAGCCGGATCGTCGGTGACATTCAGGTATTTCGCAGCACGCAGCTGTTCACTCGATACTTCTTCGGATGGATCGATGAAATTACGGTAGCTCTCGATCTTGGATTTCGACAAATCGAAACCGACCGTTGCGCCCTTTTTACCGAACTCGACGGCAAGGGGCAAGCCTACGTACCCCAACCCGACTACTGCAATGACCTCATCTGGCTTCATAGCTATCCGTCCCACAAAATTTTGCAATTATGTCAACTTTGGAATATAGCACGGAATTTCAAAGCTCAGCGGCATCGTCACTTTCGTCAGGAATAACAACAACTTAGCTGTCATTCAGGGGCCATCACGGAGTCATTCCGAAGAGGTGGCCTGCGTGCTGCTGAGCTGCCGTACGTGCAGAGATATTAACATTTTCTGCATTACAAGTTATTAACAAAGCGTATCGTGCGAATGTTCGAGGCACGGGTTCAAGGATAACTGCAAGGGTAAGACGGGACGGATGGGCGAGGCAAGCGCGGCATGCCACAAGCAGACTCAACCGTGTTAATCCACAACAGAAAAGCACAAACGAGACCAACTTGCGGGCGTCTTCAAAAGGCGCGGGGTCATGGCGCCAGCCTGAGACAAGGGATCATTCCGGTGCAGCCTGCAATGTGCAGCATGGTATGACGAACTGTAGCGAATTGATGTGATTCAGTATAACTGTAAGTCTTGGTTATTGGAATTAGTTGTTGGAAGCAGACACTTCAATACGCGATACAGCGACCGCTGCAACAACACCTTCGACTGGAACGCCCGTTTTCGCTTCCTCCGCTTGCGCTTTACGATGGCGTCCGCCAAGCGCCAGTTGCAGCATGTCCGGCGCGATTTTCATGCCGATCCGGTACAGCCACACCAGGAAAACGGTGGTCAGCAAGGGCGCCGCGGCCCAGTACAGCGGATACGGCATCCCGGCACCGGCGCGCTTGTACACCTGCCAGCTCAACATCAGCACCGGCGCATGCGCGACGAAGATAAAGAAGCTGTATTTGTTCATGCGCGCGCACCAGGGGCCGATGCGGGAATCCAGCAGCAAGGCGCTGGCCGGCCAGACCAGCAGGGGAGAGATCAGGCGCAGGGCAGTCGTGTTCCCGATCCGGAAATATACGATGGCGACGCAGAACAGCAGGAACAGCGCCAGGCAATGCGGCGCATAAGCGTCGAGCGCACGCAGGTTCCATTTGCGGCAGGCAGCCAGGCCGCCCATATAGAACACGATCGGCATGGTGTCGCGCAGTACCAGCACGCCATCGTAGTTATTCATGAAGAACCAGAAGCACAGGGCCAGGCCGATGAAAGGCAGGCCGCGGATCAGCAATCCCATCAGGGGAGCGATCAGCATCAGCGCCATCATGTCGCGCAGGAAGTTCAGTGGGTAATTAACTGGCGATCCCGTCAGCCCGAAAGCCGCATCCAGCCAGATCGCCGGATCGAAACCGGCGAGGTCGCGCGAGAGCACGATGCCTGCGTGGGTCTGCGCCAGCCAGGCCGCTACCAGGACGGAAAGATTGAAGACCAAAAAAGGCAGCAGCAGCGAACGGCTTTTCTTGGCCAGCAGTTTCATCGGCGCCAGGTCCAGCCGGGCCTGGAATACCAGATAGCCGGAAATGAAGGTCAGGACCGGCACGGTGGTGCGGAACAGGGCATTCTGGAAGAAGGCCTTGGTTAGTGAAAACCAGTCGCTCCCAACCTCAGTGATTGGCACATATTCCGGGGTGTGCAGCATTACCACGCCAACAATCATCACAAAACGTAACAAATTGAAGCGATCACGTACATTGGTATCCAAAGGCGGCTCCTGTTTGCCGATGCAGGTGCCAGCATCGTCTCTGGGTTGAAAGACGTTATCGGCAGGCTGCGCAGCAAAGCGGCGGCCTTTGGCACCAAGGGGGAAATGTAAAACAGCGAACGCTATGCTATTTAAATTTCACAATTGATGCTAAAGTGCAAATATCATTAAGTCAATATTTACGTCAATCGTGCGCGGGTCCGAAACGTGGCGGCAGGGGCTTGCAGGAGGGAGGAAACGCGGGGGAAGGACGGGAAGGTGGCGCGGCTGGCTGGGATCGAACCAGCGACCCTTGGTTTTGGAGGCCACTAGTCGTTGCCGCAGAGAACCGCATGAACACTGTAACTCATTGAAATTTCTTACTATCTTATACTACGACAGCGGGCAGTAGTGAGCAGCAGTAGTAAGCAGTATTAGGGGGAAAATCAGGCTGTTTTCTCCCCAAATTTTTCTTCAAGCTAGCGCTTTACACGCACTGCATTAAAGAACCATCCCTTCCACGCGATGACGAGCCTGTTCGAATTTTTTATGAATACGGACGTGCAACTGAGATCTACGATGGTCACTGGGTTGGGCAGACCCAGTTTGTCGGCATCGGCGTGGAACTGCTCGCGCATGAACATCCTCGGCTCGACACTCTCTGCCACGAAGTCTAACGGGCCGCATGTCCGGTCGCCGAATTTCACCGACTTCTTGCTGATAGTGAACACCCGGCCGACTAGCTGCTGGGCCTCCTTTTCGTCGAGCGAGGTGACGTCGGCACCGTCTAGGGCCGCCGTTAAGCGCCACTGGCCGACAACCGCGCGCTCGTAGCGATTAGCTGAAGCGCCCCAGGCCGGCAAGGTCGCCAAGGTCAGGGCAGCGATGACAGGCAGCGTCGTAACCCGTTGGCGCAAAGTTGCGCAGAGAAGAAAAGCCATGCATGTCTCCTTATTTGCTTGCAGCAGTTGCCGTATCTTCTTTAACGCGGAAAGGTGCGCTTTCCTCCTCCCGCCGTTTGATTAACCCTGGCGCGACAACATATTTCTTCTTCCCCTTTTCTATCACGCTTACCTTTATCATCGAAGAGATGTTTTTGGCTGCGCCGGCGAAATCGCCACTATTCACATATTCGAACGTATCCCGTGCACCCCGCGGCCCGGAGTTATACGTGAGGCTAACCAAAGCATCGAACTGGTCCTGATTGACAGCTCGAGCCGTATTGCGGCGAACAGTCCGCTCTGCATCGGCCACTCGGCGCTCAAATTCTTGATCGACCATTTTTGCGTCGACCTTTCGCGCTAGCTCCTCGGCGGTACAGACGCCTTTGTGAGCAAGGATGCCCGCGCCCCACGTGCAATGGCCTTTGTTCTTGCCCATATCGTTGTAGTAGCGGTAGACCGCTTTTTCCGTAGCGCGCATCCGGAATCGAGCCTCGGGACTCATCTTCAATGAGGCGTTCGGACCGCTCATCGCGGCCTGGCCGTGCTTGCCAGTCATGTCGGCTCCGCAGTTC
>Ga0265798_10009713_pt1 | contig 11981 bp, 11 predicted proteins | sample P3T30metagenome_FD_192430 | JGI IMG/M metagenome (GOLD analysis project Ga0265798, IMG submission 192430) | Plant litter microbial communities from East Loma Ridge, Irvine, California - P3 T30 | ecosystem: Environmental > Terrestrial > Plant litter > Unclassified | place: USA: California... | reverse complement strand
TACCTGAATACCGGCTGGCGCACGCAACTGGCGCTATTGATAATTTTCCTCGTGGGCTACGCCGCCCTCATGCAGCTGGTGCCCGTGCCCGGCTTCGGCCCCGCCAACCTCGCGCCCACCACCAACCTCGGTGCCTGGCTCGACCGCACCCTGCTCACCGAGCCGCACCTCTGGCCAACCTCCCGCACCTGGGACCCCGAAGGCCTGCTCGGCACCCTGCCCGCGCTGGGCACCGGCCTACTGGGCCTGCTGGCCGGCCAGTGGCTGCGCCGGCCCGGCTGCGCCCACCTCACCAAGCCGGCGGGCTTGGCGCTGGCCGGTGGGCTAGCCGTCGTGCTCGGCTTGCTTTGGAGCAATTGGTTTCCCCTCAATAAGGCGCTTTGGACTAGCTCTTTCGTGCTCTTCACCGGCGGGCTAGCCTTGGGCTTGCTGGCGCTGCTCTACTGGCTCTGCGATGTGCGCGGCTACCGACGCGGCCTGGGCGCGGTGCTGGCCTTTGGGGTCAATGCCATTGCGGTATTTTTTGGCTCGGCTATTCTTTCGCGCACCTTTGGCCTAGTGCAGCTACCCGGGCCAGCCGGGCAGCCCGTAGGCCTCACCGAATGGCTCTACGAATGGGGAATAGCCCCTTTTTTTACTGACCCACGCAATGCGTCTTTGGCCGGGGCAGTAGTATGTTTGCTCATCTGGCTAGGGGTACTAAGCTTCCTACGCCGCCAAAACTGGGTCTGGAAAGTCTAATATCACCATGAGCAACATTGTTGCGTTTTGTCCGAATGGTGATTTGCAACAACGTTTCTTTTAAGGTAAGCTGCTACTAATAAGGCATTAATTGCCAGTATTAGGCAGCTGGTCTTCAACATCCGGCCCCGTCAGGTTCCCTTTGGAACTTTATATACTATGAAAATTCTCATCATCGGCGTCGGCAATATGGGCCTGACTTACGCCCGCAGTTTTGTGCGGGCACACATTACCTCGCGGCTCGACCTACGCCTGCTGGCCCGCTCGCCCGAGCGCGTGCCCGCGCTCGCCATCCACGAAGTGGGTACCGTGTGGGGCCAGCCCGAAGACTGCGTACCGGGTGCCGATATCATCATCCTGGCCGTGAAGCCCCAGGATTCGGCCGCGCTGTTTGCTGGGCTGCGCGGGCTGGTGCAGCCGCAGCAGGTTATTCTCAGCATCATGGCGGGCGTGCGCATCAGCACCCTGCGTGAGGCGCTGGGCACGCCCAAAATCATCCGGGCCATGCCCAATCTGCCCGCCCAGATTGGTATGGGCATGACGGCCTTCACGAGCACCGACGAAGTGACCCGCGCCGAGCTGGTACAGGTTCAAAACCTGCTCTCTACCACCGGCAAAACGGTGTACGTGGAGCAGGAGAGTGCCATTGATGCCAGCACGGCCATCTCGGGCAGCGGCCCCGCCTACGTGTATTACTGCATGGAAGCCCTGATGGCCGCCGCCGCCCAAATGGGGTTTGCCCCCGCCGAAGCCGAGCTGCTGGTGAGCCAGACTTTTCGTGGCGCGGTAGAGCTCTACAGCCAGGCCGGCCTCAGCTGCCAAGACTGGATTGCCCGCGTCGCCTCCAAGGGTGGCACCACCGAGGCTGCGCTCAAAGCCTTCGGGAGCGGCACCGTGCGCGAGGGCCTCATGGCCGGCGCCGAGGCGGCCCGCGCCCGCGCCGAGGAGCTAGGCAAGTAGTTTTTTTCGCCAACGCCGCCCCAGCCCCTGCGTAAGCATAAGCCGGCGTGCGACTACCCGCGCCTCGTTTTTTCGCTTGCTATGAAAAAAACTGCGCTACTCGCGGGCGCTACCGGGCTCGTCGGCAGTGCGCTACTGCCCCTGCTGCTGGCCTCTAGCCGCTACGCCAAAGTGATAGTGGTGGGCCGCCGCCCCGTGGCCGTGCAGCACCCCAAGCTCGTGCAGGTAGTGACGGACCTCGACCAGCTCGAAGCTGAGCGGCTGCGGCTCATTGCCGACGATGTTTTTTGCTGCCTCGGCACCACTATCCGCCAAGCGGGCTCGCAAGCGGCCTTTTACAAGGTCGATTTCCGGTACGTAGTGCAGCTTGCTGCCCTCACGGCCGCCAATTTTGCGGCGCAGTTCCTGGTTGTTTCGTCGCTGGGGGCTGCTGTTGATTCGCGTTTCTACTACAGTCGCGTGAAGGGCGAAATGGAAGAAGCCGTGCGCCAGGCGCCGTTTCGGGCCCTTCATATTTTCCGACCCTCGCTGCTGCTCGGTGAGCGCGCTGCGCCGCGCCTGGGCGAGCGCTTCGGCGCAGCCTTGCTGGCACTGGCGCGCCCGCTCCTGCGCGGCAGCTGGCGCAAGTACCGCCCCGTAACGGCCACTACCGTAGCCCAGGCCATGTTGAGCGCTGCCGCAGATGAAAGTAGCGGCACCCAGCTGCACAGTTCCGAAACCCTGGAGCACCTCTAAGTAGCCGGTACTTCACCGCCCACTACGCCACGTAAAAGGCCCCGATAACCTGCGTTATCGGGGCCTTCAAGCCTAAAAAACAAGCCACCCGAGGTTGGCCAAGCTTACCAGCGGCGGCCGTGGCCCCGCCCATAGCCGCCGCGGCCGTAGTACGGGCGTGGTGCATAATACACGGGCCGGGGGGCATAGTACACGGGCCGGGGCGCGTAGTAAACGGGGGCCGGGGCATAGTACACGGGGGGTGGCGGCGCCACCACTACCGGCGCTACGGGCGGGTAATACCCTCTACCGTAGTAGGGCCGGCCCACCTGGGCCCTGATAACAACCTGGGCCGAAGCCGTGCCCGCACCATACAGGGCGAGCAGCAACACGAACAACAAAGGGCGAAGACGCATGGCTTATGCGTGCCGAAGCACGTGGAAAAGGTGAGAACTTAAGAACGAAAAACTCCAGCTAGCTTATACGACTGGTGGTAAAAAAGCGGGTTGCCTAGCGGCCCCGGCGGCCACCGCCGTGCCCGCCACCATAGCCCCCGCGGCCGCCTCCGTAGTTGCCCCGGCCGCCGTGGTCACCGTGCCAGCCCCCGCCGCCGTAGGGGCGAGCAGGCCGCACAATCACCGGGCGGGGTGAGTAGTAGCGCGGGCCGTAGTAGCTAGGCCCATACACGGGGTAGGGGGCACCGTACGGCGCGCCCACGCTAGCCCCGGCGTACACGCCAGGGGCGCAGCTGCTCAGCCCCAAGCCGAGGCCAAGAATCAGAAAAAACGAAAAAAACAGGTTGCGACGCATGACAAATCGGGGCCGAAGCTCCGCGTTAGGTTGTGAAAACAACAGACGTTAGATAACAGCAAAGCCCCCGGGTTTAATTTCCGAAGCCTTAGACTTTGGAAGTAGCCGACTGGCCTTTTGATGAAGACGATATTACCAAAACCTTGCCAAAAAAACAAGCAGTTAAGTGGGCCGAAATAAGCGAAGTTTATGCTGATTATCAGGGCTATAAAAATAGCCTAAACGGAATTTATACCTACCCCCGGCTGTTACTTATGCAGACAACAATTAGCTTATTCTGCTCATGAAAAACCCTGTTGATTACTTGGCCAACCGCGTGTTTGAGGCCCGCAAACCCCGCCGCGAGTTGCAGCCCGTAGTAGCGTACGCCGATGCCGTGCAGGCCATTGAGCAAGCCCTGGCCGATGCCGAGAAATACAAGTATTTGCTGATGCGCGCCCTGCGCCGCCACCACGATGAAGTGGCTCCTGCCGCCAGCAGCGGCGCGCCCGAAACGCGCGTGTTGCCGCTCTACCCCGAAGGCCTGCCGCTCGCCGCGTAGGCCCCCAGGTCTTCAGTAGTTACAAGTGCGCCGCCCTGGCTTCGAGCTAGGGCGGCGCTGGTGTTTTAGGGCTGGTAGCGTTGCGCCAGCACGGCCGCCAGGTCTGCTGCCTGCTGGCGTAGCTCGGGCACAGCCGTCGACTCGAAGTAAGCGGGCCGGCGGCTAGCGCCTAGCGTAAACAGCCCGCCCGCACTCGGCTGGCCGTCGGGGCCCAGCAGGGCGCCCGCCGCATTGGTGCTGATACCGAGGCGCAGGGCATCGGGCGTGAGGCAGCCGTCGGCGCGTAGCTGCTGCACCAGGGGCGCAGCAATGCGGCTGTAATCGAGCAGCGGCCCGGCGCAGCATACTACGTGCGGCGCCGCCAGCCACTGCGCAGGCTGGCCGGGCTGGGCCACGCGCACGCGCAGCAAGTCTTGGTCGGGCGTAATGGCCACCGCCCGGCCCGGCCACGTTTGCAGCAGCCCGCTGGCCGTCAGCTCGGCTAGCATGGCTGCGCCGCTGGGCGCAATGCGGTGCCGCGCCTGTGACCAGCGCCCCGCCAGGTGCCGCAAAAACCGCGCTTGCTCGGCCAGCGGCCAGCCTGCCCAAATGCGGCCTAGGTCCGGCCGCAGGGCGTCAATAACCGCCCGCCAGCCAATGCCTTGGGTAGCCGCCTGGGCTATATGCTGCCGCACCTGGCGCAGTGTGGCCACTACGCTAGGCGTGGCTGCCAGTTCGGGGTAAAAGTTGGGGTACGTGGGGCCGCTGGCCGGGCCGTGCGCGGCAGGCCAGTGCCCGCGCCGCGCCACCACCTGCACCCGTGCCCGGTGGCCCTGGGCGCGCAGGGCCAGCAGCATATCCACAGCCGTGAGGCCGGCGCCGACGAGCAGCACTGGCTCATCGGGCCCGATGCGGGCCAGGGCACCAGCGGCCCACGGGTCGGCGTGGTAGCCGGGGTGATGCAGGTAGCGGTGGTCGGGCCCGGCGGGCGGCGGGGGCGGAAAATTACCCAGCGCCAGCACCGTAGCGTGGCTAGCCAGGGTGCGGCCATCGGCGAGCTGCACGGCGCGGCGGCCATCGGGGAGGAGCGGGGCCGCCAGGGCAGTGGTGGCCCAATGGCGCAGGCGCACGCCATTGGCCGCCGGGGCGGCGAGGGCGGCGGCTAGCTCCTCAGTGAGGTAGCGGCCGTAGGCGGCGCGGGGCGCAAACTCGGGCATCCCGCCGGCGGCTTCGGGCTGGCGGGCTAGCCACTGCGCAAAGTGCGCGGGCTGGTTGGCGTAGGCGCTCAAGTTGGCGGGCCGCACGTTGAGCAGCAGCTCGGGCCAGGGAGCCGCGTAAGCCAGGCCGGGGCCGGGCAGCGGGCGCGGCTCCACCAGCGCTACCTCCAGCGGCAGCGGCCCCGGCTGCCGGGTGAGGTGCAGCGCTAGCGCCGTGCCCGCAAAGCCGCCGCCAATGATGGTAATTGCGTAAGAACGAGCGAGAAACGCCATAATTAAACGGTTGGGCTTCTTCAAACGCACAAATGCGCCCGGAGTTGGCTTGCAAAAAAACGCTGCTTTGGCCGGAACTTGCCCCTTGCTTATGTCCATGCTCCTGCTTTCACTCGAAACCTCGTCGCCTATTTGCGCCGTGGCCCTCCACCATATTGCCGATGGCCGCCTGCTCGGCCAGGCCGAATTGCGCCTCGAAAAGTCGCACTCTACCCACCTCACCGTGCTCATCGAGCAGCTGGTAGCCAACACTGGCCACGCCCTGGCCAACCTGGCTGCCGTGGCCGTGAGCGATGGCCCCGGCTCCTACACTGGCCTGCGCATTGGGGCGGCTGCCGCCAAGGGCCTGTGCTTTGCCCTCGATATTCCGCTGCTGGCCGTGGGCACGCTGCCCGCGCTGGCCCACCAGGTGGCCGCCCGCACGCCCCGCGCCGCTACCTATTTATACGCCCCCATGCTCGATGCCCGCCGGCAGGAGGTGTACACGGCCCTCTACCGCGCCGATGGCGCCGAGGTGCTGGCCCCCACCAACTTGGTGCTGGACGAAGCGTCGTTGGCCGAACATTTGGCCGCCCAGCCGGTGTTATGCTTTGGGTCGGGTGCCGCCAAGTTTCAGGCCCTAGTTGGGGATAATTCGCACGCCAACTTCCTGGCCGGTATCCAGCCCTCGGCCGTGAGCATTGGCGAGCTGGCGCTGGCCGCCTACCACCGCCAGCAGTTTCAGGACGTGGCGTATTACGAGCCATTTTACCTCAAGGAAGTGTACACGACCACCCCGAAATCAGCGAATAGTTAAGGAGCCGGCGGGCTTTCTAGGTGTGTTGGTAATTGATAATTGAACTTATGGAACCGCTTTTCGTCAACCGCGTGGCCGCCTCTGGCCTCGTCACCCTCAACCTGGAGGACTACATCCACCCCGGCGACCGGGTGGTGTATGATATCAAGGACAACCTCTTTCACGGCCTCATGCTGCGCGAAAAGGATTTTCGCGAGTTTGTAAAAACCCACGACTGGACGCAGTACGACGGCCAAAACGTGGCCATTATCTGCTCGGCCGATGCCATCGTGCCCACCTGGGCCTACATGCTGCTGGCCAGCAAGCTGCAAGGCCACGCCCACCGCTACGTCTTTGGCAACCTCGACGCGCTGGAGCAGGCGCTCTTCGAGGAGGCCATCGCTGGCATCAATCCCGAAGACTACCGCGAGGCCAAACTGGTCATTAAAGGCTGCGGCGATAAGCCCGTGCCCACGTTTGCCTACGTTGCCATCATGCAGCGGCTGCTACCGGTGGCCGCCAGCATGATGTATGGCGAGCCGTGCAGCACCGTGCCGCTCTACAAGAAGCCTAAGGCTGCCGCGCCCGCCCTCGAAGGCTAGCCACCCTTTTACCGAAGCTGGCTGCCCGCCGAGGGTAGCCAGCTTCCTGCTTAGCCCAGCCCAGCCAGCCCTTGTAACGAGCGCGCAGGCTGGGCTTTTTGGCGGGTGTGCTCCTTCACTGAAGGGCAGCTACCTATGCAACGAGGCTAGCCAAGCTTTGGGAGGCGTTTGCCGGCCTTGGCAGGAAGCGCGCCGCGCCCAAAAAGGAAGCCGTAGCGCCTTGCGAAGGCACTGTGGCTCCCCTTTTGGGCGCGGCTGTGCCAAATGCCGCGCCTGCCCGACCTTTGCCGGCGTGCAAGCTCAACCTCATCAGATAAATTTTCGCACCGGTGCGTCCATTGTTATTGCCAACATGGTGGGCACCGGGGTTTTTACCAGCCTGGGTTTTCAGGTAATGGGCATCCAGAGTGGCTTTGCGCTGCTCATGCTGTGGGTGGTGGGCGGCCTCATTGCGCTGTGCGGTGCCGTGAGCTACGGCGAGCTGGCCGCCGCCATGCCGCGCTCGGGCGGCGAGTACCACTACCTGGGCCAGATATACCACCCGGCGCTGGGCTTTCTCTCGGGCTGGGTGTCGGCTACGGTGGGCTTTGCCGCGCCCACGGCGCTGGCGGCGCTGGCTCTCGCCCGCTACGCCCAAAGCGTGTGGCCCTTGCTCACCACGCCCCTCAGCCCGGGTAGCTCCTACACCTACGCCACTGGGCTAGCCGTGGCCGTGGTGCTGGGGCTAGCCCTGGTGCACGGGCGCAGCACCCGCGCCGGTAGCCGCTTGCAGGTAATCATCACGGCCTTCAAGGTGGTGGTGCTGGTGGCCTTTATCGCGGCGGGCATGGTGGTGGGTCCATCGCAGCCAATTGCCTTCCTGCCCGATGCCGCTGGCTGGCGCGCCTTGCTCAGCCCCACCTTCGCGGTATCGCTGGTGTACGTGAGCTACGCCTACTCGGGCTGGAACGCCGCCGTGTACCTCACCGGCGAAATTGAGCGCCCGCAGCGCAACCTCTCCCGCATCCTGCTCACGGGCACGGCCGTGGTACTCTTCTTATATGTGGGGCTGAACTACGTGTTTTTGCGCGCCACGCCGCTGGGCGTGCTCAAGGGGCAGCTCGAAGTAGGCTACCTGGCCGCGAGCTGGCTTTTTGGGCCCGTAATGGGCCGCCTCATGGGCGGCGTCATTGCCGGGCTGCTCGTGTCTACCATCAGCGCCATGATTTTTGCCGGCCCCCGCATTGTGCAAACGATGGGGGAGGACCTGCCCGCCCTGCGCTGGCTGGCCGGCCGCAGCCAGGCTGGTATTCCGGTGCGGGCGCTGCTGCTGCAAGTAGCCATCACGCTGGTGTTTATTCTCAAGCCCGATTTCAACGCCGTGCTCGTCTACGCGGGCTTTGTGCTCAACTTATTTACGTTTCTTACCGTGCTGGGCGTGTTTGTGCTGCGCTGGCGGCGGCCCGAGCTGCCCCGGCCCTACCGGGCCTGGGGCTACCCGTTTACGCCGCTGCTTTTCTTGGCCCTCAGCGCCTGGACGCTCGTGTTCATTGTGCGCGACAAGCCGCAGGAGTCGCTCTACGGCCTCGCCACCGTAGCCAGCGGCCTGCTGCTTTATTTCGCGGCGCGCAAAATAGGCGCGGCCACCAAGCCAGCCTAGCCGGCCGCTGATTACCAAGTACGCAGCAAAGCTACCTGCGTTATCGCCCGCCGCCGCTCTCCACCGGCCCTAGCCCTACTTTACCACCACACCTTTCATGCGCCTTTCTCTGCTGCCCTTGCTGCCCGCCTTTGCCTTGCTGGCCGCCTGCTCTAGCTCCACTACCGAGGAGCAAACCAAAACCGAAACAATGGCCGACACGGCCAATAAGGTAGCTGGCGTAGCGCCAAAAGCTGATAGCGTGGCCCCGCCTGCCGCCCGGCCCGCTACCGCCCTGGCCCCCGACACCGCCAATGTTCAAAACGTAGCCGCTTACCTGGCGGGCCTTCCGCCCCAGGCCGGTACTCCGCTAGCCACCCTAGCCGCCCAGCCCGCTTGGCAAGCCTTTGCCCAAGACCAGGATAAAAGCTGGGCCAAGTACCGCACCACCCACACCGACCGCATGGACAAGTGGGCCGCTACCGAGCTGGATTCCGTGCGCCGGGCTACCACCACGGTATTTTACCCCTTCAGCGGTCCCGATTTTCTGAACGTCTACACGATGTTCCCCACCGCGAGCACCTACGTTCTGTTTGGCCTGGAGCCCGTGGGCAGCGTGCCCAGCCGCTCCAGTCTGCAAAACCCCGCCATCCTGCCCGCCGTCAAGAAGTCGCTCTGGTCGGTGCTCAATTTTAGCTTTTTCCGCACCAATGACATGGCCGTGGACCTGAAGTCCGTGAATCTCGACGGGGCCGTGCCGCTCATCATGCTTTTCGCCGCCCGCACCGGCAACCACCTCCAGGCGGTGCGCCCTGTGCAGCTCGATGCCCAGGGCCAGCTCCACGCAGTCAGCGACACCACCCGCGCTGCCGGCTCCAAGCTCATTCCCGGCGCCGAGCTAAAGCTGCAAGCCGCCGATGGCACCGTGAAAACCCTCTACTACTTCTCTGCCGACCTCAGCGACTACAAGCTCGCCACCAAAGACGCGCCCCTCAAGTACGTGCGCGCCCTCGGCCCCCTCACCACCTACGTGAAGTCGGCCACCTACCTCATGCACAAGAGCTACTTCTCCAAGGTGCGCAACCTCGTGCTGGAGCGTAGCAACTACCTATTGCAAGACGACAGTGGCATTGCCATGAAGTATTTCCCCAAAAGCGCCTGGCAATTCATCTACTACGGCACCTATAAGCGCCCCATCAACCTTTTCGCCAAGCAGTACCAGCCGGAGCTCACCGCCGCCTACCGCGACAGCCTGCGCCGTGCCCGCCCGCTCCCCTTCGGCACCGGCTACAATTGGCGCCAAACCGACAGCAACCTGCTGCTAGCCAAGCGCCGTACCCCCATTGGCCAGTAGCGCGGGCTTTGCAGGTTGAGCACGAGCGTAGCAAGCGGCCAACCCGAATTGCCTTTGCGCGCAAGCAAACCAAATACCGCGCCGCCGCAGGGTAGGAGAGGGTGAAAAGCCCCCGGTATATCTGAGCGCTCCGGGGCGCTTACTCCCCCTTTGCAAAGAGGGCGCCGGGGGCCAGACGCCCCGCCAGAAGGCCGTGATACAAACTATCACGGCCTTCCTTATTATATACTGTATAAAAACGCCCCATATGAAGTCCATCCTATCTCTGCTAGCCTGTCTTTTTGCCACCACTGCCCAGGCCCAGCGCTACCCCGACTCTCCGTTGCTCGATAGCCTGCTGCACACCAACCCTGCGTTGGCCCGCGTCCTCAGCCATCCGGCTACTTACCAGCTCCAGCTCATTTACACCCAGATAAACCGCGACGCTCACAACGTCCCGCACTTCACGCAGCACACCTACCACCTCAACCCCCGCCAGTATTTCAACCCCGCTAGCCTTGTCAAGCTGCCCATTGCCCTGCTGGCCCTCGAAAAGCTCCACACTCTGCCCGCGCCGATTACGAGGAGCACCATAATGTCTACCGGTACCGCTTGGCGCTGCCAAACTCCCGTTGCCTTCGCTGCTCCCGCCGACTCCGACCGCCAAGCCACCGTCGGCAACTACATCAAGCGGATGCTGCTCGTCAGTGATAACCTGGCCTACAACCGCCTCTACGAGCTTCTCGGCCAAAAACAGCTTAACGACCGCCTTCAGCAGCTTGGTTACCCTGGCAGCCGCATCGTGCGCCGCTTCGCGCCCTGCGACACCGCCGCCAACCGCCACACCAATCCTATCGCCTTCCATACTCCCACCGGCGACACTATCTATAAGCAAGTAGCCCAAACTAACCCGCGCACGCCCGCGCCCCCGCTAGGCCCCGTGTACGCTGGCCGCGCCTACAAAGTCGGCAGCCAGCTCATCCACCGCCCCTACGAGTTCACTACTGCCAATAACCTGCCGCTCCCCGATATCACCGCTCTGCTCCAAACGGCCCTTTTCCCCGAGGCTTTCCCCGCTGCCCAGCGCCCCCGCCTCACCCCCGCTGACCACGCTTTCCTGCGCCAGTACCTCCACCTCACGCCCCACGCCAGCCACTTTACGCCCTACGCTACCCCTAAGTACTTCGACGCCTACAAGAAGTACCTCTACTACGGCCGTCGCTCCCAGGCCCAGCTCCAGCCTGGGCTGCGCATTTTCAACATCGTGGGTATGTCGCACGGCTATTTGGCCGATGTCGCCTATTTCGCTGATTCCCTCCATCAGGCCGAGTTTATGCTTAGCGCGGTCCTGTATGTCAACCAAGATGGTATTATCAACGATGCCAACTACGAATACGACACCATTGGCGAGCCCTTCTTAGCCCAGCTAGGCCAGCTTTTCTACCAATACGAAGCGCGCCGCCCCCGTCAATATCACCCCGACCTTACCCTTTTCTTCTACAAAGACTCCCAACCGTGAATTTTTCTTCCCTGAGAAAAGTTTGCTAACAGTCTGACTGCTAAACCAACCTTTGTACAGAAGTAGCAAGTCAAACTGCATCACTACGAAAAGAACCTAAGCACTGTTGCCAGTAGCCCACTTTCCCATGTACTTTTGCACTCCCAAATCAACCGGACAAGGGATAAAAAGAGGTAGCGAGCCAAAAGCTATTCTACTGATTCTGAAAACTCGACGTACTTTTGCAGCCCATTATAAAAACGGCTAAGTGCGAACCGTTAAATGAGTGTAGAAACCCAAATTTCTACTGCTCAAAATTTGGAAAATCAGAAAAAACCACTACCTTTGCACTCCCAAATAAAATAAAGCTAGTGAAAGGCTTGAAGAAGCAAGCTACTTCACAAGTAGTTAAGATAAAGTAGCGGCTTAATCAATAGTTAGTGCAGTAGAAAAATTAGAAAAGATTATAGAATTTGCCCTCATAATCTTGAAATTCAAAAATAATCTTACACTTACAAGAGACTTCAATTGGAAGTCATAGAAAGTAAGGAAAGGGCGCAAGTAATATCTTTTCGCTCAAAACTTGTAAGATAAAAAGTTTTTTGTATCTTTGCACTCCCAATTAAAACAGGGCGCTGCAAACAGCTAAATAGGGTTGGTTACTAAGCCCACTATGTTGCCTCAATTGGAAGCAACAAACGTTCTTTGAATGATTGGAAAAGACAAATGGTAAGTATGCTTACGTAAGTAAGCAGAAATGTAACATTAATATTGAACTCGTCAATTACGAACGAGGAGAGCATCTCGACATCAGCCACGGTTCGCCGTGGTGCAGGAATATTTTACAATGGAGAGTTTGATCCTGGCTCAGGATGAACGCTAGCGGCAGGCCTAATACATGCAAGTCGAACGGTGGTAGC
>Ga0265798_10009712_pt1 | contig 11981 bp, 16 predicted proteins | sample P3T30metagenome_FD_192430 | JGI IMG/M metagenome (GOLD analysis project Ga0265798, IMG submission 192430) | Plant litter microbial communities from East Loma Ridge, Irvine, California - P3 T30 | ecosystem: Environmental > Terrestrial > Plant litter > Unclassified | place: USA: California... | reverse complement strand
CCCCCAAAAGCTTGAGATTGCCCGTAGTATTACAGATGTTGTCTTTGACAAGACTGGAACAGTTACTTGCGCGAGATTGGAGGTTGTGGGTGTACCAAAGTATCGTGCTGTTGACAAGGCTCGCACGAAAGGCTTGTTGATGAGTCTGTTGGAGGACATTAAGCACCCAGTCTCTGAAGGGATTTCACGTCATCTCGAACAAGACATGCTCGCAAATCAAGACTTTCAGCCTTGCAAAGTCCGCGATATCATCAGCATTCCTGGCGAAGGGGTCAGAGGCGTCTGCGTTGAAACTGGGGCAGAGATATGCGCCGGAAATGCTGGATGGTTAAACATCAACGTATTTGGGCGAGAAGTCAACACTACGTGCCACTGCACGATTGACGGGGAGCTCTCTGTCAGCTTTGAGCTTATGGATCGTTCTCGTCCAGGGGCAGAGATGGTAGTCGAAAAACTACACGCACGCGACATCCAAGTGCATTTATTGAGTGGCGATAACGAAAGTGCAGTGGCTGACATGGCAGGCGCACTATACATTCGAAGAGAGAATACAAAGTCAGGCTGTAAACCACAGGGCAAGATGAACTATGTCAAAGATCTGCAGCAGCTTGGTAAGGTCGTTATGTTTGTTAGGGACGGGACAAATGACTCGGTCGCTCTTAAACAAGCGCATGTCGGTGTACACGTCAACCAAGGGTCAGATGTGGCAAAAAGCGCGGCGGATGTTGTCTTGATGACGACACGCCTCCACGATATCCTGATCTTACTCGACATTTCCAATGCCACCTACCATCGTATCGTACTCAATTCCACATGGTCGGCCCTGTACAACCTTTTCGCAATTTTGCTGGCAGCCGGAGCTTTCGTCGCAGCCGGAGACAATGTCAGAATCATGCCACAGTATGCTGGACTCGGTGAGCTCGTCAGCGTACTACCGGTCGTGTTGGTCGCATTTCAAATGCGGTGGCGTAACTATGGCGATAAATACCGAGCGATCGAAACCCACTATCAGAAGGTGGAAGCGCCAAAGCGGGAGCGTCGTCTGCGAAGTCAGACAGGCTCTTCGTCTGACAGTGTTGGGTGCTGTGAGATTTCCTCAAAGACGTTGGCAAGGATTGATGCCATTACACGCTGAAGTGATATGAAATTGGTCGATTGGTATCGGTTCATTGCATGATGGCCTTGGGGATTTCGGTGGTTCCTCTGTGTTTGCTCTTCCCTGTCCCGCTTCGTACAACTGATTTCTGTCCAAGATGACGCAGAGTTGTATTGGCAATGAGACCGAATGATTAATCTGGAACATCAGCGCAAATGACTTCTCTAGTGTTTCATGAGCTTCGACTAGTAATTGCAGATGGAGCATACTACTTTCATGACTGCTATGCGCCAAGAATGCACGATTGGCAAGTTTCCAAGCATAGTGCATGCAGCGTGTATATGCACCCTTTGATCTAGCAAGTCTTGCATGAGAGGTTGATAAGGTTTCGATGTTACTTGCTTTAGTGTTCTGCAACCTGCCAGATATGTCTCAAAGCAGAGCCGCTACCTATGAGCACAGACCACACCACTACATCGCGAACCAGGCAAGTTCCTTCTCAAACCCGTCCCCTCGTATTGCAAATGGTGAGAACAATGAAGCATATCTCAACATGAGCTTTTTGACGGTTGGTAATACAGGATCGGCTTAATGCAATCGCATGCGAAACCTGCAGATCAAAGAAGCGTAAATGCGACCGAAGAATGTTAGTACTTCACCCCAGCCATGAGACACTACAGACTAACTGATATAGTCCACTATGCACCCAGTGTCAAACATCTTCCACAGAATGCCGTTACCAGGAAGGCGGAAAGCGAGGACTGCCTGCTGCTTACATGAGCGCGCTCGAGAAGCGACTTGCGGACACAGAAGTCGCACTGGCCGCGACACTCAACGCCCTCCAGCACCAAGCGGCGATGCAGCTGGTAGACCGCCATTTGATGGATGCAACTGCAAAGCCATCACAGCCGCGTGAGTCCAAAGCCGAGAAACTCGAAGAGTGGAAGCGGCTGCCTCTTAGAAACTACGAACAGTTGGCTGCGTGGCACCAAGCACGTGATCGCGAGACTGTGACTTCCGAAAGATTACACCCAGAGCATGCGAGGCCTGTCTTTAATCTAGACATACAGGGATCGTTTGCTATGCACACTGCTGCATCCCAGGGTCGTCAGACGCATGTGGAATCACCGACGTCAACGACGGCCGCTTTGGAGCAATTGAGATGCTGCAATGCGCCCATGGTACCGAATGCCCGCAAAAGCCTCTCCGATTCTGGCCGATGGCGAGAGAATTACTTCTGATCATCTGGTTCCAGCTTGAGCATGAAGCATAGGTCTTAGGATATTTATCATAATCTACGGTGATATGGTCGGAAGAAGGATTATGTCACAATAGATGAGTTTCTTCCATGTGATCTTTCAACGGGGAACCGCAAGATTTCCAACTTAAAAGCATATCGAAGTGTCCTAGTTTTTGCACTCATTGTGGATACATGTCTGCAAGTTTTTAGTGACATGGTTGAGTCAGGAGACGTAACATATACCGGCTGTTTGAGTCATACCCTCAAGGCGGGGTTTCTTTGTCCGAAAGTCTGAGCAAGAGTCAACTCCATCACGGAGCCATTGCCGAGAAATTACCCAACACGATCGCTGGTATGGAGCGGAACCAGGACAAACATCTTCTGCTGGATACATCTCTGGAAGGAGAGCAACCTCGCAAACGACCGCGGACGTCAGCTAAACTGGCTCGTGAAGTTGGCTTGATGCGAAGCGTCCCAGGGGATAAGTTCACAGGTTTTGTCGGCAGTGCCAGCGGAATTTTCTTCATCAGGTCGGTCTATGATGCCATTCGCCGCTCTCAGCCAGCGGTTTCCACCGTGTCCGACACGCCAGCAAGCGACATCGTGCCAGGTGAAGACGACCGTCTTCCTTTGGTGCAGCCAGACTCTGCTGAGCGGTTATGGAAAGATTATGAGATTGCTCCGAGCTCATTGCTTCATGCCGCGTTCCCGGACTTGGTTGCATTCTCTGCAAGTTATTTCGCTAATTGGCATCCTTTTTACCCCTTTCTCCATGCACCAGCTGTTCTAGAGTTTATTCGGGAGTTTTCACACAGTGGTTGCACAGACTACAACAATTCAGAAGATCTTCGTCTAGTGGTTCTACGCTCCATCATATCCATTTCTCTCGCAGACCATCGACAATCACCTCACCCTGGCCTCACACCATATCCTCCCCGTCTTATTTTCCTAACGTATGATGCCGCTGTGGACAGCCTTCGACATGTTCTTTTGCGGCCTGCCACCCTTCTCACCTTACAAGCTGCTATTAGCATACAGCTTTTCCTCGTATCAATGCTTCGCCTGAACGCGGCTTCACGTCTGGGAGGTCTCATCATACGTATGGCCGTACAACTTGGACTTCATCGTTGTCCGGCTAGATTCTCGTCCTTTTCACTACACGAAAGAGAGCTTCGGCAGCGAGTGTTCTGGTCAGTTTACGCTATTGACCGGTTCATTTGCCAGTCGATGGGCCTCCCACTCGGACTTCATGACGACGATGTGGATGTGTGCTTCCCACTTGCAGAGAAGCATCTACAAACGCAAGTCGAGCACGGTATGTTACTTCAGACAGTGTCGACCGTATAGCTCATAACATGTAGGAAGTAAGCTCCGTCTTCTTCATCTTCTAGCTCAACAAGCTAGGCTACGTGGGGAAATTATGGAATTGCGGAACAAATCGCTCCACTTCGTCCAGAATGACCCCAACCGAGAGGCAGAAATTGTTGCTAAGCTCGCTCAATGGTGGAACGAAGCAGAAGATCATATGGACCCGGGCGGCCCATATCCAGCGCCCCCTTATGCAGCCACTGTTCTTTCTTTGCTCAGACATGAGTCTGTGATCTCGCTGTACCGTCCAGTTTTGGCCACTTCTCGTAAGGATGCTGCACATTCCACTGCCCTGCAGCATTGCATCTTCTCGGCGCGGAGTATCATCACTTCATTGCACAACGCTATACACAAAAGTACCGATGGAGGAGATTCTACTAGCACTTTGTCATTACTATGGCCTTCTTGCTCTTGGGCTGTGTGGATTAGCACATTTATTATGTTCTATGCTGTCAATGACGGGCATGTTGAAAGGAATGTTGTCATGAGGTAAGCCAATCTAATCAAATCCAAGCTCGTTCAAATAACTCATAGAGATAAGGCTTGCCGACAAAAGTCTTCACATTCTTCAACACCTTTCTCGACGAGGAAGCGCATGGCCTGATGCAAGCTCAGCTGCTATCCGCGAATTGTGTGTCCGCATGAAGCATGTGCCAGCTCCGGGCCCCAACAGAGAGTCACAGAGAGGTAGCAAATCTTGTGAATCACACGATAGTACCTTGACACAGGGGCACATCCATACCAGTTCGATTGATACTGACCCTCCTTGTGTACCCGGGTTGGGATCTCGTCTTGATAGCTTTTTATTAGAGGAAGATACTGAGACTGGTAGCCAGTGTCCCAGGATGCACGAATTCAGCTTGCAGGACGACTTTTGGTGTTCTCCCATGGGAGATGACAAGACGATCTCGCTCACGCCAGACTTGGATCCTTTCTCTGGCTTTGATATACCTTTTTGGTTCGATGAGGAACAGCATTGGGATTTTATGCAATAGGAAAGCGAGGGTTCAGCGACAAAACTGCTATCGCGGGAGCGGTGATAAGGTATCGGCCTTTGTTTCTCCGTAATCTTCCCCGCACTTGTCTCAATAGAGCAAACCGGCGGCATTATCAACGGCGGACAATATGCATGCCATGCAACCGGCCAGGCTGGTGTGCACATGTCCTCCGAATATTTAACTAGGATAATCCTACAAGTTTGATCGTTCCCAGACTGCCAAGCAAGTCTTGCAACGAACACACCTTTACCATTCTGATTTGGCTGTGTTCCTACGATGTCGCCAAGTACGATGATTCGCACGCACTCTATTGCGACAATGGGCGCTGACGGTATCGGCCCCGAGGTTATCAACGCAGGTGTCGAGGTGTTGAAGAAGTTGGAGAGACTGGATGGCACGTTCAAGCTAGCGTTCAAGGAGTACGACTGGAGCTCTGAAACGTACAAGAAAACTGGACAGTATATTCCTGATGGCGGACTGGAAGAACTCAAAAAGCATGATGCAATTCTGTTTGGTGCTGTTGGCGCGCCAGGTACGCCGAGAGTCCTCATCTATGCTAGTCTCAATTATGGACAGATCGCTTATTTGCTGCACAGACGTGCCGGATCATATCTCGCTTTGGGGCTTACGATTAGCCATCTGCCAGACCTTCCAACAGTATGCTAACGTACGGCCGACGAAAATATTTCGTGGAACCTCTTCCCCGTTGCGCAACGCCGAGCACGGCGACTTGGACTGGGTCATTGTGCGCGAGAATTCCGAGGGTGAGTACGCTGGCCAGGGGGGACGATCTCACCGAGGCCAGCCATGGGAGACTGCAACCGAAGTTTCCATCTTCACTCGCCATGGTGTAGAGCGTCTGCTCCGTTTTGCCTTTGAAACAGCACAACGTCGGCCAAAAAAGCACATTACAGTTGTCACCAAAAGTAATGCACAACGCAATGGCATGGTGATGTGGGACGAGATTGCTGCGGAGGTGGCCAAGGACTTCCCTGACGTGAAGAACGACAAGATGCTCGTGGACGCCATGACGTGTAGGATGGTGTTGGAACCCAAGTCGTTGGATACGATTGTGGCGACCAACCTGGTGAGCAAGGCAAATATTGTGAGTAAGTATGCAGGCCACTGACTTTGCCAGCATGCCGACATACTATCTGACCTTGCAGCTGCCTTGGCAGGCTCAATTGGCATTGCTCCTACAAGTAACCGTAAGATGTGTGCAACCGTTGCAAGCAACCCCAGAGCTTAACCTATAAAATCACTAGTGGACCCCACCCGCACGCATCCGTCCATGTTTGAGCCGATCCACGGCTCAGCCTTCGATATTGCTGGGAAAGGGGTTGCGAATCCCGTAGGGACGTTTTGGACGGCATCTGAGATGCTAGCATGGCTAGGCGAAGATGATGCAGCGAGAAAGTTGATGGAGAGCGTGGAAAGAATTACAGAGCGCGGAATCTCAACGCGCGATCTTGGAGGGCAAGCATCTACAAAACAAGTCACTGATGCAGTGTGTGCTGAGCTACAAAGCATGCATGATGCCAGCGTGGGGAAGTGAAAATAGGCCTTATAGGTCGGCGCGAATAGCCGCTATTGTGGAGTTGGCCCCTGGTCCTTGACAGGGAACCCTGGCTTTGACTTGGAGACGCGACTAGGGGAATGAGATCGGGTAATTGGTAGCCGGCGGGCGACGGCCATGTCCAGCGCGCAAATCGTCTCCATGCTTCGGCCATTTACGCGCTGTTTGTGCTGCTCATCCCTGTGGTAGACGGGACTCGCAGCCTCTCGTGCCGCTGCAGCGCATCTTTCCCCGGTCTTCTCGATCGGCCAAAGCGGAGTATAGTAATGTTGCCCATGTCCGCATCGGCAATATGAACCCGATAGATGCTCACCATCTTGGAAGTGAGGTTGTAGATCTTGACTGGTCCACCCTGGCAACCTAATCCCCCGCACCCGCCTCTTTCCCCCGCACGATTGAGGAACAATGTGCCTTACTTGCTTCTGGCGCGGGAGCAACTGCCGTGGCGCCACGAGACATCCCCCACATGACAGTGTCGCTATCCCTCAGCCAACTCGTGATTTTGCCGTCCATCATATCTTTTGCTACTTCATCTCAATTGACAGATCATATTCGTCTACACATTGCTACCATAGTTCCTACCAAAGACTTCGATAATCATGCCTCTAGGGGTACTGCAAGACTATAAGCTTGAGCATGTCCCAGGGACAGCCCCGTTGAGCGAGCTGGGCCGTCTTGAGCTAGAGGTAGAAATGGACATTGACCGTGGCTTGCTGAAGCACGATTCTAGTGGGAAGATAGTACTTGTCCCCCAACCCTCTGACTCGCCCAACGATCCCTACAACTGGCCAAGATGGCAGAAGGAGATGGTAAAGTCCCTAATGTGTACAGATTGTTTGGGAAGCAGTCACTGATTACCACTAGTTCACTGTGGTCATTGCCTATGGCTGTGGCTGTGTAGGAGGTGAACTCAAGCTCTCTAAACAGTACATGCTGAGCTAACTCTTGTATCGACAGCCGTTGGCCCGTTGCTAACACCAGCTTTTGTACCGCTGGCTGAACAGTTTGACGTCCCGTTGCAGAGATTTACGCTTGGTGAGGGCAATCCCCAACCCATATCCACCGCGAAGCTAATCAATCGTCCAAAAGGATGTAACGGATCTTGTATTGTTGCCATCGCCGTGGGCAGTCTTCTTCTTAACACACTAGCTGTCAAAGTTGGGAAGCGACCAATTTATCTAGTGACTACGCTGGGCTTAGCATTATCGAGCTTTTGGGCCGCGGAATCACAAAGTTTTGCATCACTGGCCGCAGCAAGGGCTGTTCAGGGCTTTTGCATGGGTATGTGTTGTATGCAAAGGCCCGAAAATTTCAGGCACGCTAATACCTACGGCTGAAGCGCCATTCGAAGCACTCATACCAGCCTCTGTCGGAGATATCTGGCATGTTCACGAGCGCGGGTTTCGCATGGCAATTTTCAACCTTGGTGTCCTAGGGGGGATCGTAAGTTTGTCAATACATACAGATATCACGATTTACTAAGAACTTCCACAGAACCTAGCAAGTCCAATAGGTAAAAAGAAACCATGATCTGTGCTGTTGAGATGCTAACTCGTCTAGCCGGATCCATCATACAATACGGCTCGTATCGAATCGCAATGCACGCAATGGGAGGCGCTTTTGTACTCATGCTTCTCCTCATTATCATCTTCATGCCCGAATCCGCTTTCCACCGCCGCGACGCTATCAACATTGATACAAGTGCCAAAAATTTAGAGATTGGTGCAGTTGAGAAAGAAAAGGCAGTGGAGCACATTGAGGATCACCCACCGCACTATTCCACTTTGTCAGAAGCTCGCGATCCATATGTCAAGACGCTGATGCCTTGGTCTGGCTATTGGGACCACATATCCTTCTGGCGAACCTTGCTGCGTCCGTTTGTCGTAATCGCAAGCCCTGTGGTTATATGGGCGACCCTATTGTTCACAATATGTATTTCGTGGCTCGTCTTAATCTCGATTACGCTTTCGCAGATTTTCTCCGCACCGCCATACAGTTTCTCCGTCAGTGCTGTCGGCGCTACAAACGTTTCCTCATTTGTGGCATCGCTACTCGCGACTCTTGTAGCTGGGCCAGTCATTGACGGCGTGGCGAAGTTGTTGTCCAGACGCAACAATGGTACTTTCGGTAAGTCGACACCCTTATCAGACCATATGTTCAGTCAGCTGATGATGCCATAAGAGCCTGAGTTCCGCCTTCCAGTCATGGTAACCTACCTTATATTCACGGCCACGGGCTTCTTCGCATGGGGCCAATCGCTATACAATAAAGACCCATGGCCGATTCCGGTCATTGTTTGTATGGGCTTGATCAATCTTGGTGTACAGCTTGGGACCACCGCAGTGGTGACGTACGTTTCTGACTGCCATCGCGAGCAGAGTGCTGAAGCCTTTGCTATCATGAACTTTATCAAGAACATGGTATGTATACTCAAGTGTTTACCCTAAGAGGCTATGCTGATCCAACTACATTACGCAGTTCGCCTTTGGCTTGACATTCTATGCGAATGACTGGGTAGCAGTGCAAGGAGTAAGAGATGCTTTCTTCGTTATCGGTGGGACTACTATTGCTGTAACGTTAGCAACGATTCCTATGTACATCTATGGGAAACGTGCGCGAAGTTGGGTAAAGAGACACAATATTCTTGATAGCGTTCTTAGGGCTACGTAGACTCTAAGAAGACAAAATCGTGCCAACCTTTTTATTGAAAAGTATAGTAGAAGCAAATACGCTATTTTCTTTAGTAAGGTTTAAAAGAGGGTAATATACTGTTATAGAAGAGTGGAATACGCGCATGTCTATATGGATTATCTGTATACATAGTATGGTATATATGTTCTGTTATATATCGACACGTGAAGACCTGGAGAAGACTTGGATATATTTTGCCAATATGCCGTATATTGGAGGAGAACACGTTTAGAAGATGCTATATGCTAGCCGATGAACGAACTGAATGTTGGATACCTAGCACATTACCACCGTGTGCACGTTGAGTTTGCGGTGATAAAAGACGGAACAGCAGGGTATAGTCAGGTTTATTTCTTTATATTCTGTCTCCTCCGTGCTTTGACTTAATGAACGTTCTATGCTACTATCCTTTGAAACGCATCCTCCAACCCTCGATTGTGCCTTGTCGCGAACTACTCATCCTTGGGCGCGTCTTGAACTGATTTTTAGTGAAGTTCCAAATACTTGTGGCTAAGAGAAGGGCTGCATACCTAAGGGATAGTGCTCGATAGCGCGCTTCATCATCATGATGTCACGCTTAGTGCATCCTCCACAATACTGGCAGCCACAGGCCCCCTCACAACAACCATAACCCCCATAGTAAGCTGTTTCGACGATTAGTGACTGCCAATGAGGGTGAAGGTTGACTCACCAAAGTCACCGTGGCCAGGCTCGGCTGGGGAGCGTTCCTCGACAGGCACCTAATTTTAGTCAGTCGGCTGCAGAGACTGTAGGGAAGAGTGAGTGACACGTACGGCGATGGCGATGCCAGCGGTGGCGATCAACATGGTGAAGATAGTACTGAGCTGCATTTTTCTTGTTGTTTTCGGAGAATTATTTCAGATTATGTTGGAAAAGAATTGCAATGTAAAGCAGTTGCAGCTGTCCAACGAAGATGTTTATACATGTCAATCTTGAGTCTTGACTTATTTGAATTTTCAACTGCCGGATTGTTCGCAGGATGTGAGTGTTACTACTGTACTCACCTGGGTAATTGATGTAACATGCGAGTTGGTTTCCGCTAAAATCTGACATCTGTTGATAAGATACGAGCTGGTTACGGCCCAAATCTGACATCTCTTGAGCCAAATCTGGTACAGATTCACATTATACGATCATTGATGCAGAGGTATCACGCGCAGCCTCGTATTTTCTAGCAATCACACCAGTGAGCGCAGTATTACCTGCCACTAGAACAGTATTCCATGATGCCGTCGTTGCGCTGGAGCGGGGAGAACTTTGAACTAGCCAGCAAACAACAGACTAGACATGAGCCCATAGTTGCGCCGGAGCGGGGAAGACTTTTAACTAGCCAACAAACAATAATCTATAGACAATCACAAAGTCGTACAGATATAGAGATGACATCGAACAAGCTAAAAAATAAGCACATCTTGGCAGATGCAAAGACACGGCTACGCGTGCTTCCAAGTAAGATTTAAACACTAATAGTATAGCTACCCATAGAGCGACCCATAGAGAAGATATGAGTAGAGCTACCGGTAGAGTTGCCCGTAGAGGAGGTGCTGGTGGAGCTGCTGGTGGAGCCGCTAGTAAAGCTGCCGGTAGAGTGGCCGGTAGAGCTACCGTTACCGCTGATCTTACAAGCTGTGCTCAACAGGGGGCGGTCTAATCACGCTGTGAAACTCAGAGGAGATGAAAATACGAGCTCGTGTGGGGGAAAGGCCCATGATAGTGGCGATATGACTTGACTTAGCCGGTGCACAGCAATTGCATTCGTGCCCCAAATATCAGTCTACCGGCCAAACTATCTAGTTACCATCTGCTCTACCTTTAGTCTTCTCTGTCGAACATCTGGATGTGAACCGTAAAGACGATGCTGGAAAAGTTCTTCCAAAATCCCTACAAGCCAGTCATGCGCAACGATTCAATTGCCAATTCGGACGAAGAAAATCAGGCTTTTATCCAGTCTCATGAACCGCCCTCAACTAAGAGAACATGGGTCTCATCCGTCGCGATAGTCGCCATCCTTCTCTTGACCAATGTGCTGACATTCCTCAGCGTCTGGCAATGGAGACACTATACGTCGGAAGACCTCTGCAAGGAAAGACTCGGCGCTTTTGGGAGACATATTGACCGTACGATTCGTCCTTATCAGAGCAACGACTTTGACCTCAGCAGCTCGATGTCCGACTTTCACTTCAACTTCACCAAGTATACAACTCCCACCGATATAAGCGGCGACGAGGTCGAAAAAAATTGGGCAGACTTAGGCATCTACACTTCTCCGATCCTTGTCCCTGTTAAAGATGCAGCTCTTTATGATCTTGACCAGGACCGCTATATGCTCCTCGATGACGATGAGTGCGTCTCTCTTACAATCGTGCTCAGTTCTGTCACTAAATTCTCCTACTATTAGCAAATACTTGGATCGACCATACGATGGGTTTCCTGCCAAATTTCAATCACACCACTACCTCCACTGCCTCAACATGATCCGTCAAGGCTTATGGTACAACTATGACTATTATGTACGAGTCAATGACCCCAATTGGCGGTAAGTCAAATACTCTGCTACCTACTCCTTGAACTCCAATTGACAGTATGGGAAAATGCAGCGGCGCGACAACCGAAATTCCTAGCTCCAATAACTTCCATGTGATACACACTGCGCATTGCATCGATGCTTTGCGCCAGAAGCTCATGTGCGAAGCCGATGTGAATGTCATGCCTTGGCGCCGCCCTGTTGACGGCAAGAGACTAAGCTTGGCCTTTGACCGCGTGGAACAGTGTCACGATTTCCGTGAGGTGGCCAATTTTGCGCGCTTGAATCAATACAAGGGCATCGCATTAGTTGAGGACTCATTTAAGGGACACGAAGTCCCTTACTATAGTTGGACGGGATACGACTAGGTACAGTAGGGTGACAAAATTAAAAAGTCACTTCGAAAGTAGCAAAGTTTGAACGGCTATAATACTAGAACTAGAGGCGCTAGACCTAGGCTAGTTAGT
>Ga0265798_10009711_pt1 | contig 11981 bp, 7 predicted proteins | sample P3T30metagenome_FD_192430 | JGI IMG/M metagenome (GOLD analysis project Ga0265798, IMG submission 192430) | Plant litter microbial communities from East Loma Ridge, Irvine, California - P3 T30 | ecosystem: Environmental > Terrestrial > Plant litter > Unclassified | place: USA: California... | reverse complement strand
CACATTAAGCGGCATGCAGCCGCCGGTATTGCTCTTTCATGACACAGCCTTGCTCCAACACGCCACATCTGCGCGATGGCGCCCGCGTCACCGGTTCCTACCTCCAGCCGCTGCTGGACACCGCCCTCGAACGCGGCGTTACCCACCATGCATTGGCGCAGGCTGCGGGACTGCCGCCCGATGCGCTCGACGCGCTGCCCGAGAGCCTGCCTGCACGACGCTACATCGCCTTGCTCGAAGCCGGCGCGCGCCTGGCGGACGACCCGCACTTCGGCCTGCATATCGGCGAAAAGGTGCGCCCGTCGACCTTCAGCGCCTATGGCATGGTGCTGCTGGCCTGCAGCAGCTTCGGCCACGCAATGGAGCTGACCCAGCGCTACGAATCGCTGGCGCATGACCTTGGACGCAGCGTGCTGGCGGTTGAAGGCGCGCTGGCGCGCTACGACTGGATCAGCTACTACCCGGACGCCAACCGCCACCTGGTCGAAAGCGTGTACGCCGGCATCCGCGTGTTCGGCAGCTGGATGGCGGGCCGGCCCCTGATGCCGCATGCGATGCGCTTCCGGCACGCGAACCCCGGCATCGACCGCGCCGAGTACGAGCGCGTGCTGGGCATGGCGCCCGAATTCGGCGCACCGGTCAACTGCGCCTTCTTCGACGCCGCGCTGCTGGGGATGCCGGTACCGAATGCCGACACCAGCCTGTACCCGGTGCTGCGCCAGCATGCCGAGCGCCTGCTCGAAGCGCGCCAGGCCAGGGGCGACTGCATCGTGGCCCAGGTCCGGGCCGCGCTGCTGCCACGCCTGGCCCGCGGCGAGGCGCGCCTGGCGCCGGTGGCGGCCGAGCTGGGACTGTCGGCGCGCACCCTGCAGCGCAAGCTGGCGGAGGCCGGCTCGAGCTTCCAGCAGGTGCTCGATGCGGTGCGCTTCAACCTGGCCCAGGATTACCTGCGCCAGCGCGAGCTGGGACTGGTCGATATCGCCTTCCTGCTCGGCTTCCAGGAACAGAGCGCGTTCACGCACGCGTTTCGCGAGTGGAGCGGTGTCAATCCAGGAGCATGGCGCGAACGGGCGGCGTGATGCTGTGCGGATTTCATGCCGCGATGACCGTCAGGGTGTGACGACGGCAAGCCGGGATGACCCGCCCTCACATCTCATCCCGCATATTGATAGTTGAAATCAATCGTTCTACGCAGCGGGCGTAGAACCTACCATGCCATCTCATCAACGCGTCGCCGTTATCCACGGCGCGCTGTATCGGCTCGCATGCCCGCCCGGGATCGCTGTACGCAAGCACCAGGCCAGCGGCCCGCCGGACCTCCAGCCCTGCTACACCCGTATGGTGCGACGTCCTGCAACAAGCCTTTCTCACTTCAGGAACTCATCATGCACAGTCTTACACCGCCGCGCCGCCGGCGTCTCGGCCTGCTCGTCGCCGGCATCCTGGGCAGCGCCGCCCAGGCGCATGCGCAAGGCCCGCTCGCCGCGCCGGATGCGAACAATCTCGATGCGCTGCAAGTGCAGACCGTGACCGTCAACGGCGAGCGCGAACGCGACGAGCGCGGCGCCATCGGCGCCCTGGGCGACCGCACCGATCTCGATACGCCATTCGCCACCGCCAGCGTCTCGAGCCGCCAGATCGAAGAGCGCCAGATCGCCACGCTGGGCCAGGTGTTCGCCGACGACGCCTCGGTCAGCGCGCAGGGCGGCACCTACAACCAGGCGGCGCACGCGGTCAATGTGCGCGGCCTGCGCCTGGACTTCACCAACGGCTTCAAGATCGACGGCCAGCCCTTCCAGATGTTCGGCGTCGAGCTGCCGCTCGAGACGGTCGAATCGGTGCAGCTGCTCAAGGGCGCTTCGGGCTTCCTGTACGGTTTCGCTGCGCCGGGCGGCATCATCAACTACATCACCAAGAAGCCCACCGCGGAAACGATCCTCAGTGCGGACGTCGGCTGGTCGAGCGCCAGCCTGAAACGCGCCCACATCGATGCAGGCGGACGCTTCGGGGCCGATGACCGCTTCGGCTACCGCGCCAACCTGGCGCGCGAGGAAGGCGGCACCTATAACGGCGCCGAGCTCGAACGCCAGGCCGCCTCGCTGGCCCTGGACGCACGCCTGACGCGCGACCTGACCTGGAGCGCCAACTTCCTGTACCAGGAACGCGATATCGACGGCGCCGTGCCGACCATCTCGCTGCAGAACTACCCGGTACGCACCGGCCTGCCCACGCCGGTCGATGGCCGCAAGGACTTCGGCGCGTATGCAACCTCGTATTACAACTCGACCCTGTGGATGGGCACCACGGCGCTCGACTGGCGCCTCAACCGCGACTGGAAGGCCAGCCTCACTTACGGGCATACGGTCAAGCGCATCGACAGCGCCAACGAGACCCTGTATCTCACCAGCCAGGCCGGCGGCTACAGCAACCGCCTGGCGCCGTTCTACCGCCCGAACCTGACCTACGACGCCGTACAGGCCAGCATGGAAGGCAAGTTCGCCACCGGCGCGATCCGCCACCGCGTGACCTTCGGCGCCGGCTACCAGACCCTCGAACGCACCCTCAACCCGGAATCGAACCTGAGCCTGTTCGGCCCGGCCACCGCCGGCAACCTGTACGCGCCGCCGCCGGTGCTGCTTGATACCTCGACCTTCGACCGCAGCATCTTCTACAAGATCTCGGAGTGGACCCACAAGTCGGTATTCGCCAGCGACACCATCGAGTTCGACGACCACTGGTCGGCCCTGCTCGGCGCGCGCTACGTCGATTACGAAAACCTGAACTGGAACGCGCGCGGCCTGCCCACCTCGAGCTACAACAAGAAGCCGGTCTCGCCAACCGCCGCCCTGCTCTACCAGCCGACGTCCTACGCGACCGTCTACACCAGCTATGTCGAGGCGATGGAAGACGGTGGCACGGTCGGCACCACCTATGCCAACGCCAACGAGGTGCTGGCGCCGCTGACCAGCCGCCAGGCCGAACTGGGCGTCAAGGTGGACCGCTCGGGCTGGGGCGCGAACGCGGCGCTGTTCCGGGTCAAGCGCGGCGCCGCCTATGCCGATTACAGCAGCGACCCGCGCGGCATCTACACGCAAGGCGGAGAGCTGAGCTACCGCGGCCTGGAAGTCAATGCCCGCACCGACGTGTCGCGCTGGCTCAAGGCCAACGGCGGCGTCACCTGGCTCGACGCCGAGTACAAGGCCACCAGCCCGGCGCTGGTCGGCAACCGGGTCGAGAGCACCCCGCGCTTCCAGGCGGTACTGGGGCTCGAAGCACGCGTGCCGCAGGGGGCCGGCCTGTCGCTGCACGCCAACGCCAGCTACCTGGGCGAGCAGGAAGCCAATAGCGCCAACACGATCCAGGTGCCGTCGGTCACGCTATTGAACGCGGGCGGCGCCTGGCGCACCCGTCTCCAGGACCGCGACCTGACCTTGCGCATCCAGGTCAGCAACCTGGCCGGCAAGGATTACTGGTACTCGGCAGGCGCCAACTCGCTGCAGATCGGCGCGCCGCGCACGGTCTCGTTCAACGCCCGCATCGACCTGTAGAAGGAACACCATGAAACGATTGACGACACCTGGCCTGGCCCTGCTCGCCGCGGCCCTGCTTGCCGCCTGCCACGCCACGCCAACGCCCGGCGTGCAGGCCAGCGCGCAGGCAGCACCCGCCACAGCGGCGAAGCGGCCCAACATCCTGTTCATCATGGCCGACGATCTCGGCTACTCCGACATCGGCGCTTTCGGCGGCGAGATCGAGACGCCGAACCTGGACGCATTGGCGCGCGACGGCCGCCTGCTGTCGAACCACCACACCGGCCCGGTGTGCGCGATCACGCGCGCCATGCTGATCTCGGGCACCGACCACCACCTGGTCGGCATGGGCTCGCAAGGCGCGCCGCGCGACGAGCGCAAGGGCGCGCCCGGCTACGAGGGCTACCTGAACGACAATGCGCTGTCCTTCGCCGACCTGCTGCAGGATGCCGGCTACCACACCTATATGGCCGGCAAATGGCACCTCGGCTTCGGCGAGGGCCGCGGCAAGACGCCCGACGGCTGGGGCTTCGAGCGCAGCTACGCCCTGCTGCCGGGCGCGGCGCGCAACCACTTCGGCAACGAGGCGCCGGATGCGCGCAATTACGTCGAGGACGGCAAGCACGTGCAGCCAGGCGCCGGCTTCTATTCGACCGACTTCTACACCGACCGCCTGATCTCGTATATCGACGCCAACCGCGCCGACGGCAAGCCCTTCTTCGCCTACGCCGCCTACACCTCGCCACATTGGCCGCTGCAGGTGCCGGAACCGTACCTGAGCAAATACAAGGGCCGCTACGACGCCGGCTATGACGCGATCCGCCTGGCCCGCATCGAACGCATGAAGGGGCGCGGCATCGTGCCGGCCGGCTTTACCCCGTGGGCCGGCGCCCCCGATGCACCGACCCGCGCTCCCGCCAGCGCCAACAACGGCAAGCCCGAGGCGCGCTACGTGAACGCGCTCAAGGGAGCGGCCGACGGCCATGTCGACCATGGCCAGGGCCGGGTCGACAAGCGGTGGAACAGCCTGACGCCGCTGGAAAAGAAAACCCAGATCCGCTATATGGAGATCTACGCCGGCATGGTCGATAACCTCGACCACAATATCGGCCGCCTGGTGCAGCACCTGAAGGACATCGGCGAATACGACAACACCTTCATCCTGTTCCAGTCGGATAACGGCGCCGAAGGCTGGCCGAACGATTCGGGCGCCGACCCGAAGGCGACCGACGAGGCCAATGCCGCGCCCGACGTCTACGCCCGGCTCGGCACCGACCAGGTCAAGCGCATCCAGTACGGCCTGCGCTGGGCCGAGGTGAGCGCGGCGCCGCTGCGCAACGTGAAAAGCATGCCGCACGAAGGGGGCATTTCGACCCCGCTGATCGCCAAGCTGCCCGGCCAGCGCGCCCAGGCCGCCGCTGCGCCGGCGCCGGTACTGCACGGCTTTACCCACGTGACCGACAATGCGGCCACCTTCCTGGCGCTGGCCGGCGTCACGCCGCCGCAGCAGCCAGCCCCGCCCGACGTCGACCCGGCGACCGGCCGTGACCGCAATGCCGGCAAGGTCGTGTACGAGGGCCGCAATGTGTATCCGGTCACTGGCACGTCGCTACTGCCGCTCCTGCAAGGCGCCCAGGCCGGGCCGCGCGGCTTGCCGGCAGCCGGCGAAGCCTACGGCCGCGGCTATGTGTTCAGCGCCGACGGCCGCTGGAAAGCGGTCTGGATCGAGCCGCCGCACGGGCCAGAAGACGGCCATTGGCAGCTATTCGATATCCGGCAGGACCGCGCCGAGAACCACGACGTTTCGGCCCGTCATCCCGAGATCGTGGCCGCACTGGTGCAGCGCTGGCAGGGCTATATGGCGCAAGTCGGTGGCGTGAATCCGGTGCGTCCGGCCAGCTTCTACTAGGAGCGCGCGGCATGCGTTTCGCCGGATATCTTCTTGCGCTGGCCGGCGCCGGCGCGCTGGCCGGCGTCGCCCTGGCGGTGGCCGATGCGCGCCAGGCGCCGGCGCTGGCGCAGCTGGGCAACGAGACACTGTGCGCAGCCGGCAGCGGCCTGCCGCCGGGCTGGGGCCGCGACGCCCGCGCCGGCATGGTGCACCTGGCGGGCGGCGACTTTGTCTTCGGGAGCAGCGCCGGCTATCCGGACGAACGCCCGGCGAGCGCCGCACGGCAGACAGTGGACGGGTTCTGGATCGATCAGACCGAGGTCACCAATGCCCAGTTCGAGCGCTTCGTCCAGGCCACCGGGTATGTCACCGAGGCCGAGCGCGAAGGCGCCGCCGTCGTGTTCAACACGCCCGATGAAGCCGAGCTGCAGCGCCGTCCGTATGCCTGGTGGCGTTATGTGCGCGGCGCCAGCTGGAAAGGCCCGCACACCCCGGCGCCAAACGCGCCGGTCACGCTGGTGACCCAGCAGGACGCCCTCGCCTACGCACGGTGGCAGGGACGCGACCTGCCGACCGAGGCCGAGTGGGAATACGCAGCCAAGGCCGGCCGCGACGACGCGGGCCTGGACAGCGCGCCGGTCGATCCCGACGGCCGTCCGACCGCCAACTACTGGCAGGGACCGTTCCCGCTGGCCGACAGCGCCCAGGACGGCCATGCCGGCCTGGCGCCGGTCGGCTGCTACGCCGCCAACGCATTCAAGCTGCACGACATGATCGGCAACGCCTGGGAATGGACGAAGGACGGCTATACTGGCGCGCGCCAGCCGCACGCGAATGGCGACACCGCCACAGTGGCCGCGCGCCGGCCCGACCGGCCGGTGGTGATCAAGGGCGGATCGTTTTTGTGCGCGCCGACTTACTGCGTGCGCTACCGGGCCTCGGCGCGCGAATCGCAGGAAGCGAATCTGGGCGCCAGTCACATCGGGTTCCGGACGGTGCTGCGCGAATGACTGGACCGCATCGGAATTAGCTGCAACAATTTCCGAATGTGCATCATTTACCGTTTCCGGAACCGCCTGCGCGCCGCGCTCCTCGCGCTGCTGTGCCTCGTCCATTTGCCCGCCCTGGCGCTCGATCCGGCCATCGCCCTCGAAGGCTACCGCCATGAGCGCTGGGGCGAGCTCGAAGGCGCCCCGCGCTACATCGATACGCTGGCGCGCAGCGAGGACGGCTGGCTGTGGGTGGGCAGCCGCTACGGCGGCTTGTACCGCTTCGATGGCCTGCGCTTCCTGCCTTTCGCGCCGCAGGACGGCAGTCGCCTGCAAAACAACAGCATCAGCGTGCTGAGGCCTGGCCGCGATGGCGACCTGTGGATCGGCCATGGCAACGGCGGCGTCAGCGTGCTGCGCCAGGGGCGCTACCAGCATTTGCTCACCCCCGAGCAAAGCGGCAGCGTGTTCGCGATCTCTCTCGATGCCGACGGCGCGGTCTGGGTCGCCAGCTGGCGCGGACTGTTTCGCATCGACCACAGCGGCGCCGCAGCGGTCGGCGCCGCAGTCGGCTTCGGCGGCCGCCGCGCCGAACACGTGCTGGCCGATGGCGCAGGCCGCATCTGGGCCGCCGACGGCGTGTCGCTGTACCAGCGCGCAGCCGGCGCCCAACAATTCGAACGGGTGCGCGCGCTGCGTGGCGACGCGATGCTGCTTGAAGCACGCGACGGCAGCGTGTGGCTGGTGCTAGGCAAGCAGTTCGAGCGCGTGGCGCCGCCGGCCCCGCGCCGCCAGCCGCCGCCGGCCGGCAGCGCCAGCTCGTTCCAGTCGCTGTTCGACCGCGATGCCAATGTCTGGTCCGGCAACTGCCCGGTCGGCGTGTGCGTGCTGCGCCCCGGCGCCTGGCAGGGCAGCGAGCGCTTCACGCCGGTCGGCGCCGCGGAGCGCCTGGACCAGCCCTGGCAGATGACCAGCCTGTCGGTGACGGCGCTGATGGAAGACGGCGACGGCAGCATCTGGATCGGCACGCCCTCCGGCCTGGAGCGGCTGCGCGACCATGCCGTGCACATGGTGCCGGAGCTCCTTGACCGCGGCATCACGCATGCGGCGCCGCACCCGGACGGCGGCATCATCGCAGTGCGCACCCAGCGCCTGGACGACACGGCCAGCCTGGTGCGTATCGAGGACGGCAGGCTGACCGCCGTACCCGACCCGCTCGCCACCCGCGTACTGGACCAGGCGCCGGACGGCACGCTGGTGCTGGCCGGCCAGCACGGCATCGAAAGGCGCGGTCCTGGCAGCGCGGTGCGTAGTGGCCTGCCCGCCGCAGTGCAAGAAGCGGGCGACAGCGTGCGCGCCAGACGGGTCTCGGCCGGCATCGACGAACTCTGGCTCTGGACCGGGCGCCTGGGCGCCTGGCACTACCGCGCCGGCGCCTGGAGCCGTCCCGCCGATCCCCGGGACCATCCGCACGAAGTCGCGTACGACGCCGCTGGCCGCAGCTATCTTGGCCTGACGGGCAGCCGGCTGCGCATCGTCGATGGTGCTGCGCAGCGCGAATACGGCGCGCGCGATGGCCTGGGCGTCGGCAAGTTCACCCTGATCCTGCCGGGCGCGCCCCTGCTGGTGGCCGGCGAGGAAGGCATGCAGGTGCTGGTGGGCGGACGCTTCCGCACCCTGTCGGTCGATCTGCCGGGCGGCCTGGGCCCGGCCAACGGGATTGCTGTCGACGCCAGCGGCGCGCGCTGGATCAACGCCGAACGCGGCATTTTCCGTGTCGCCGCCGGCGACTGGGCGCGCACGGTGAAGGACCCGGGCGTTGCCCTGCGCGGACGCTTGCTCGATGCCGCCGACGGCTACCTGGGCGGCGCGGTGTCGCGCATGCTGTCGCGCACCGCAGTCGCATCAAGCGACGGCAAGCTGTGGTTCGCCGGCGAACGCGGTCTGGCCTGGATCGATCCACGCAAGGTCGCCATCAATCCGGCCACGCCGGATGTCGAAGTACTCGGCCTGTCCAGTGGCGCGCAGCGCTATGTCCCTGGCGCGCCGATCGAGCTCGAGGCGGGCGTGGAAAACCTCCAGGTCGACTACACGGCGCCCAGCCTGCGCATGCCGCAGAAAGTGACTTTCCGCTATCGGCTGGAAGGCGCCAGCGAGTGGGAAGACGCCGGCACGCGCCGCAGCGCCTTCTTCCAGCGTCTGCACCCTGGCGCCTACACCTTCGAAGTCATGGCCATCAACGAGAGTGGCGTGGCGGGCCGCGTCACGCGCCTGCCCTTCTCGATCGCCCCGCTTCCCACCCAGACCTGGTGGTTCCGCGGCGCCTGCATCGTGGCGGTGCTGTGCGCGTTGATTCTGGCCTATCGCCTGCGCCTGCGCCAGCTGGCGCGGCGCATCGAGGGCGAGCTGCTGGCGCGGGTGCGCGAACGCGAATCGATTGCGCGCTCGCTGCACGACACCTTCCTGCAGGGCGTGCAGGGTATGCTGCTGAGCATGCATGCGGCCCTCGGCCGGCTGCCGGCCGGCAGCCCGGCGCGCGCCGAATTCGAGCGCGTGCTGGAAGGCGCCGAACGGGTGCTGGAAGAAGGCCGCGACGAAGTCCAGGGCCTGCGCCGGCACTTTGCCGACACCGGGGAATTCCAGCAATCCTTGCTGCGCGACGTGGAACTGGCCGTTCCCGGCGGCGGCGCGCGCCTGCGGCTGGACGCGGCGCCGGGCGCCATCGAACGGTTACCGGAACGGCTGCGCCGCGACGTCCATGCGATCGTGCGCGAGGCCGTGGTCAATGCGCTGCGCCACACGGCCGGCCCGGTCGAGGTCCGCTCCGACGCGGCGAGCCGCGAGCTGGTAATGACAGTGGCCGACCATGGCCGCGGGCTGGGAGAGCATGTCAACGGCCGTCCCGGTCACTTCGGCCTGCAAGGCATGCGCGAGGCCGCCGCCCAGATCGGGGCCCGGCTGCGCTTCGAGCAGGGTGAGCATGGCGCCCGGGTCGTGCTGGCGATCCCGCTCGCCGCGGCGAGCGTCGCGCCGCAGCGCTCAACCGTCCTGGCGCGGACGGTATTGCCGGGTCAGCACCGCCAGCGCGTCGTCGACTACCGGCACGATGCCGAGCACGCACAGGAAGGCGGCCAGCGGGATGGTGGACAGGTAACCCAGGTACTTGAACCCGAGCGCGCCCAGCACGCCGCCGACGAAGAACGCCCCCAGTAGCGCCAGCATCAGCAGCAGGCGGCCGATATTGGCCGTCACCTTCGGCTGGCGCATCCGGGTGTCGGCATTCCAGTAGGCCATCTTACCCAGTTCGATGCCGATATCGGTGACGATCCCGGTCATGTGGGTGGTGCGGATCTCGGCGTGCGAGACCTTGGTGATGACCGCATTCTGCAGCCCCATCATGAAGCACAGCAGCATCACGGTCAGGGGAATGAACAGCGCGTCGACTTCGGCCAGGCGCGCGCCGAGGATGCCGAAGATCAGCAGCAGGACCGCCTCGAGCAGCAACGGCAGCGCATAGCCGCTGTGCAGGCCCTGGCGCCGGATGACATTGACGAGAATGGCGGTGCAGGCCGCGCCCAGCAAAAAGCTGAGCAGCGCGCCGACCGCAGCCAGCACCAGCTCGGTGTCGCCGAGCACCAGGTGGTCGGCCGCGCTCGAGACGATCCCGGTCATGTGCGAGGTGTATTCGCGCACTGCCAGGAAGCCGCCGGCATTGATCGCGCCCGCCACGAACGCCAGCGCCACGCCCAGGTGGCGGTTGGCGCCGGGGGTGCGGTCATGTCCTGTCAGGCTGCGCGCATAACGGATCGGCACGGCGGATCGCTTTCAAAGGAATCGCAGGTCGTGTTAATGTTACCGCAAATCACTGCCAGCACACTCTGCGCTCTATTGATTCATAGGGCTATAATGAAAAATTATCGATCAATGCACACTGCGCATCTCGCATCCAGACTGCCGTGAATCCCCATCTCGACAAGCTCCACCCTTATCCATTCGAAAAACTGCGCCAGCTGTTTGCCGGCGTGACCCCGAATCCAGCCTATTCCGCGATCAGCCTGGGCATTGGCGAACCAAAACACCCAACGCCGGCGTTCATTGAAAAAGCGCTGACCCACGCGGTAGCCGGCCTGGCCAGCTACCCGAGCACGGTCGGCGCCGAACCGCTGCGCACGGCGATCGCCCAGTGGCTGGAGCGCCGCTACGGCATCCCCGCGCTCGATCCGGCCACCATGGTGCTGCCGGTGAACGGCTCGCGCGAGGCGCTGTTCGCGATCGCGCAGTGCGTGGTCGATGCCTCAAAACCCGATCCGCTGGTGCTGTGCCCGAATCCGTTCTACCAGATCTATGAAGGCGCGGCCTACCTGGCCGGCGCCACGCCGTATTTCGTCAATTCGGTCCCGAGCCGCAATTTTGCGCCGGACTTCGGCAGCGTGCCGGCCGACGTCTGGCCACGCGTGCAGCTGCTGTTTGTCTGCTCGCCCGGCAACCCGACCGGCGCCACGCTGACCCTGGACGACTGGCGCCAGCTGTTTGAACTCTCCGACCGCTGGGGCTTTTTGATTGCGGCCGACGAGTGCTATTCCGAGATCTATACCGGCTCCACGCCGCCGCTGGGGGCGCTGGAAGCGGCGCACCAGCTGGGCCGCAGCACTGGCGAGCAGCCCTACCGCAACCTGATCGTGTTCTCCAGCCTGTCGAAACGCTCGAACGTGCCGGGCATGCGCTCCGGCTTCGTGGCGGGCGACCCGGTCGCGATGAAGAAATTCCTGCTGTACCGCACCTACTGCGGCGGCGCGATGTCGCCGCCGGTGCAGACGGCCTCGATCGCGGCCTGGAACGACGAGCACCACGTGCAGGACAACCGCGCGCTGTACAAGGAAAAATTCAACCTGATCACGCCGCTGCTGAAACAGGTGATGGACGTCGAATTGCCGGATGCCGGCTTTTATCTGTGGGCCGACGTGCGCCGCAGCGGCCTGTCGGACACCGATTTCGCCCGCCGCCTGTACGCCGACTATAATGTAACGGTCCTTCCGGGCAGTTACCTGGCGCGCGAGGCGCACGGGCAGAACCCGGGCCGGGACCGTGTCCGCATGGCCCTGGTGGCCGGCGTGGACGAAGGATTGGAAGCGGCGAACCGCATCGTCCAGTTCTGCCAGAGCCTGAAGTAAGCCCCAAGAATACCCTTTGAAACATCACTACTGAAGACCAGCATCATGACCCAACAACTGCAGAACATCATCGACACCGCCTGGGAACAGCGCGCCGAGATCAGCCCGAACAACGCGACCGCCGAAGTACGCGACGCCGTCGCCCACGTCCTTGCCGGCCTCGATGACGGCAGCCTGCGCGTGGCGCAAAAGGACACCGGCACCTGGGTCGTGAACCAATGGATCAAGAAGGCCGTGCTGCTGTCGTTCCGCCTCGAGAACAACGTGCCGGTGGCCAGTGGCGACATCCAGTTCTACGACAAGGTGCCGACCAAGTTCGCCGACTACACGCCGGAAGACTTCGCACGCGGCGGTTTCCGCGTGGTGCCGCCGGCCGTTGCCCGCCGCGGCAGCTTCATCG
>Ga0265798_10009709_pt1 | contig 11982 bp, 10 predicted proteins | sample P3T30metagenome_FD_192430 | JGI IMG/M metagenome (GOLD analysis project Ga0265798, IMG submission 192430) | Plant litter microbial communities from East Loma Ridge, Irvine, California - P3 T30 | ecosystem: Environmental > Terrestrial > Plant litter > Unclassified | place: USA: California... | reverse complement strand
ACGTGTGGATCATCGACCCGATCGATGGCACCACCAACTTCCTGCACGGCTATCCCAACTACTGCATCTCGATCGCGCTCAAGCAGCGCGGCGTGATCACCAACGGCCTGGTCTACGACCCGGTCCGTAACGACCTGTTTACCGCGACCAAGGGCGCCGGCGCCTACCTGAACGACAAGCGTATCCGCGTGCGTCCTACCGAACGCATTGGCCGCGCCCTGCTGTCGGCCGGCCACGGTCCGGATCCACGCGCGCTGGCCGAATACCTGCGCATGTACGAAGTGGTCGCCTCGCGCAGCCACGGCGTGCGTAGCGGCGGCTCGGCAGCGCTGGAACTGGCGAACGTCGCCGCCGGCCGTATCGACGGCTATTTCGAAAAAGGCCTCAAGGTGTGGGATATCGCGGCTGGCGCCCTGCTGGTAACCGAAGCGGGCGGCATCGTCGGCGAATTCAATGGCGAGTCCGAATATTTGAACAAGGGCGACGTGATCGCCGCCGGCCCGAAGGTTTTCGGCGCGCTGGTCCCGCTGCTTTCGCCTTTCGCGTAAAATAACGGCCTTACTGGTTGGGCCATTGGCAGGCTGCGCTTGCTGGTGGCCCGCTTGCTTTTTCCAGGCGTCTTACAAAGCATTACATAGTAATGGCGCAAAAACTTTCTATGGTGAAACTAACTTCACTATAATCCTTGCTAACCGCCTTGCGCGGCAGCGTCCGGGCGACCGCTTGATCGCACGCCCGCATCAACCCGATTCCAGGACTTGCCGCCACTGTGGCGACGGGCCGTTTTTTACTGAAAAAATCTATGTCATTCTCTTCACTTGGTCTCTCTGACGCGATCGTGCGCGCGGTGACCGAACAAGGCTATACCGCCCCGACGCCGATCCAGAGCCAGGCCATTCCCGCCGTCCTGAACGGCGGCGACCTGCTGGCCGGCGCCCAGACCGGCACCGGCAAGACCGCCGGCTTCACCCTGCCGATCCTGCACCGCCTGTCGGGCGACGCCGTGGGCGCGGCCCAGCGTAACAAGACCTCGCCACGCGTCATCCGCGCACTGGTGCTGACCCCGACCCGCGAGCTCGCGGCCCAGGTCGAGGAAAGCGTGCGCCTGTATGGCAAGTACACCAACCTGAATTCGGCCGTGATCTTCGGCGGCGTCGGCATCAACCCGCAGATCAAGCTGCTCAAGCACGGCGTCGACATCCTGGTCGCCACCCCGGGCCGCCTGCTGGACCACGCGGGCCAGGGCACGGTCGACCTGTCGAAGGTCGAAATCCTGATCCTGGACGAAGCCGACCGCATGCTGGACATGGGCTTCATCCACGACATCCGCAAAGTGCTGGCCCTGCTGCCGCCGAAGCGCCAGAACCTGCTGTTCTCGGCCACCTTCTCGGACGACATCAAGGCACTGGCCGACCGCCTGCTGGACAATCCGCAGTCGATCGAAGTCGCACGCCGCAACTCGACCGTCGAAGTGATCGCGCAAAAAATCCACCCGGTGGACCGCGACAAGAAGCACCCGCTGCTGGCGCACCTGATCAAGTCGAACAACTGGCAGCAGGTACTGGTGTTTACGCGCACCAAGCATGGCGCCAATAAACTGGTGGAACAGCTGGGCAAGGACAGCATCGGCGCGATGGCGATCCACGGCAACAAGAGCCAGTCGGCGCGTACCAAGGCGCTGGCCGAATTCAAGGATGGCAGCCTGCAAGTGCTGGTAGCCACCGACATCGCGGCGCGCGGCATCGACATCGACCAGCTGCCGCACGTGGTGAACTACGACCTGCCGAACGTGCCGGAAGACTATGTGCACCGTATCGGTCGTACCGGCCGCGCGGGCGCGACGGGCGAAGCGGTCTCGCTGGTCTGCGTCGACGAGCACCAGATGCTGAAAGACATCGAAAAGCTGATCAAGCAAACCCTGCCACGCGCCGTGATCCCCGGCTTCGAGCCCGACCTGAACGCCAAACCGCAACCAATCCAGCTGCGCAGCGGCGCCCCCGGCCACGCAAACCGCGGCGGCCGTCCAGGCGGCGGCCGTGGCCACGGCGGTGGTAGCGGTGGTGGTGGCGGCAACAAACCGCGCACCCCAGGCACCGGCACCGGCGCCCCCGCCGCAGCAAAGCGCCACAGCGGCCCCCGCCCCGCCTCCGCCATCCGCCGCGACCGCTAACCCAACACCCCGGCACCAAGTAGGGTCAGAGTCGAATTATTGGGAAAGATTGTCACACCGCCCAATCCGTCAACTTTACCCTCGCTTAGTTTCAGCCAAGTTATTACCCAACAATTAGGGTCAGAGTAGAATTAATTGACAACTTTCGAATGTTGTCATTTAATTCGACTCTGACCCTAATTAATTTTTTCTCTCCGCTCTATTGAATCACCCGCTTTTCGTGGGCTTCGATTCACCTCGCTAACTTTTCCGCTGCTTTTCCTCATTGCCGTTTTTCCTGGCCATTTTTTAGCCTTAAATTAATTAGGGTCAGAGTCGAATTATTGGCCACTAGCCATAGCTCAACTTGATCAGGGAAATGTCTTAAGGCAGGCATTCGATTAGTAAATTACTCAACAATGAGGGTCAGAGTCGAATTAACTGACAACTTTTAAAGTTGTCAAACAATTCAACTCTGACCCTCATTGTGGGTTGGGCGGGTGGGATTACGAGGGGGAATTGATAATTGGCAAAGTGGGGTGGTACGGGGCTGGAAGAATGGGGGTTTCGGGCTGGCGGTCGGGGAGGATTCACGATGCTGCGTCGGGTTGCGAGGGGGTTGGTGTTGGGGCTGGGCGTGCTGCTCGGCGGCTGCGCGTCGCAGGGATCGGTCAGCTTGCAGGAGGTGCGCGAGTTTGCGGATGCCTCGGCCAAGCTGGGTGGGTATGCGGAGTTGTCGCGGCGGTATCGCGATACGTATGAGCGCGAACAGCCTTATTTATCTCCGCAGGCTGAGCGTCTTGCGCGCGAGAACGATGTGCGGCGGCGTGCCGTTTATGATGACTTCGTCGCCATCCAGAAGACGCTGGTCCTGTATATGCAAACGCTCAGCCTGCTAGCGGGCGACGGACGCTACGACTTGTCGGATCGGATCGATGACCTGGGCAATGGGCTGAAGGCGAATGCGGAGTCCGGCCTGCAGCAGCGGCATGTCGCGGCATACACCGGGATGACCCGGCTGCTCACGCGCGTGATCGCCTCGGGCTACCAGAACCGCAGCGTCGAGACCATGGTGCGCGACGGCGATGCGGATGTGCAGGTGCTGCTCGACGCCATGATCTCGCTCACCCGCCTCTATTACAAGACAAACGAGAATGAGAAGAAGACCGTGCTCGGCATCTTCGATGTGGAGCTTCCGTTTTCGAACCGCAATGCCGATCGCATGCTCGTTACCCTGGCCAAGGTGCACTACCTGAACAAGTCGACCGAGTACAAGCTGATCGACCGCCGCTATGAGCTGGCGCTGCAGGGGCTGACCAAGGTCGCGCTCGGGCATCAGAAGATGCGCGAGAACATGAACAGGCTGACGAGCGACGAGACGCGGCGCATGCTCGCTGGCTACGGCCGCGACCTGCGGGCAATCCGCGATGGCTTGAACGGCGATTGAGGAGGACGTCATGCAGGAGTCATCACAGGACAAGCCGAAGCCGGCGGATACCGGCGCCGTGCAGCACGGCGACTCTATGGCACAGGCTGTGCCTGCGACGAATGTCCAGGCCGGCGCACCTGCAAAGGCAGGAGGCGACGCCGCCAAGGCCGGCCCCGGTGCTGGCGGCGGCCTGTCCAGCATGCAGCAGGTGGTCGAACTGGCCGACGGCCTGTCGATGGTCGCCGACCGCCTGCATGAACGCATCCTGCGCGAGATCCGCAGCTACGACGACCGCGGCGTCCCGAGCCATGTGCAGGACGCCATGCGCCGCCTGCTGGACGATGAAATGGTGCTGCGCCAGCGCGCCAACACCTTGTATGCCGACGCCGCCACCTTCGTCATCCAGGGCCTGGGCCAGCCGCAAAGCCGGGTCAATGCCCTCACCGCGGCTGCCGCCGAAAAGATCCGGCGCATCGGCGTGATCGGCGAAGTCACCGGCCTCGTCGGTGGCCTGCTGTCCCTGGCCGGCGCCGTCGCCGCCGGCCAGCCGACGCCGATCGTGCTGGCCATCGAGAAAATCCAGCTGCGCAGCACCACACTCGATGCGCTCACGCCGAAGCCGCCGACGGCCGCGGCCTGAACCGCGAACGCAGACCGCGTGGCCACTGAAGGCGGCCACCCTCCCCTTAAAACATATGCTGCCCGCCATTGATGGCAATATTGGCGCCAGTCAGGTAGCCCGCCAGGTCCGACACCAGATACGCGACCAGGCCCGCCACTTCCGCCGGCTGGCCCAGCCTGCCTACGGGAATCTGCGGCAGGATGCGGTCGCGCAGCACGTCCTGCGGCACTTTTTCCACCATGGCGGTGTCCAGGTAGCCGGGCGAGACCGTATTGACCGTGACGCCGTGGCGCGCCACTTCCAGCGCCAGGGACTTGGTGAAGCCATGCATGCCGGCCTTGGCCGCGGCGTAATTGGCCTGGCCGAAGGCGCCTTGCTGGCCATTGACTGAAGAGATATTGATGATGCGCCCCCAGCGCTGCGCGATCATCGCCTCGAGCACCGGCTGGGTCATATTGAACACGCTGTCGAGGTTGGTGCCCATCACCGTATGCCAGTCTTCCTGGCTCATCTTGCGCATGCTGCGGTCGCGCGTGATGCCGGCATTATTGATCAGGACGTCGATGCGGCCGAGGTCGCCCAGTACCCGGTGCACGACGTTCTCGCAGGAATTGCCGTTGGAGACGTCGAGCTCGTAGGCGCGCACCTTGATGCCGTCCGCCTCTTGCCCGGCCAGCCAGGCGTCGCGGCGCGCATTCTGCGGCGAATGGGTTGCCGCCACCAGGAACCCTTCCGCATGCAGGCGCCGGCACAGCGCCGTGCCCAGCCCGCCCATTGCGCCTGTGACCAGGGCCACCCGTTCTTCACACGTTACTGCTTTGTCTCCTGCCATGTCGTCCTCCTATTCTCGTTGGCGCCGATGGCGCGACTGCGAGCATCCGAGTGTAGGGAAACGACAACAGAAGGCTGTTGATTAAAATCAAGTGTGAACGGGGCAAAGCCCATGCGCAAGGAGCAGCGCAGCGGGCACGGAATGCAGTGCCCGAGGGAGGATCAGGCGATGACGTCAGGCCTGCTGCCGGGATCGAAATCGGCCCAATCGCCGCCGACGATATTGCCCTGGGCCCGCTCGATGTGGTGGGCGCCGAGCTGGCGCAGCAGGTCGACGGCGCGTGCCTGCAGGTCGGGATCGTCGAAGGCGACCGCCACCAGCATGCCGGCCGGACGCGGCGGCACGGCGTTCTCGCCGCCCTCTTCGGGTTCTCCCCGGTCTTTCATCTTGCTGAAGCTGAACAGCGAGCCGACGTGGCCGCCCACCAGCCCGCCGACGACCGGACCCAGCGGCCCGGTGATGGGAGAGGTCGCTGCGCCCACGGCCACGCCGACGGCGCCGCCGGTGGCCACGCCCTTCATCACGCCTTCGGGGGCTTCCTTGGCGCCGGGCGACTGGAGGTGGTCACCGCCAATCGGCGTCATATCGTGCTGGCCCGGCTGGGTCAGGTAGAACCCGCTGATGCGATCGGCAGCGAATCCGGCATCGACAAACGCGGCACGCGCACGGTCGACGTCGTCCTGAAGCTGGAAACGTCCTGCGATGATGATGGACATCGGCGACTCCTCCCCATTAAGTGGCGAATACGGTAGCTCAAGCGTACGCCGGCCGCGCCCGCCTATCTGTACGCGATCGCACGCTGCTCACGGCCACTGCAATCGCAGATCCTAGCGCCACTGACCATAGACCACCCCATAGCTCGGCGGTTCCTCGACCGGCGGTGGCGGCGCGCTGTGCCATTGACGTGGATCGATCCGGTAATACTTGAGGAATTCCTCGTAGAGGGCCGGATGGCGCGCCGCCAGCTGGTGCGGCTGCTCGAAGAAGCTCTCGGTGGCCACTGCGAAAAACTCGGCCGGATTGGTCGCGCCATAATGGTCGAGCACGCCCTGCGTGCCCCACATCGCTTCCTGGCGCAAGCTGGCATAGTCGCGCGTGAGCACCTCGGACCAGCTGCGATAGCGCTCGCTGCTGCCCAGGTATGGGGCGCCGTTCGTATTGCCCGACTCGCTGTCGAGCTGGTGGGCGAATTCGTGCAGCACCACATTGTGGCCGGCCGACTCGGCATGGCCGGCGCGCCGCACATGGTCCCACGACAGGATCACGCGGCCATCGCCCCAGGATTCGCCCAACAAATCCTGGCGCTCCTCGGTCACCACACCGGACAGGTCGACCTGCTTGCGCGGCGCCAGGAAGGCGCCGGGATAGACCAGGATCAGCTCGAGCGTCGGATAGATGTCGGGTTTGCCCGTATCGCCGACCCGCCCCAGCAGCAGCAGGCAGGCCTGCCCCGCGATCGTCACCCGCATCTCGTCGGTGATGTCCAGGCCGGCGCAGCCAACGAATTTCTTTTCATGCAGAAATTGCTGGACCATACGCTGCAGGCGCCGGCGCTGCCCCTCGTCCATCGCACGATACTGGGCGAGGTTGCGCGCCAGGATGGCGGCATGCGGGGCCGGCAAGGGGCGCGCCAGCGCACGCCGCAGGCGCCACTTCGGCCACAGCCAGGCCGCCAACACGGCCAGGCCCAGGGCGCCGACTGCGATCGCTTCCATGGTCAAGCCTTGTCGGCCAGCCAGGCCTGCACCTCGTCGGCGCCGCCGATCAGCTCGCCGCCGACGAAGACTTGCGGCCAGGTCATGCGCCCGGTCACGCCGCGCAGGACGATGCTATTGATCTTCTGGTCTTCGGAGATATCGGTGTAGTGGATGTCGTTCTCGCGCAGCGCCCGCTTGGCGCGGGCGCAATGGGGGCAGCCGGGACGCGAGAACATGACGACCGGCTCCGGCACTTCGGCATCCGGCGCCAGGTAGGCCAGCATGGTATCGGCGTCCGATACCTCAAACGGATCGCCCTCGCGTTCCGGTTCGATGAAGATCTTCTCGATCACACCGTCGCGCACCAGCATCGAATAGCGCCACGAACGGCGGCCGAAGCCCAGCTCGCGCTTGTCGACCAGCATGCCCATGCCTTCGGTGAAGTCGCCGTTACCATCCGGGATGACGGTGATGTTGGCGGCATCCTGGCCGGCCTTCCACTGGTTCATGACGAAGGCGTCATTGACCGCGATGCAGAAAATGTCGTCGACGCCGTGCGAACGCAGCACCGGCGCCAGTTCGTTATAGCGCGGTAAATGGGTCGAGGAACAGGTTGGGGTAAAGGCGCCCGGCAGGGAAAATACGACAACCGTACGGTCCTTGAACAGCTCGTCGGAACTGAGGTCACGCCATTGGTCGTCGGGCCTGGCCTTGAAGACCACATTCGGGACTGCTTTGCCTTCCAGCGATTCGGCACTCGGTAACATCGTCACTCCTATCTGGTTGAACCTGCCGGCTGAGCGGCGATATGGCAGACAAGTGAGGATTATTGACCGGTTTTCAACACAAGAGTTGCAATAAGTTGGTCAGCCCAACGACCTACCCCGGCGTCCCGCATGGGCGTCGGCGTCCCATAAAAACAAAGCCGCGCATCAGCGCGGCAAAAATGACGACAGCGATCGTCTGACCGGAGCCGCTGCGGGTCTCTACCGCAGCGGCCCCGGGGCGCGCACTCAGGCGCGTTCCTTGTTGGTGGCGACGGCGTTCTGGCCTGGCGCCGGGCCGAACAGCGCAGCCACCAGCGGGTCGCGGGCGACCGGGCTGCGGTTGACGCGGATGGCGTAGTGGGTGTCATCGGCCAGGATGTGGAAATGACGGCCGCTGCCGGCCATATTCTGTTCGCGCAGGCCCGGACGCTCCTTGCGTGGGGCGGCGCCTTCGCGCTTCGGCTGGCAGATCGCGGCCAGGAAGGCCTTGACGCGGTCTGGATCTGGCGAAATCTGGTACACGGCCTTGCCCAGGTAGGTGGCGGTGCCTTCGATATAGCGCGCCAGTTCGATCACGCCGGCTTCGCGCAGGTCGCGGATGTACTTGCGGGCGCCCGACGGCGAGAATTTGAGGAACCATGCGATCTCGTCGGCCAGCATTTCGTGGTTCGACAGCTCGTTGATCAGCTTTTGCATGTTTTCGATGCGACGCTGGGTGGCCGAGGTCGAACGCACACGCTCGATCGGGGCCAGGGAAATCGGGGCGCGCTCGGTCGGTTGTGGTGGGACGCGCTCGATCAGCGCCGAATTGCTGGAAGTGTGCACTGCGCCGGTTTCGCCAGATACCGCGTTGTGCTGAGTCGTTGCATGCATATCGATGAGCTCCAATATAGAGAGTGAGACTGTGTGGTCCGGGTCGCTGTGTGTCGTATGACACCCTGACAACATCTCGGTTCCGCTTAACTAGACTCAAGATTGCCTGCATCAGACACCATGGTCTGTGCGCCATCCAACATTCGACAACATTCCCAAAAGCATTTTTTCAATCGTGCGCCCTCTTCCGTTAATCGGCGCTGGAAATGCAAGCTATCCCTTGGTGTGAATGCGTGCACGCCATGACAGTGTCAGGATGCGGTGTCACATCACTAATATGAATATGCCTGCATGACAATCCGGTGACAGTGCGCGGGCATGGCGTGGACGTCCTGTACGTGACACGGTCGTTACAGTTCGTTTCATCTTGGAAATGTGGAAGTTTTATCACTGTTGTAAAATCGCACAGCCTTTCCGCGTTGGGTGCGCTACCGCACCGAGCTTTCGGAACTTGCACTGTTATTCTTTATCCAACATCGCTGCTGACGTATGCGTTGTCATCAACTTTTAACCTACGGGAGTTACCTGTGAACAATACCAAGAAGATCGCCCTGGCTGCTGCACTGCTGTGCGCATCCGGCGCCACCCTCGCCCAAGAGCTCAACCCGTCGTGGTACATCCAGCCAAGCGTCAACCACGTGAAGCCTGATGCAGACTTCGGCGTGGACGACCGCGATACCGGTGGTGGCCTGAAGTTCGGTAAGGCGGTGCACCAGAACTGGGATATCCAGATCGGCGCGAGCCAGACCCGCTTCGACCAAGGCCCAAGCGAGTACCGCCAGACCCTGCTGGGCGTCGACGCGCTGCTGATGCTGAGCCGCGATCGCTTCCGTCCGTTCGTCCTGTTCGGCCTGGGCGCCGAGCGCGACAAGGTGAGCAACCCAATCCGCAACGTCGAGAAAAACTCGCCGTACGCAACCGTCGGTATCGGTTTCCAGGCCAGCCTGACCCCGCAATGGTCGCTGCAAGCCGACCTGCGCACCGTGCGCGGCTTCCTGCGTGATGACGAAGAATTCGGCTTCAAGCGCAGCAACAACAAAATGCTGACCGTCGGCCTGAACTACGCGTTCAACCCGCCACCAGCACCACCGGCACCAGCTCCAGCACCAGTGGTCGAGGCTCCGCCTCCAGCACCGGCGCCAGTCGAACCGCCACCACCACCAGCACCACGCTTCCAGAAAGTGACCCTGGAAGCCACCAAGCTGTTCGCCTTCGACAAGGCTGAAGTGATCACCCCGGCACCGAAGCTGGACGAGATCGCTGCTGCCCTGCAAGCCGACACCTCGGTCACCAACGTCGAAATCACCGGCTACACCGACCGCCTGGGTGCGGAATCGTACAACCAGAAGCTGTCGGAACGCCGCGCCAACGCCGTGCGTGACTACCTGGTCGGCAAAGGCATCGACGGCAACCGCCTGCGCGCCATCGGCAAGGGCGAAGCGAATCCGCTGGTCGAATGCCAGCAGAAAAACCGCGCTCAGCTGATCGCCTGCCTGGAACCAAACCGTCGCGTCGAAGTTGACCAGATCACGGTCGAAGTGCCAGTCCAGCAGTAATACCTTAGGCGACCTCGCCCTGACGCACCCGTCTTCCCGCCCGCCGTACTATACGGCGGCCGGGATAGCGGGTGGTCGCGGCAACGCTTATCCAGGGGGCTTCGGCCCCCTTTTCATTTGGAGGATGGGATATGGCAGTTAAGAAATGGTTCCCTTACACGCACCAGATTTTGAAAGTCTTGCGCTGCGCGGTATCGGAATGGCTGGACCATCGTGCCTCCAGCAAGGGCGCCGCACTGGCCTTCTACACCCTGTTTTCACTGGCGCCGATCCTGGTGCTGGTCATCGCGGTCGCCGGTTTCTTCTATGGCGAAGAAGCGGCGCAAGGCCAGTTGCTGGCCGAACTGCGCGGGCTGCTGGGTGCGCAGGGGGCGGACACGATCCAGGCCATCCTGGCCGGCGCCCAGAACAAGGAATCGGGGCGCTTCGCCACGATCGTCGCTACCGTGCTGCTGATCGTCGGCGCCACCACCGTGTTTTCCGAACTCAAGGACAGCCTGGACGAGATCTGGGGCCTGCCAGCGCCGGCCGACGCCGGCATCTGGAACACGATCCGCACCCGCCTGCTGTCGTTCGGCATGGTGCTGGTGCTGGGTTTCCTGCTGATGGTGTCCCTGGTCGTCAGCGCCGCCACCACGGTGGCCGAGAAGTTCATCACCGGTGTGTGGCAGGAAGCCGCCATCGTCATGGGCTGGGTTGCCTCGGGCATCGGCTTCCTGGTCATCGCCACGCTGTTCGGCACGATCTACAAGCTGCTGCCGCGCGTGCGGCTGTCGTGGAAGGACGTCACCATCGGCGCGCTCGGCACCGCGATGATGTTCACGCTCGGTAAGTTCGGGATCGGGCTGTATATCGGCAACAGCGGCACTACCGACAGCTTCGGCGCCGCCGGTTCGCTGATCGCCCTGCTGCTGTGGGTGTATTACTCGGCGCAGATCTTCTTCCTGGGCGCCGAGTTCGCGCGCCAGTACGCCCTGCAAATGGGTAGCTTGCACAACAAGCCGAAGGAAATCACCGGTGTGGAACCGAAGGCCAGCGCGGCCTGATGCATTATGGGGTGGAAAGCGAAGCCTTCCACCCCACGCGCACTTGCCGGATTATTCCCCCAGCAACTCCGACACCACTTCCATCCCTTCGACCCGCTCGGCGACCACTTTCAGCACCATCACCACCGGCACACCGAGCAGCAAGCCCCAGACGCCCCATAGCCAGCCCCAGAACAGCAGGCTGACGAACACCGCGGCCGGATTCATGCGCGCGATCTTGCCGGTCATCCAGGTAGCGACGACCATGCCGACCAGGGTCGCGATCACCAGCGAGGCGCCGGCCACCAGCATCACCATGCTCAGGGTCTCGAACTGAAGGAAGGCCGCCATGCCGGTCGCGACCGTGATCACGAGCGGACCGAAATACGGCATCAGGTGGGCCACGCCGGCAAAGGCGGCCCAAGCGCCGGCATTCTCGAGGCCAATCAGGCGCAGCGCGCCCCACATCAGCAAGGCCAGCAGAATATTGGTCACCAGCAGCATGAACATATAGCTCTGGATCGAGGTATTGATGTCGTCCAGGATGTGGACGGTAACTTTCTTGCGTGTGAGCGAGGGGCCGGTGAGCTTGACCAGCTTGCGCTTGAAGGTGTCGCCCGCCAGCAGCAGGAAGAACACCAGGAACACGACCATGGTCGCCTGCGACATGAAGGCGGCCAGGCTCATCGACCCGGCCAGCACCCAGTCCATCACGCGGATCGGCGAACTCGCCGCGGCGGCCGGCGGCGGATACTGGCGCCGCTGCTGCGCCAGGCGCTTGGCGTCGGCGCCGACATTGTTCGCCGCGCGCTCGATCTCGGCCGCCGCCGCCTGCATCTGCTGCAGGGTCGAGCGCTGGCCGGTGGTATTGGTGAGAATGCGCGTCACCTTGGTGGTCAAGGTGGGCAATTCGTCGAGGATATTGAAGAATTCGCCCTGCAATCGATACAGGGTACCCGCCATCGCGCCGACGATCAGGGCCGTGACCAGGGTAGCGCCGATGATGCGACGGATGTGCCAGCGTTCGAGCCA
>Ga0265798_10009708_pt1 | contig 11983 bp, 11 predicted proteins | sample P3T30metagenome_FD_192430 | JGI IMG/M metagenome (GOLD analysis project Ga0265798, IMG submission 192430) | Plant litter microbial communities from East Loma Ridge, Irvine, California - P3 T30 | ecosystem: Environmental > Terrestrial > Plant litter > Unclassified | place: USA: California... | reverse complement strand
GCGTCGCCTCCGCCTTCACCTGCGAGATCGGCGGCACTCCGGAGGCCCCGTCGGTCACGAGGGTCTCCCCGGTCGACATCTAGGCCGCCGGGCGCACCCCGGTCCCGCCCGTCGGCGGCACGGCCGACCCGGCCCGCCCGGCCCGCCCGGCCCGGCCCGCCCGGCCCGGCCCGATCCGACCCGACCTCAGACGAGGGGCCGGGTGCCCGTGACGACCGTGCCGTCGAGGTCGTCGTCGCGCACGACCTCGGCCGTCAGCCCCGCCGCCGTGAGCAGCCCGGCGGTGGCTCCCGCGCCCCGTTCGCTCGCCTCGATCAGCACGACGCCTCCGGCCCGCAGCCAGCCCGGCGCCGCGGCGGCCAGCCGACGGTGCAGGGCGAGGCCGTCGGCGCCGCCGTCGAGCGCGAGGGCCGGTTCGTGCAGCCGCGCCTCGGGCGGCATCGTCGCGATGGCCGCGGTCGGCACGTAGGGCGCGTTCGCGACGAGCACGTCGACCCGCCCGCGGAGCCGGGCGGGCACCTCGTCGAGGAGGTCGCCGCCGACGACGAGCGCGCGGTCGCCCAGGTTGCGGCGGGCGCCGCGCACCGCCGCGGGGTCGAGGTCGCCCGCGACGAGCTCGAGCCCCGGCCGCCGCGCCAGCAGCGCGGCCGAGACCGCGGCGACGCCGCAGCAGAGCTCGACGACGACGGGCTCGGCCCGGCCGGCCAGGAGGCTGTCGGCGACCCGCACGAGCAGCTCGGTGCGGCGCCTCGGCACGAAGACGCCGGGCCCGACGACGACTCGCAGACCGTCGAACGCGACCCAGCCGACCACCTGCTCGAGCGGCTCCCCGGCCACCCGTCGCTCGACGAGCCGGGTGAGGGCGGCACCGGCGGCGGCGGACGCGAGGAGGCGCGCCTCCTCCTCCGCGAACACGCACCCCGCCGCCCGCAGCCGCGACGTGATCGCGCCCAGGTCGCCCAGGTCGCCCGCCGCCGTGCCCCCGTCGTCCGTCACGGGGCCAGCGTAGGCTGACGCGGCACGCCGCCGACGGCCCGAGGGAGATCGATGAAGCCGCTGACCGAGGACGACATCCGCGAGTCGTTCGTCAACGCCCTGCCGGGCGACCTCGACCGCCTGCCGATCCCCGGCCTGCACGAGATGCTCTGGCCCGACCGCGAGTTCCTGGGCTGGCGCGACCCGCAGGCCCACCAGCGCGGCTACATCGTGCACTGGATGGACGACCGGCCCGTCGGGCTCGTCGTCCGGTCGTCGGGGTCGTCGCTGCGACCGGGCATCGCCGCGATGTGCTCGCTCTGCCACTCGCCCCAGCCCGCCACGCAGGTGCGGCTCTTCACCGCGCCGAAGGCGGGCGACGCCGGGCTCGACGGCAACACCGTCGGCACCTACATCTGCGAGGACCTCGCCTGCTCGATCCTCATCCGCGTGGCGCCGCCGCACCTCAACCCGCCCGAGCAGATCGAGCGGCGCGCCTCGGGCCTGGCCGACCGCGTGCGCGGCTTCACCCAGACGGTGATGAAGACGGCGTGAGCGGCCGTCCCGGCGGCGGGGGCGACCTCGTGGTCGCGCACCGCGCCTCCTGACCGATCCCCCACCCCCGACCGAGAGCGAGCCACCGTGTCCGTCGTCAAGATCAACGCCATCCACGTCCCCGAGGGCTCGGGCGCCGAGCTCGAGTCGCGCTTCGCGGCGCGCAAGCACGCGGTCGACGGGGCACCCGGGTTCGAGGGGTTCCAGCTGCTGCGCCCGGTGTCGGGCGACGCGCGCTACTTCGTCGTGACGACCTGGGCCGACGAACAGGCCTTCCAGGACTGGTCGGCGAACGGTGCCGCGGCCGCTCACTCCGGCCCGCCTGCCGGGCACGGCGGCGAGGCCGACGGCGCCGGCGAGGGCGACGCGCCGCGTCGCCCCGTCGCGACCGGGGCCGACCTGCTCGAGTTCGAGGTCGTCGAGCTCTGACCACGCGGCCGCCGACGCCGCGGGGCGGGTCGCTCGACGTCGAACGACGAGCACCGGAGTCCCCAGTCGTTTCCAGGCTTCGCGCGTAGGTTGCCGCCCTGGTCGTCGACCCGTCCGGGTCCGACACGAGAGGTCTCGATCACCATGAAGAAGTCAGCCCGCTGGTCCCTCGCCGCCGCCGTCCCGGTCGTGGTCGTCGCCGCCGGGATCGTCGTGCCCGCGGTCTCGGCGAACGCCGAGGTCGTCCTGCCCGAGAAGAGCCCGCAGCAGGTACTGGAGCTCGCCGCGTCGAGCGGCGGCACCGCCTTCTCCGGCACCGTCGAGCAGACGAGCGACCTGGGCCTGCCCGAGGTCCCCGCGTCCGCCCAGGGCGGTGCCGCCGGCGACTCGACGGCCGACGCCCTCGAGCTGCTCACCGGCAGCCACACGGCGAAGGTCTTCGTCGACGGCGCCTCGAAGCAGCGCGTCCAGCTCGTCGAGGACCTCGCCGAGCGCGACGTCGTGCGCGACGGCACGAGCGTCTGGGGCTGGGACTCGTCCTCGAAGGAGGCGACCCACCTGACCCTGCCCGACGCGACCGGCGTCGAGGTACCCACGGTGCTCCCCGACGGCACCGCGGTGCCGCAGACCCCTGCCGAGCTCGCCGCGGCCCTGATCGCCGCGGTCGAGCCGACCACGACGGTGACGGCGGCGGACAACGTCGAGGTCGCAGGCCGCTCGGCCTACCAGGTCGTGCTCACGCCGAAGGACGACGCCACCCTCGTGGCCAGCGCGACCCTCACGGTCGACAGCGAGACGGGCGTGCCGCTCAAGGTGGTCGTCGCCGCGAAGGGCCAGGCCGACCCGGCCGTGTCGGTGGGCTTCACCTCCGTCGACTTCTCGGCCCCCGCCTCCTCCGTCTTCGCCTTCACGCCCCCGGCGGGCGCCGAGGTCACCGAGGTCGCGGCACCCGACGGGGCGCACGACCGCGGGCACGCGGCTCGCGACGCCGGCGACGCGCCGGTCGTCGTCGGCTCGGGCTGGAGCACGGTCGTCGGCACGAGCGTGCCCGCCGCGACGGGCGCCTCGGCCTCGGACGAGGCGTCGAGCCTGCTCGACCAGATGACCACCGCGGTCGACGGCGGCCGCGTCGTCGAGACGTCGCTGCTCTCGGTCTACCTCGGGGACGACGGCCGCGTCTGGGCCGGAGCGGTCGACGCGGCGGCCCTCCAGGCGGCGGTCGCCGGTCGGTGACCGCCCCGTCCGCTCGGCCGTCGGGGCCGGCGCCGGCCGCGGGATCGTCCGCCGTCGGGGCCGACCCGTCGCTCGCCGTGCAGACCACCGGCCTCACGAAGGCGTTCGGCAGGCAGCATGCCGTGGCCGACGTCGACCTCGCCGTGCCGGTCGGCAGCGTCTACGGCTTCCTCGGGCCGAACGGCTCGGGCAAGACGAGCACGATCCGCATGCTGCTGGGGCTCACCTCGGCGACGAGCGGCGACATCCGGGTGCTGGGCGGGTCGATGCCCGACCGGGCCCGCGACGTCCTGCCCCGGGTCGGCGCGCTCGTGGAGGGCCCGGCGTTCTACCCGTTCCTCTCCGGCCGGGCCAACCTCGTGCGCCTCGACTCGGGTGACCGACGAGCACCGGCCTCGACCCGTCGCGCCCGCGTCGCCGCGGCGCTCGACCGGGTCGGCCTCGGGCACGCCGCCGACAAGAAGGCGCACGCGTACTCGCTCGGCATGAAGCAGCGCCTCGGCATCGCCAACGCGTTGCTCATGCCCCGCGACCTGCTCGTGCTCGACGAGCCCAGCAACGGGCTCGACCCGCAGGGCACCCGGGAGGTCCGCAGCCTCGTGCGGTCGCTCGCCGACGACGGGACGACGATCTTCGTCTCGAGCCACCTCCTGGCCGAGGTCGAGCAGATGTGCACGCACATCGGCGTGATGAGCGCGGGCCGGCTGCTCACGCAGGGCACGCTCGACGACCTCCGTGCCTTCGGCGCCCACCGCGTCCGCGTCCTCACCCCCGATCCCGACGCCGCCCACGACGTCCTCGTGCGCCTGGGGCTCCGGCCGGAGGCGCGCGACCGCCACCTGCAGCCGCCCGAGACCGCGACGGGCTCGGCCCGCGTCGAGGCCGAGCTCATCGTCGAAGGCCTCTCGCCCGAGGCGATCGTCGCGGCCCTCGTCGCCCACGACGTGCGCGTGCGCGGCTTCGAGGTGGCCGGCGCCAGCCTCGAGGACCGCTTCGTCGACCTGACCGGGGAGGGCTTCGATGTCGCCGGCTGACCGCTTCCCCTCGGCCCCGGACGGCCCCGCGCCCAAGAGCGCCGACCCCGGCGGCACGGCGGTCGTCGGCGCCTCGGCCGCGGCGCCCGACCGTCGCGGCTCGGGCATCGCGCTGCTCGGCAGCGAGGTGGTCGTGCTCTTCCGACGCGTGCGGACGATCGCGCTGCTGGCGGCCCTCGCCCTCATCCCGATCCTGCTGGCCGTCGCCGTCCGCGTGACCACCGGCGGCGACTCGGGGCGCGGTCCGGCCTTCCTCGGCGACATCACGCAGAACGGCCTGTTCGTCTCGTTGACGGCGCTCACCGTCGCCATCCCGCTCTTCCTGCCGCTGACCGTCGGCGTCGTCGCGGGCGACACCATCGCCGGGGAGGCGTCGCTCGGCACCCTGCGCTACCTGCTGGTGTCCCCGGTGGGCCGGGTGCGCCTCCTGCTCGTGAAGTACGCGGGTGCGGCCCTCTTCTGCCTCGTCGGCACGCTCACGGTCGTCGTCGTGGGGGCGATCGCGGGGGCCGCGCTGTTCCCCGTGGGGCCCGTGACCCTGCTCTCGGGACAGACCATCGGCTTCGGCGACTACGCCGGTCGCCTGCTGCTCATGGCGCTCTACGTGACGGTGTCGCTGCTCGGGCTCAGCGCGATCGGCCTCTTCGTCTCGACCCTGACGAGCGTGCCGGTCGGGGCGATGGCCGCGACCATCGTGCTCTCGACCGTCGCCCAGATCGTCGACGCGCTGCCGCAGCTGGACGTCCTCGACCCGTGGCTCTTCACCCACTACTGGCTCGGGTTCGCCGACCTGATGCGCGACCCCGTCTCGTGGTCCGCCTTCGGGGACAACGCCCTGCTGCAGGCGGGCTACGTGCTCGTCTTCGGCGCGCTCGCGATCGGACGCTTCACGACGAAGGACGTCCTGAGCTGAGGCCGGCCGCGACGGTCAGACGCCGAGGGCGCCGGTCGGCAGCAGGGCGTGGACGCCCCAGGTCTGGTTCGCGACCTGCGTGACGCGCAGGTCGACGACGGCGCTGGCGAAGGCGAGGGAGGTCGCCCGGTCGACGTCGAGCAGCTCGGCCAGCCAGGTCACCATCGCGTCGAGCGCGTCGCCCGACGCCACGTCGAGGTCGGCGTCGAAGCCGAACGTGACGCGGCCGGCCGGGGTCTCGGCGTGCACCGAGGCCAGCGGGCGGGCGTCGGCCAGGGTGATCCGCGCCTCCGTGGTCATGCCGCACTCGATCGCCGTGCCGCCGACCTCGCCGTCGCCCTGGGCGGCGTGGCCGTCGCCGAGGTACAGCAGCGCCTCGTCGACCTGCACGGGCAGCCACAGGGTCGAGCCCGCGACCAGCTCGCGGCAGTCGACGTTGCCGCCGGCCTCGGCGCGCGGCGGGATCGTCGAGTGCTCGCCCGGCTCGGCCGGGGCCACGCCGGTCACGCCGAGGAAGGGCGCGGTCGGCACCCGCGGCCCGCGGCTCTCGACCGCCACGCCCGCCTCGGCGTCGATCCGCCAGAGCAGCCAGGCCGGGTCGACGTCGACGAGGCCGAGGCGCGTCGTCACGGGGGTCTCTCGGCCGCCGGCGACGGTCCAGCCCCAGTCGTCGGGGCGCAGGTCGACGAAGGTCACGCCGACCATCTGCCCGGGTCGCGCGCCGCGCACGGCGATGGGCCCGGTGAGAGCATGGCCCCGCGGCTCGGGGAAGAGCCGCGGCACGGCCTCGCCCGGCACGGTCTGGGGGGCGAGGTGGCCCGACGCGTCGAGCGAGCGGACGACGACCTCGTCGCCGGGCTCGATCGTGAGCACGGGCGCGTGGTCGCGCGAGAAGCAGTCGTGGGCCGTCTCGGCCGTGGGCTCGAGCACGTGGCGGGTCACGACGCGGACCCTGCCGCCCCGACCGGGGTCGCACCCGTGCCGGCGGCGGCGGCCGCGGCCGACGGCACGACGACCGGCGGCGTCGACCGCAGCTCGTCGACGACCTCGCGCGGCGCGGTGCGGCTGAGGTAGCCGAGGCGCGACTCGCGGACGTGCCAGCCCATCAGCTCGGCGGCGCGGTCGACGTCGCCGGCGTCGACGGCCGCGAGGATGCGACGGTGGTCGGGCCAGAGGCGCTTGCCGCGCGAGAACGCGTCGAGGGCGTACAGCCACTCGATCTTCGCCGAGAGCTGGCGCAGCAGGGTGCCGAGCGTCGTGCTGCCGCTCAGCTCGGCGACGCCGAGGTGGAAGCGCTCGTTGAGCTCGACCAGCCGGTCGAGGTCGCCGCGCTCGACGGCTGCGTCGCCGTCGTCGAGGATCTGCTCGAGGCCGCGCCGCACCCGCCACCAGTCGTCGGGCGGCACGTCGCTGCTGAACAGCGAGCGCGCCCGGAGCGCCGCACGGCGGGCCGTCGCGATCTCGAGCGCCTCCCGCACGGCGAAGAGGTCGTCGGCCTCGTCGACCGGGATGGCCGCGACCGTCGACCCGACGTTCGGCCGCGACTCGACGAAGCCCTCGGCCTCGAGCCCGCGCAGCGCCTCCCGCACCGGCACGCGCGAGACGCCGTACCGCTCGGCGAGCGCCGCCTCGGTGATGCGCGTCCCCGGCTGCAGCACGCCGGCCACGATGTCGGCCCGCACGGCGTCGACGATGCTCAGCACGCGCCGCCGCCGGCCGGGGAGAGAGCGGCGGAGGCGCGCGCCGGGGAGGTCGGGATCAGGTCAGACGACCAGGCTGGCACCGGGGATCGCTCCTAGCAGCTTGCGGGTGTACTCGTCCTGCGGGGCGAGGAAGACGTCGTCGACGCTTCCGCGCTCGACGATGCGGCCCTGCCGCATGACGACCACACTATGGGCGATCTGGCGCACGACCGCGAGGTCGTGGGTGATGAACAGGTAACTCAGCCCGAGCCGCTGCTGGAGCTCCGCGAGCAGGTCGAGGATCTGCTCCTGCACGAGGACGTCCAGCGCCGAGACCGCCTCGTCGCAGATGAGCAGCTCGGGCTCGAGGGCGAGCGCCCGGGCGATCGCCACGCGCTGCCGCTGCCCGCCCGACAGCTCGTTCGGCCGGCTCTGCGCGACCGAGCGCGGGAGGGCGACCTGGTCGAGCAGCTCGGCGACGCGCTCGCGGCGGGCGGCGCGGTCGCCGACCCCGAAGATGCGCAGCGGCTCGTCGACGAGGCGCTCGACGCTGTAGGTGGGGTCGAGCGAGCCGTACGGGTCCTGGAAGACCGGCTGCACGCGCCGACGGAGGGCGTGGCGGGCGGCGCCGCGGCTGGCGGTGATGCTCTCGCCGTCGACGAGCGCCGTGCCCGACGTGGCCGCCTCGATGCCGAGGACGATCCGCGCGAGCGTGGTCTTGCCCGAGCCCGACTCTCCCACCACCGCCGTCGTCGTGCCCCGCGGCACCTCGAGGGAGACGCCGTCGACGGCGCGGACCGTCTCGCCGCGTCGGCCCCGCAGGCGGTACTCCTTCACCAGGTCGGCGACCACGAGGATGGGGTCGGCGCGCGCCTCCCCCGGTCCGGTGCCGACGGCCTCGTCGTCGCGCAGGGCGGCGGCCGCGGCGACCGTGGGCGCGGCCGCGACGAGGCGCTTCGTGTACTCGTGCTGCGGGTCGAGCAGGATCTGCCGCGGCGTGCCCTGCTCGACGACGCGGCCGTCGAGCATGACGACGATGCGGTCGGTGCGGTCGGCGGCGACGCCGAGGTCGTGCGTGATGAAGAGCAGCGACGTGCCGTGCGCGTCGACGAGCGTCTGCAGGTGGTCGAGGATCTGCCGCTGCACCGTCACGTCGAGGGCGCTCGTCGGCTCGTCGGCGATGAGCAGCTCGGGGTCGCGGGCGAGGGCGATCGCGATGAGCACGCGCTGGCGCATGCCGCCCGAGAACTCGTGCGGGTACTGGCCCGCCCGGCGCTCGGCGTCGGGGATGCCCGCCTCGGCCATGAGCTCGACGACGCGGCGCCCGACGACGGCCCGGCCCCGGGCTCCCCCGGCCCGCAGGGCGTCGGCGATCTGGGCGCCGACCGTCATCGACGGGTTGAGGTTCGTCGACGGGTCCTGCGGCACGAGGCCGATGCGCGCGCCGCGCACCTGCCGCATGCGCGCCTCCCCGGCGCCGGTCAGCTCGTCGTCGCCGAGGCGGATGCTGCCCCCGGTCACGTGGCCCGCGCCGGGCAGCAGCTGCAGCACGGCCGCCACCACGGTCGACTTGCCCGAGCCGGACTGCCCGACGATGGCGACCCGCTCGCCGCGGCCCACCGTGAGGTCGACGCCGTGCACGACCTCGGTCGAGCCGAACGCGACGGTCAGGTCGCGCACGGCGAGCAGGGCGCCCGTCGGGGCCTCGGCGCTCGTCACGGTCTCGGTCACGGCGTTCATCTCGGTCTCAGCGTCCTGCGGCATAGGCCTGCGCTCCTCGGGGGTTGGCGGCGGCGCCCAGCACGCCGGTCGCGGGGTCTCGGGTGACGCTCGAGAGGCGGCCGAGCGACCAGTCGCCCGAGCGGGTGACGCGGTGGCCCAGGGCCTCGAGGCCGGCGATGACGTCGTCGCCGAGGCGGTCCTCGACGACGACGCCGCCCGGGGTCCAGGTGCGGGGCCAGAACGAGCCGGGGAACGACGTCGTGTGGAGGGCCGGCGCGTCGATCGCCTGCTGCGGGCTCCAGCCGCCGACGATCGTCCGCAGCAGGTAGAGCAGCTGCCACTGGTCCTGCTGGTCGCCGCCGGGCGAGCCGAGCGCGACGACCGGCTCGCCGTCGCGCAGCACGAGGGTCGGGGTCAGGGTCGTGCGGGGGCGCTTGCCGGGCTCGAGGGTCGAGGCGGTGCCCTCCTCGAGCCACGCCATCTGCAGGCGGCTGCCGAGGCAGAAGCCGATCTCGGGGATCGTCGGCGACGACTGCAGCCAGCCGCCCGACGGCGTCGCCGAGACGATGTTGCCCCAGCGGTCGACGACGTCGAGGTGGCAGGTGTCGCCGCGGGCCTCGCCCGTGGGGGCGACGACGGGGTCGGTGCCGTGCTCCGTGCCCTCGGCCGAGTCGTCGGCCGGCACCGCGGGGGCGACCGCCTCGAACGCCCCGACGGTGGGCTCCCCGACGCCCGAGGCCGCACCGGCGTCGTGCTCGGTGCGGAGGGCCGGGAGGCGACCCGCGCCTCCCACGCTGCCGGGTCGGAGCTCGAGCGACGCCCGCGGTCCGATCAGGGCGCGGCGCTCGGCGGCGTACTCGGCCGAGAGCAGCCGGTCGAGCGGCACGTCGTGGTCGCCGTAGTAGGCCTCGCGGTCGGCCATCGCGAGCTTCTGCGCCTCGAGCACCGTGTGGGCGCCCTCGACGGTCGACGGGTCGAGCAGCTCGTCCGGCAGCGGGTCGAGCATCGCCAGCACCTCGAGCAGCGCGGGCCCCTGGCCCCAGGCCCCGGTCTTGGCGACGAGGTGGCCGCGGAAGGCGACGGTGGCCGCCTCCTCCGTGCTCGCCCGGAAGGCCGCCAGGTCGGAGGCGCGGATCACGCCGGCGTGGTCGGTCCCGCTCGCGTGGCGGTGCGGGGTGCGCACGAACGCGTCGACCGACCGGGCGACGAGCCCTTCGGCCCACTCGGTGCGGGCGGCGTCGACGCGGGCGCGACGGGCGGCGGCGACCGCCTCGGGGGCGGCGTCGGCGTCGGCGGCGGGCACCGCGCCTCCGGCCTGCACCAGTCCGTCGAGGACCCGGGCGTAGGCCTCGTTCGTGACCGTGCTGCCCGGCGCGGGGGCGGCGCCGTCGACCAGCCAGCGGTCGGCGGAGGTGGGCCAGTGCTCGGTGAAGAGCTCCGCGACCGTCTCGATCGTCGCGGCGACGCGGGCCGTGAGCGGGTGGCCGTCGCGGGCGTAGCCGATCGCGTAGGCGAGCACGTCGGCGAGCTCCCACGTGCCGTGGTCGCGGAGCAGCAGCAGCCACGCGTCGACGGCGCCCGGCACGGCCGCGGCGAGCGCCCCCGAGCCCGGCACGAGGTCGAGGCCCTCGGCGCGGTAGTGCTCGACGGTCGCGGCGGCGGGCGCGGGGCCCTGGCCCATCAGCACGACGGGACGGCCCGGCTCGGCGGCCGTGGCGAAGACAGCGGTCATGTCGCCGCCGGGCCCGTTGAGGTGCGGCTCGACGACGTGCAGCACGAACGCGCCCGCGACGGCCGCGTCGAAGGCGTTGCCGCCGCGCTCGAGCACCGCCTGCGCCGAGGCGGTGGCCAGCCAGTGGGTCGAGGCCGTCATGCCGAAGGTGCCGACGAGGTCGGGGCGGGTGGTGAACGCCGGAGGCGCGGTGTACGTCACGGTCGGTTCCGTTCGCTGGAGGTGGGGTCGAGCGCGTCGCGGAGGGCGTCGCCGAACAGGTTGAAGCCGAGGCAGATGACGGCGATGGCGACGCCCGGCACGACCGCCGCGTACGGCGCCCGGCCGAGGTACTGCTGCGCGTCGGAGAGCATGATGCCGAGGCTCGCGGTGGGCGGCTGGATGCCGAGCCCGAGGAACGACAGCAGCGCCTCGCCGATCACGGCCACCGGCATGATCACCGTCGCCTGGACGATGATCGCCGAGACGCAGTTCGGCAGCACGTGCTGGAAGATCACGCGGAGGCCCGTGGCGTCCATCGTGCGGGCGCTCAGCACGAAGTCGGTCGAGCGGATGCGCATGGTCTCGCCGCGCACCACGCGGATCATCGTCGGGATCTGCGCGATGCCGAGCGCGACCACGGCGTTGCCGAGGCTCGGGCCGCTGATGGCCGCGAGCGCGACGGCGATGATGAGGAAGGGGAAGGCGAGCATGACGTCGGTCAGCCGCGACACGATCGCGTCGAGCCAGCGCCAGTAGCCCGCGACGAGGCCGAGCGGGGTGCCGACCACGACGGCCAGCAGCACGCTGAGCACCCCGACGACGAGCGAGACGCGGATGCCGTACACCGTGCGCGAGAGGATGTCGCGGCCCAGGTCGTCCGTGCCGAGCAGGAACCCGACGGTGCCGGGCAGCTGGAACGGGGTGTCGAAGTGCACCTCGGTCGGGCCGTACGGAGCGATGACCGGCGCGAGCGCTCCCGCCGCGACCACGACGAGCAGCATGACGGCGCCGGCGATGCCGAGCTTGTTGCGGCGCAGCTGGCCCCAGACGCGGCCCCGGGCCGAGCCCAGCTCGGCCGTGCTGGGCGTGGGGGTCTCGACGACGGTCATCAGGAGGCTCCTCCGACTCGGATGCGGGGGTTGAGGACGCTGTAGAGCACGTCGACGACCAGGTTGATGACGATGTAGCCGAGCGTGATGACGAGCACGACGGCCTGCACGACCGGGTAGTCGCGCGTGAAGACGGAGTCGAGCGTGAGCTTGCCGAAGCCGGGCAGCGCGAAGATGCGCTCGGTGACGACGGCGCCCGAGATGAGGCCGCCGAGCTGCAGGCCGACGATCGTCACGACGACGATCATCGAGTTGCGGAGCCCGTAGCGCAGCAGCACGCGCGGTCGGCCGAGGCCCTTCGACCGGGCCGTGCGGACGTAGTCGGTCTTCATCGTCTCGATCATCGAGGCGCGGGTCTGCCGCATGATCACCGCCGCGAGCGAGGTGCCGAGGATCAGCGCCGGCAACGTGAGGTGCACGAGCGCCTGCCACGGGTCGACGCTGACGGGGACGTACCCGGAGGCGGGGAACAGGCCGAGCCCGACCGCCAGCCAGAGGATGGCGAGGATGCCCAGCCAGAAGTTCGGCACGCTGAGGCCGACCAGCGCGGCCGCGTTGGCCATCCACTCGGGCCAGCGCCCGCGGTGGCGCTCGGCGAGCACGCCGAGCGCCACCCC
>Ga0265798_10009707_pt1 | contig 11984 bp, 20 predicted proteins | sample P3T30metagenome_FD_192430 | JGI IMG/M metagenome (GOLD analysis project Ga0265798, IMG submission 192430) | Plant litter microbial communities from East Loma Ridge, Irvine, California - P3 T30 | ecosystem: Environmental > Terrestrial > Plant litter > Unclassified | place: USA: California... | reverse complement strand
TGCTGGAACCGTGGCGCACTGCAAAGGGAGCGCTTTGAGCTTCACTGCAAAGACCAGCGCCGGGGCTAGGACGATGCAGGGTCAGGTTGTTCTCGATGCCGCCAATCATGAAAGGTTGAGCCGCTCGGTTCAGGCTCATGGTCGACGTAAGCTGGGGATTGGTCACCAGAACCCATCCATCAAGGGTGCTCAGACTGCTGTTCGGCACGAGGTTGCCCCCCGAAGGGCTGGCCTGCGATTCGAGCACTGATGCGCGCTCGCCTACGGCCGTCGTCGCGTTGGCGAGCGCGCGCGATGTGTCAGTGATCCGGGTGTTGGTGGCGGTGTTGGCAGACTGGTAGTCGGTGGTGACCGTGTCGATCCGCTGTCCGAGCGCAGTGTCGCGGGTGGACGATGCAAGTTCAACCCGGCCGATCTCGGCACGGGTGGCGGTGTCCTTGGTGGTGACGTCGGTTACGATCGCGTCGACGCGTCTGCCGGTCGCCGCGTCGGCGTCGGAAAGGGCCGTGACCGCATTGGTAATCCGCGTGCTGGTCGCCGCGTCTGCCGCCTTAAAATCAGTGGTGACCGTGTCGATCCGCTCACCGAGTGCCTTGTCCGCGGCAGATAGCCTCGATGGTTGCGGTCGCCTCACGCTCTGCTTCTTGCAGGCCCCGCACGGAGCTGTCCGCTATCTCAGGGTAACGTCCTCCGTGCCGGAAAATAGAGAACGGCGGGTGCGGGGTGATGTCGGCGCATGCCACTTGAGCCAACGTTTGCACGTCCCTTGCCCGGGCGAATACGAACGTCGGCAGGATCGCAGCATCAATCTCGACCATCGGCCTCGTGCCGTCAGCGCGCCGCTTCACCCCCGCCTTGGCACGCCTCAAGGTTTTACGCGGGCTCCACGCCTCGAACCCCGCCTTCGTCAGAGAGTCCGCCAGCGCCAAGGTGCGTGAGCCGGAAGTGCGTAAGATGCACCACCGTTGCGAACCGCCGTAATCGTGCGTCATTCTTCCCCCTCAACTATCATGACGAGCCTATCAATTATCCTTTTGCGCTCCTCGAGAAGCGGTTCGGCGGCGGCGCGCATCTCCCCGATCGAAGGGATAAACCCATGCCGAGCCGACTGAATCGCTTGATCGATAGCAACCGCCACGATGTCGTGCGGCAGGTCGCCCAGCAGGCGCAGATGCTCGGATAGCCAAAGCGTCAGCAGTTCCGGATCCGCCTGCGATCGGGAAGCCATGAACATTGTCCACAGGATCGTCAGCCGGTCGCCCAACCACTCTCGAGGCACCGGTCGGGCACTACGTCGAAGCAACGCCAATGTGCGCACCGCATCCGCCGCACCGCCCGTTTGGGCTAGCACGCGGCGTGCATGATCCGGCGTCCAGGCAGGGGACCCGTCAAATACGAAACTACGGTCCGCCAAGGCCAAGGTTAGCGCGGGCGGCACGCATGGCGTCGAGGGGGGTGGATCGAGCAGGTGCCCGGGTGCGATCGGTGCCAGATCGTTCATCGTAGTTGCCTTCGGTGATTTTCAGGAGGTTTTTGGGCTCAAGGATCCAGTCGATCTCGGCGAACCGGAAGTTCGGGGCAGTCTCCCCGCGCAGGAACGGCGATCCGCGTATGCTGGCGAGCACCCTGCCCCACCCTTCGCTGCCGCCTACTTCACGGATCCGAGCAGCAAGCTTAGCCCGACGAGCTTGAGTGAGCGTCAGCACCTTGGCTCCCTCGACGAACTCACGTCGAATGGCCTGATACGCGGCAAACGCGTCGCCCACTGCGTCACTGGCAGGAACGACCGCGGGAAGTTGAACGGGCAAATCATGCGTGAGGTCGGGCAGCGTGCTGCTCGACGAGTCCGAAGGACTAATACCTTCTTCCCTTTCTTCCCCTTTTTCCCTGTATTCTCTTGTGGGTTGGCCTTGGGTTGCCTTTGGGTTGGCCTTGGGTTGCGCAATGGGTTGATGCGTCAGTTTTTGCGCCCCGACTTCTGCCGTATCGCCCTGATATCTCTCGTAATTCACGATGGTGATGATTGTGCCTGCACGGGCCGCACTATGGGTTGAGTTTTCAAAAATCATTCCCGCGTTCAACATGTCAGAAAACAGCCTGCGGATCTGCTGCCGCCCCAAGCCGAACTCCTCCGCGAGCATGCGCTGAGACGCGAAGACCTGCCCCCGTTCAAGGTGGACCATGCCAAACCTCGTCTGAAACGAGTGCGCCCGCCACCGTGCGGTGTCGGTCATCCATGCCCAGACAGCGGCCTCCTGTTTGTTCTTGAAGAGATGGTGCTCCCATCGCCCCCGGTGGGCACGCGCGTAGCCGCTCATATCGATTGCCCTGATGCCGCAGAGACATGCTGATCGAAGGCGCAGACCGCGATGATGAGCATTCCGCCACCAGTTGGCCGGACCTGCCAGACGCCAGCTCGCTCCATGCGCCGTAGAAAGCCGCGCACCCGGGGAATCGACCAGTCGAAGGCTTGGGCAAGCTTATGAACGGCCGTGAGCAGCTCTCCCCGCGCGAGCGGCGCGTGAGGGATACCCAAGCGCTCCTCCCCGCCGTAGGTCGCAGCATTCTCGACGGACCACAGAAACGCTTCGCGTTCAGTGAACGGCTGCGGTTTGAATGAGTCCATCCAGCCACGCTGCAGGCGGAATGTCTCGCTCATAGCGGGCCACCCGCGCCGCCGCCGTCGCGCATGTAATCGCTGCCGCGCACCGCCTGTCGTGCGCCAAAGAAGTAGACCTTCCGCCGCTGTGGAGCGCCCTGACGCACTTTCGCGCTATAGACGTCCAAGCGATCGCGCTCGGCGCCCATCTCGATCTCCCAAGCATCCCGCTTGCGAACGTCATGAACGTCAGGTTCGGACTGCTTTAAGTAGTATTCGGCGCGATACGCGAACACGACGGTGTCGGCGTCCTGCTCGAGGCTGCCGCTATCGCGCAGGTCGGACAACATCGGGCGCTTGTCGTCTCGAGATTCCACGCCGCGGTTCAACTGCGCCAGCGCCACGACGGCGGTACCGGTGTCTCGCGCCGCCATCTTTAGCTCTTTGCTGGTGTCCCCCATCTCCTGCTCGCGGTTCTGGCGCTTCACGGGGGGCTCGAGCAGCCCGAGGTAATCGACGATCGTAATCGCGAGTGTCTGCCCCCTGCTCTCCAACTGACGCTGGTGCTTCCGGATAAGCGGCGCGACCTGAGAGGCATTCAGACGCGGCGGTTCCTCGAACACGAGGGGCCAGCGATCGATGCGCGCACGAATCCGTTCGGCGAGGACCAGATCGTCTTCGTTGAGCCGTCCGGATATGACGTCGTCCAACGTGACGGCGGATCCTGCCTCGAACATCATGTCGGCAATGATGCGGAACATCAGCTGGTCGACGGGCATCTCACGCGAGATGAATAGCACACCGTGCCCGGCTTCCGCCGCGCCGCGAGCGACGGAAAGTGCGATCGCCGTCTTGCCCATGCCTGGGCGACCGCCCAGCAGGATCAACTGCCCCGGCGACATACCTCCCGTGATCTCATTCCATTCGACGAACCGAGCAATCATCGCTCCTCGGGATGCCGTACCGTTTGCAACGGCCTTCGCCTTCCGGATCGCACTGTCCCACGCCTGCGCAAATCCAACGGGCTTGGGCGCGGCGGCCGCGCCGCCGATCGCGACAGAGGCAAGCAGCGTTTCAGCTGCCTCGATCTGCGCTCGCGGGTTCACCTCTTCTGAAGTATCCATCGCACGCTCGATCAGCGTCCTACCGACTTCGATAAGTGCCCGCAGCGCGGCGAGATCGTAGATCTGTGCAGCGAACTGGCGCGCGCCAATAAGGCCCGCGCCGCTGCCGGTCAGCGCGCCGAGATACGAAGGGCCGCCCAGCGACGCCATGCCCTCGTCAGACTCGAACATCGGGCGTAACGTCACTGGCGTCGCCAGCATGTCCCGCCGCCGCATGGACGAAATTGCGGCGAAGATACGCCCGTGAACGGGTTCGAAGAAATGAAGCGGCTCGATCGCCCCTACCACGTCATCGGCAAGGCGATTGTCGATCATCATCGCACCGAGGAGCGCGGCCTCAGCTTCGACATTACGCGGCATCTGCGCGTCAACGATGGCCATGACTCTACTCGGCCGTAGCGTCGGGCGTAGCGTCGGGATAAAAGTCGTTCGGCTGCACTTCGCCGTCGGTTTCCCGAACGATCGCCGCCATTATCGGCGGTCGAGGTATCTGATGCTTGTTCGCGTATTTCGACACGACACCGGCGTTCGCAACGCCGATGCGTGCGGCGAAGTCACGAAGGCTGACGCCGTTCGTTTCTAGGTATGTATCTAGCTGCATGCCTCAACAGTATGTGTTTTGGAAACACGTGGCAAGCCAGATGTCTCCAAAAGAGACACAGGCTCTCATGGCCTATTATGACAGGTATTCACCGCGGTATCTAAATTGGATATGAGGCCCTTATGAGCGACTATCCTCCCCTAATTGAGCCAGATCCCAACCTCCCCTGGGGCCTTCGAATCCGAGCACTACGCACGGCACGAGGCATGACGCAGGAGCAGCTGGCGGAGATGTTAGGCACAACCAAAGCAACCATCAGTAAGATGGAGCGGTCGACGAGCATGCCGAGAGGCATGTGGTTGTTAAGGCTCTCGCGATCCCTCGGCGTGCCTTTCAGTTCAATGTCTCCAGATGAAACGCCTCACCTTCGCAAAGCAGGTGAAATCCCGATCATCGGCTTGATAGCAGCTGGCAATTGGCGGGAGGCTATTCAGTCGTCCGATGAGTATATCGCCGCCGTCGATGCTAAGCCTCATATGTTCGCTCTTCGCATTGACGGCGACAGCATGGACCGAATCGCGCCAGAGGGCGCATTTGTATCAATCGATCCGACCAGGCCCACGCTATCCGACGGCGCGTTGTACGCGGTCCAGAATGGAGAGGGTGAGGCCACCATCAAGCAGTTCCGACGGTCGCCTGACCGGTTGGAGCCGCTAAGCACGAACCCGATACATAAACCGATCATGCTCGGCACGGAGCCAATCACGATAATCGGGCGCGCAACCTCGGTCGTGCAAATGCTGTAGTTTCCATTTCGTCTACAAAGCGAGTTGACACGGTTTCCAAAATGCATACTTTGAGCGTATCAGATGATCTGGTGCGACCGCCAAGGCGCCTCACCGGTCCCAGCTGATACGCAGGGCTGGATGAAGCGCGCTGTCAGTGTCTCGCAAGAGCACGAGCCTCCGCCAATCCACCTGCTCCATCATTGCAGGGAGGATGGCTTATGGCCGCCGAAGCGAAACGCGCACCCTTGGTGCGCGAACGGTCAAACTTTGCCCAGCGCCTGAGGCGCTTCTTTGCCCCGGTTGAACCTTGGTACGATTGGTCGAGCGACGCTACGATCTTCCGGATCAACACCGTCGAGCGCGACTTCCTTGACGAAAGCATCAGGGAAGACGGTTTCAGGTTCGAAATTCAATGGCTCGGCTTGCACTTCGGAATCGTGCTGGGTCGGACGCCCCCGAAGATCACAACTGACGAGGTAAACGCTCGCAGGGCCACGCGAGCGGAGTTTATCGCGGAGCGGGAGGCATGATCGCCCCCTTCACCATTCCCAGATTTGATCCGGACAGCGCGGACAGCGTGATCCTCGAAGCCCAAGACGAGGCGCGCCGACTGACTGCGTGGGCCTATTCTTTCGATGGGCAACGCAATGCCCCAAGCGACAAAATTGCCGCTTCGGATGCGCGGCTCGTCGACGTTGAGGATCAAATTCTCAGCAACCACGCCTCGACCATCCCTGGCGTGATCGCACGGTTGCAGACCTTGCTCACCCGCGAATGTGACCGATGGATCGATCGCGCGATGAGCGAGGGTGGGTTCATGGCTGTCTATCACGGTATCCAGAACCTCAATGGAGACCAGCAGCAGCTCGTTCATGCGATTCATGAACTTTACCATCTGCACTGGGATCAGGCGCTAGCCGCCTACGAACGAGCCGAAGCCAACCTGTCGGAGGCAGGGAACGTTCGCGCAGCCACTGACACAAAAGAGCTTCCGAGTGAAGTCGATGACGCTGCTGAAGCCGCTCAGAACTACTTCATCGACCGCAGTAGTGAAGCTCTTCGGGAACTCCTGCGGACATTCACGCCAAGCCACGATGCTTACCTGCGCAAGGTTGAAATCATGGTCGGCGAGGGCATCGACAACGCCCTGCCCTGGCTCGCCCGCGACACCGCCTTCCTTATCGGCCGCCTCTACGCCGCCTCACCCGAAGGAGCACGATAATGCGCCTCCACACTACACCCAAATTTGCAGCACGCCTTTCCGCCTGGCGCGAAGCCTACGCCGCTCACGACGTCTTCATCGAGGAAGGAGAGGATGCGCCACGCGGCGACGATCGCAGCGAAGCATCAGATGCCGCCGGCGACCTTGAAATTTCGATGCTCGAGGACTTCCTGATCGCCCCCGCCTTCACGCCAACCGAGATCTTGCGGAAGCTTGAGGTCATGCGAACGCGCGACGTCGGCCAAGGCTGGACCGATCATTATCCCCGCTACATGGCGCAGATCGAGCGCGATCTCATGGAGCAGCAGCGACCATGCGTCAGCCCTTGCATGTCTGCCCTCTTCGACACGTTCCGGGAAGCGACCCGGGCTTTGGACGGGGGCCACGGCGGCTCAGATGATCGTTGCGACGAGCTCGCTGCCGCTTTGTCCTCTGCTGTTCTTTCGCTCCTCACGGCACCGTGCTTCACCCCAGGCGACTTTATGGTGAAGGTCTTTGTCGACATGCTTGGCGAGCATGGCGGCACATGTTGGAACGGCGCGCAGCACGACAAAGACACCGGCGGCTTTCTGTTTGAGATCGAGCGTCGGGAACTCGCGGAAGGTCTTGGCCTGCACGATGGTGAGGCACAGGAAGCCTATTTCCGCGATTTGAACGACACCGACTTAGGATGTTGCCTGCTCGCGCTCGGAAGGGTCGATTTTGACCCAGCGGCGTGGCTTGTCGCCGCCGACCGCGCAGGGTTGCCGGTCTCGGTGATCATCGGCTCAGACAATCGTGAGCAGTTGTGGATTGGTATGGGGGGCGGTGCCGACGATCGCGTGCAACGCGAACGCGAGCACCGTGTCCACCGCCTGTTGACTGGAAACAGCGGCGGATTCGGCGACGCCCGCACCGCGGCTGTTGCCGCATACATCCTCGCGCATGATCCGAGCCGTATCACTCGTGTTTTGGACTTTGCACGGTGAGTGCCTTCCTCCGCAAACCGGTGCTCGGCACCGGCTTCACCCACGGCGGCGCGGCACTGGTCCTCGCTATCGCCCCGGCCTTCTGGGCCCTCTTTGATCTGATCCTGGTGGTGACGCCGTGATCCGCCTCGCTGCCTCTACCTCGGCGGTAGATCTCGCTTGGGCGGCATTCGACGTCGCAGCGCTGCGCTTCCATTACATGTATCGACATGTGGATCTCACCACAGACACGCCAGCCGATAGCGCGGTTCGCCAGCGCCTTGCCGGTGAGACCGCCCGTCTTTGGAACGAGTGGCGCGAGCTGTTTCTGAGCGATGCATCGGAGGGATCGTCATGATGCCGCGCGAGCGCCAGCTGCTTCACTATCTGCAGACGTACATCGCAAGCCATGACGGCGTCGCGCCAACGGTCCGTGAGATACAGACCGAACTGGGACTAGCTTCACCGTCGGGACCGTCACGTTTGTTGGATAGCCTCGAGCGGCAAGGGCTCATTGCCCGGGAGCCTAGCCGAGGTCGCAACATCCGGCTGACCCGGCCGCCTGCCGATCTTGCCGCGGTCTCTGACGCGGAGATCCATGCCGAGGCGATCCGCCGCGGCTTCATATCCGGTGCCTCGTCATGAACGACCTGTTTCGCTGTCCGAGCATGCCAGGCGCGCAGGATCGAGACACCTCCCAAGCGGCGGCCGACCAGATCGCGCCAACCACGCCGCGACTACGGGCCCAAGCTTTGGCGGTGGTTGAACGGTCGAACGGGCTCACCGCAGACGAGGTTGCAGGTCGCCTCGGCTTATCGATCTTGTCCATCCGCCCCCGCCTCACCGAGCTCGCCCATCTGGGCAAAGTTCGCGACGGCGGAGGTCGTCGAACTAACCAAAGCGGACGGAAGGCGATCGTCTGGGTTCCGGTATTCCCGGCTAGGCTCCAAGGTCAGCGCCGGTGAGCCCCGCCGCCGAACAAGCGTGTCGGTTCGTGCACTGGGTCGCGCAAGCGCAGCCGCACCCCGACAACGCACCCGCCGAGCTGATCGTCTCGATCGCACGAAAGGTCGCCGCCGAGATCCGGCGAGAACAATTTCAAACGAGCCGCTCCGGCGTGCCACTCACGAGGAAAGCATGATGACCTTCACCAGCCAACCGCTAACGCCCGCCATGGCGCCAAACACGAAGTCCTTTACCGGCAACTACTTGTTGTGGCGCAAATCCGGGCAGAACCACCGCAAGGGTATGCCTGGCGGCGGCGGTAGTCCAAAGTTTCGGCATCCTTCGTTCGCCGCCGCCGAAACCGAAGCTCATCGCCTGCTCTGCATGTTCCCAGAATCATCGTTCGTCATTCTGCAGGAAGTGGCGCGGGTGAAGCTCACCGTGCCCGACGCCGGTTCGGACGAAGTGGCATGAGAAAAGACCAAACCCAGCATGCGGCGGCAGCCAAAGCAATTCTGGCTGACGTCATCGGCCGTATGCCGACGCTTACAGAACTCATAAATGTGCCCGTCAGCCGCGATCCTACCGACATGGGTCCGGACGTCACGCTCCCGGCTGTGCATATGCACATCCTGACGCAGCATATTGAAAATCTCGACGGCCTCGTCACGATCATGGGGATCGATCTCGCGATCGCCGAGCGGACGGCAATAGGCCTCGCACCGCAGGATGTCGGAGACGCGCGCACGATTTACGCTGCGCGCCTTGGCGAGCTTCTCGTGAAGGCGTTCAATCAGGATCACAACGGGGCGGTTGGCGCCCTACTTCATGCCGCCGCGGCGATCCTCGGTACAAAATACGACAGGAAGTTCGCGGCAAACGCTCTCGAAAAGGGCGCAGTCATTTTTGCCGAAGGCCTGCGCAACGATTTGACCCCGAAAGGACCTCTGCAATGAGCAACGAGATCGCCGCCACCGCCGACCGCCTGGTCATGCTCAGGGTCGTCGAGGACATTGTCGGCCTAAAGCGGACACGCATCTATAAACTGATCCGCGAAAGCGACTTCCCGCCGCCCTACAAACCGGGTGGGGCGGGATCACGATGGAGCGAAACGGAAGTCCGAGCTTGGGTTTCGAAGATCAAGTCAGCCAGGCAGGGGTGATGGAACTGGCTTTCTATTCAGTTGCCGTTCAACATAAACCGGCACTGTCCCTACGGACAATGCCTACCCTTCAAGCATGCACGAGGTTGCTTCGGTCGTAATGCGGAGAAGCAATCTCACGAGTAATTTCTTGGCTTTCTACAATCAGCAGACGCGTTTCAAACGCATCGATTGACTCTGCTACTTCCGCAGCATTATTTTTTACATAGAAAAGTGACCGCCGAAGAGCGGTTCCGATGAAGCCAGCGAAGTAGCTGTCTGCCAGTATCCCAGCGAAGACTGCTTGAGTGAACATGACCCGCGCCTCACGCGAATAATCCGCCCACATCTCACGCCGCTCACGAACTGTCGCGCGTTGGATAGGCGTATCAAGACCCTCTGAAACCATCGTTCGCATTAGCTTTCGTGTCAGCTGACCTGAGCCAACGGTGCTAGCTAGCGCCTGAATGTGAGCCCGCGCTTCGTCTGGCAGCTCGCGTTGAAGAAGCCCTACCGCCAATTCACGGAACTCTCGCATCGTCTTGGAAGCGAAACCCATCTGCCGGATTCTGACACGCAGATACATCTGAGCGACCAAAGCAACCAGGACGGCTGTGATTCCCGCTCCTGCCAATGCCCAGTTCATTCCTCGTCTCCAATCGGCGCGGGTAGCTGCGCCTGGTTTTTTCCCTTTTTGCCCTCAATCGTAACCGCGGTCTCGGTTTTGGTCCGTTCAAGTTCCGCGATACGAATAGCCTGCGATCTTTTTATCAGTAACGCCACAACGCCTTTTTCTGGCCAAAGAGCCAAAGCGGCCAATCCTGCCCACGGTGCAGTCTGGAGAAGGCCAACAAGGTTGGCACCGACTTCAAATTCCAAACCATCGCCCCCACCGTCCTGTGATATATGGCGAGTCCAAATTGGGTTCGCTAGATCCGGTCAGTGTTCCTACCTAGCGGACTAGAAGATAACACCTTCCTAAAAACGATCAGTCAACGATAATTTTACGTGCGGGTTATTTGCCGGGTCCGGTTGCCGCGTACCTGATTGGCTGGCCGAGATGCGCCTCGGGCATGGTAAGGTCGACCGAGATAAGTTTTGCCCACTCGCAGGCCAGCTCGCGCCGCCGGGGCATGTAGGCCGCCCGGTTGTAGGCGCCCTCGACCTTATCCTTTGGAACGTGTGCGAGCATCAGATCGATGATCGCACGGTCCGGCGACGCCCCCTTGTGCCCCGCCTCGCGCCACTCGCGGTCGGCGCGCTCATTCATGACCGTCGAGAACGCTGCGCGGAAGCCGTGCGGGACGTGGCGCGCATGATACCCTGCCCGCTTGAGCAAGGCATTCAGCGTGTTCTCGGACATCGGCCGATGCGCGTGGCGCTCGCCGGGGAAGACGATCGGCAGGTCGCCCGACAGCCGCCGCACGACGCGCAGCAGGTCGACGGCCTCCGGCGCGAGCGGAACCAGATGATCGCCGGTCTTGTCAGCTTTGCGATCCTCGTCGCCCTTCATGCGCGCGGCGCCGATCCGCCAGAGCGCCGCCGGGGCGGGCGCGTCGGGCTTCCCCCAGTCTATTCCCTCGATCTCGTCCCATCGCGCACCATGAACCTCGTTCGGCCGCACGGCCGTCAACGCTATGAACCGAAGTGCGAACTTCGTCAGCGCCCTGCAGCGCTCGTTGTCGCAGTTGACCAGCACCACGCGGACCGCGGCGATACGCTCGTCCTGGTCCTCAATACCGTCGATGATCGAAGGCTGCTTCGTCGCGCGTGGTTTCTTCTTCAGCGCCTTGCCGAGGCTAGCCGCCGGGTCGGCATCGCATAGGCCTGCCGCAATCCCATAGACGAAGATGGACGACACCCTCTGGCGGAGGCGGTGCGCGGTCTCGATCGCGCCGCGTTCCTCGACCTTGTTCAGCACGTCGAGAAGCTTCGGCGCGAGGACAAGCCGGATTGGCAGGTCGCCGATCGCGGGAAAGATGTCGTTCTCAAGGCTTTCGATGACGTCCGCCGCGTGAACGATCGACCAGTTCGGCTTGCGCAGCGTGTGCCAGCGCCGTGCGACAATCTCGAACGTGTTGCCGTCCGAGATAGCACGAGCCTTCGCGGTGATCTTTCGCTCGACCGACGGATCGCGGCCTTCCGCGAGCGTGGCCTTGGCCTCGTCGCGTTTGCGGCGCGCATCGCTGAGCGTCAGCGCCGGGTAAGATCCGAGCGACAATGTCTTCTGCGGCATGCGGCCGCCGGGCTTCGTCGGCTCGCCGTACGCATAGTTCATCCGCCAGTGTCGGCCGCCGGCTGGTGTGACGTAGAGATAAAGCTGTCCGGAATCGCCCAGCTTGTAGGCGGTCTCTTTGGCCTTCGCAGCCTTAACCTTGGCGTCGTTGAGCATGTTCCCGCACCATACCATACGTAGCGAAGTTCATACCATGCGTTGTGCCATACCAATGTATGAACGCTAGCACACAGGTGCGAACAACCGATCACGCCGAGAGGCCCGGAAAACCGCAATAAATCAACCCCGGCGCACGGGAACGAACGGTAAAGACAGGGGTGGTGGCGGAGCGGGAGGGATTCGAACCCTCGATACGCTTTTGACGTATACTCACTTTCCAGGCGAGCGCCTTCGACCACTCGGCCACCGCTCCGCATTGCTCTGGAACGCGCCTGCTAGAGC
>Ga0265798_10009705_pt1 | contig 11986 bp, 12 predicted proteins | sample P3T30metagenome_FD_192430 | JGI IMG/M metagenome (GOLD analysis project Ga0265798, IMG submission 192430) | Plant litter microbial communities from East Loma Ridge, Irvine, California - P3 T30 | ecosystem: Environmental > Terrestrial > Plant litter > Unclassified | place: USA: California... | reverse complement strand
ACCGGGTTCGACACCCCGGTCCCGGCGACGCTGCGGCTCGGCGGGGTCCTGCTCTTCCCCGCCGGGCCGGGCAGGTCGGTGCTCGTCCGTGCGGTGGTCGTCGACCCGGCGCTCGCCGACTTCCACCGCTCGGTGCACCGTGCGGCGCCGGGCGGGGTGGACACCTCGCTGCCGGGGGCCTGGTCGCCGCACGTCACCCTGGCCCGCCGGGTCCGGGACGAGGACCTGCCGCGGGCCGTCGCGGTGCTGCGCGCCGCGCCGCTGCCGGTGACGCTGGCCGTGGGCGGCGTGCGTCACTGGGACGGGGAGACGAGGACGGTCACGCCGCTGCCGTGAGCAGCGGGGCGGACGGGAGGCGCGCCTCCCGTCCGACGGTCCGCCCGCACCGGCGGACGGGAGGCGCGGCTCAGGTCCGCAGGACGCGCTCGCCGAAGGCGGACGCGAACGTCCGCTCCGGGTCGGCCGCCGCGACGAGCCGGCGGAAGTCGGGCAGGCGCGGGTACAGCGCGCCGACCGCGTCGGCGTCGAGCGAGCTCATCTTGCCCCAGTGCGGTCGGCCGTCGAACGGTGCGAGCAGCGCCTCGAGGTCGGGCAGGAGCGCGGCGACCTCGTCGGGGTGCTTCTTCCAGGTGAACGCGATGCACAGCACGTCCTCGCCCTGCGTCGGGCTGAGCCAGAACGGGTCCGCCGCCGTCGTCCGGAGTTCGCAGACGTGCAGGTGGGGCTGGATGCGGGCAGCGAGCGACCGGACGGCGTCGAGCGCCGCGGCGGCGTGCCGGAGCGGGACGAAGTGCTCGCTCTGCACCTCGGACCCGTGGCTCGGCACGGACTCGATCGGGAAGTGCGGCAGCCGGTCCCACCACGGCCCGACGGACCCGTCACGCGCGGTGTGGCGGCCGTCCGCCGGGGCGCCGGGGAGCCGGGGAGCACCGCAGAGCTCGTCGGGGACGTCGACGTCGTCGGCGCCGTCGGGCACGCGGGACTTCAGGAGCACCGCGGTCACCTCGTCGCCGAACACCGTGTAGGAGCAGACGGAGTAGGCCGCGGCGTGCACGTCGGCGACGTTCGCGGTGAAGACGTCCCAGGGGATCGGGCCGTAGGTGTCCTGGCGCATCCGGTACGTCGGCTCGACGTCGATCGTGACGCGGGTGACGACCCCGAGCAGGCCGAGGTGCAGCACCGCCCCGTCGAACGTCGGGTCGTCCCGGGTGATGGTCCGGAGCGTGCCGTCCGGGCCGAGCAGGTCGAGGGCACGGACGGCGGTGCTGAGCGACCCGAGCGCGGTGCCGGACCCGTGCGTGCCGGTGGCGATCGCGCCGCCGAGGGAGATGTGCGGCAGCGACCCCTCGTTGTGCAGGGCGAAGCCGGCGCGGTCGATCTCCGGGGCGACGACCCCGTACCGGGTGCCGGCGCCCATGGTCGCGGTGCGGGCGTCGGCGTCGACGACCAGGTCGGTGGGGATGCCGGTGAGGTCGAGGAGCACGCCGGGGGCGTCGGCCACGTCGTTGAACGAGTGCCTGGTGCCGAGGCCGTGCACCCGACGCTCACGGGCGACGATCTCGGCGGCCTCGGCGACGGACCGCGGGCGGAGGACCCGTTCGGCCGTGTAGGTGACCGTGCCGGACCAGTTCAGCTCGCTCGCCGTCGACCGCATGGCCCCACCCTGCCACGGGCGGGGGCCGCGGCGTCACCCGGGCAGGGCGCCGACCACGTCAGCGGCTCGCGTGTGTCCGTGCCCCGTGCCCCGTGCGTCGGTGCCGCGTGCGTCGGTGCCCCGCGCGTCAGTACCTTCGTGCGTCAGTGCCCTCGTGCGTCAGTGCATCGCCGGCGCCGGTGCGCCCTCGTCGTTCTGCGGGCGACGGACCAGGGCGCTCGTGGCGATCCCGGCGAGCGAGATCACGGCACCGACCAGGAACGCCGTCCGCACACCGGAGGCGGTGGCCGCTGCGACGGCGTCGGAGCCCTGACCCGTGAGGGCGGACGCCGTCCCCAGGGTGAGGAGCGTCACGAACAGGGCCGTGCCCGCAGCTCCGGCGAGCTGCTGCGTGGTGCCGAGGACAGCGCTGCCGTGCGAGTACAGCTTCGGCGGCAGCCCGCCGAGGGCCGCGGTGAACAGCGGTGTGAAGGTGAGCGCGAGCCCGATGCTCAGCACCACGTGGGCGGCGAGCACGAACCACACGCTGGTGTCGGTGTCCACGGTCGCGAGCGCCCACAGCACCGCGCTGACGATGATCGACCCGGGGACGAGCAGCACGCGGGGACCGCGACGGTCGTAGATGCGTCCGACGACGGGGGAGAGCAGCCCCATCAGCAGGCCGCCGGGCAGGAGCAGCAGACCGACCTGCAGCACCTCGAGGCCGAGGACGCGCTCGAGGTAGATCGGCAGCAGGATGAGCGTGCCGAACATCGCCATGAAGCTGAGGCCCATCGCGACGATCGGGATGGTGAAGCCGCGCGTACGGAAGGTGCGGAGGTCGAGCAGTGCGCTGTCGGTGCGCTGCAGTCGGGTCTGCCGGAGCACGAACAGCGCGAGCGCGGCGGCGCCGACGACGAGTGCGACCACCGGCACGAGCGGTCCGGTGGTGCCGGCCTCGCCGATGCTGGACAGGCCGTAGACGATGCCGCCGAACGCGAAGGCGGACAGCACGACCGAGAACACGTCGAGCGGTGCCCGGCGGGGCGTGGAGACGTTCTGGACCTTGAGGGCCCCGATGACGAGCGCGGCGACCGCGATCGGCAGCACGAAGCCGAACAGCCAGCGCCAGGAGAACGCGTTCAGGATGAGCCCGGAGATCGTCGGACCGATCGCCGGGGCGACCGAGATGACGATGGAGATGTTGCCCATCACCCGGCCGCGGTGCGACGGCTCGACGAGCGTCAGCACGGTGGTCATGAGCAGCGGCATCATGATCGCCGTACCGCTCGCCTGCACGATGCGTCCGATGAGGAGCATCGAGAACCCCGGCGCGAGGAGTGCGACGAGGGTGCCGGCGGAGAACAGGCTCATCGCCCACACGAACACCGGTCGCGTGTTGAACCGCTGCAGCAGGAACCCGGTGATCGGGATGACGACCGCCATCGTGAGCAGGAAGCCGGTGGTGAGCCACTGGCCCGTCGCGGCGCTGATGCCGAGGTCGTCCATGAGCCGCGGCAGCGCGACGCTCATGATCGTCTCGTTGAGGATGACGACGAAGGCCGAGACGAGCAGGAGCCCGATCACGAGCCGGGTCTCGCCGGGGGACGGCTGCGCGACGCTCCCGGTGCGGGGTGCGGAATCGACGGCCTGGGTCATGCGGGGCTCCTGGGGGCTCACGGTCGGCGGGACGGGGCGCGAGGGGCGCTGCCGGGGCAACCGCCCGCCGGGGGCGATCATTCCGCGTCCCGCCGACACCGGCGCGTCGTGGTCGGCGGGAGCGTGCGAGGTGGTCCCGCGAGCGGCCCGGCTCAGTGCAGGATCGCGAAACCCTCGGCGTCGCCGTGCGGCACCACCGGGCGGAGCGACACGTCGCTGACGGTCGCCGACGGCGGGCCGGTGCGCAGGTACTCCATGAGTGCGTCGACCGCCGGCGACGGCCCCTCCGCCTCGACCTCGACCGTCCCGTCGAACAGGTTCCGGGCGTACCCGGTCAGCTCGAGCCCGTCCGCCTTCCGCGCCGTCCAGTACCGGAAGCCGACCCCCTGGACCGTCCCGGACACCACGGCGTGCACCCTCGTCACCGTCGTCATGCCGCCACTGTAGGCAGGCGGGACGCACCGGAGTTTTCCGTGCTGTTTCGGTCTCGTGAAGCCCGCTGATAGAGTCTTCCCAACCCGAACACTTCGAGTCACCATGACACTAACTCCTGAGTCCTCCATCCGGATCGCGGTCTCCACCGTGATCCTCGCGCTGCGCCCACACCCCGACACCGGTGCCCCCGCGCTCTGGACGCCCCTCGTCCGACGGGTCTCCGAACCGCACGAGGGGTCGTGGGCACTGCCCGGCGGGTGGGTGCAGCCCGACGAGGGCCTCGACGACTCGGCGGCGGCGCGCCTCCGCGAGACGACGAACGTCCAGCCGCGCTACCTCGAGCAGCTCTACGCCTTCGGCGACGTCGACCGGTCCCCGACCCGGGTCGTGTCCATCGTGTACTGGGCGCTCGTGCACCCCGACGAGGCCGGGAGCGTCCCGGACGACTGGAACGTGCGGTGGTTCCTCGCCGACGAGCACCCGCCGCTCGCCTTCGACCACGACCGGATCCTCGAGTACGCGCTGTGGCGGCTGCGCAACAAGATGTCGTACTCCCGGATCGCGCAGGCGTTCCTCGGCGACCACTTCACGCTGGCCGAGCTCCGCGGCGTGTACGAGGCGGTGCTCGGGCGCGCCCTCGACCCCGCGAACTTCCGTCGGCAGGTCGCGCAGTCCGACGCCGTCCTGCCCACCGACGAGACCACGAGCGGAGGGCGGCACCGTCCGGCCCGGCTCTACCGGTCCAACCCCGACCTCGCGTACGCCGACAACGGTCCGCTGACCGCGACGGCCCCCGCCCGCACCGCGACGGCCCCCGCCCGCACCGCGACCACCCCCGCCCCGCGCACCACCGCGAACCGATAGGAACCACCGTGTCCATCGCGACCACCATCGACCTCATCTCCAACGGCAAGGCCGCGGGCAGCACCTGCACGCCCGACCTCGCCATGCCGACGTGGGACGTCGACGCGCTCCCCGGCTACGGCCCCGGCTCGTCGATGTCGGACGTCATCCCGACCTCCGCGCCACGGCAGGGGGTGATCCCGGACGAGTACCGCACCGCCTCCGACGACGAGCTGCACGCGCGCATCGAGCGGGCGAAGGCCACGCTCGGCGACCGTGTCGTCGTGCTCGGGCACTTCTACCAGCGGGACGAGGTCGTCCGGCACGCCGACTTCCTCGGCGACTCGTTCCAGCTCGCGAACGCCGCCCTCACGAAGCCCGACGCCGAGGCGATCGTCTTCTGCGGGGTGCACTTCATGGCGGAGACGGCGGACATCCTCGCCCGTGACGACCAGCGGGTGATCCTGCCGAACCTGGCCGCCGGGTGCTCGATGGCGGACATGGCGGACATCGACAGCGTCGAGGCGGCGTGGGCCGAGCTCACCGCCCTCTACGGCACCGAGCCGGACGCCGACGGCCGCGTGCCGGTGATCCCGGTGACGTACATGAACTCCGCCGCGGACCTCAAGGCGTTCTGCGGCCGCAACGGGGGCATCGTCTGCACGAGCTCGAACGCGGCGACGGTGCTCGAGTGGGCGTTCGAGCGGGGGCAGCGCGTCCTGTTCTTCCCCGACCAGCACCTCGGCCGGAACACCGCGAAGGCGATGGGGATCAGCACGGACCGCATGCCGATGTGGAACCCGCGGCTGCCCGGCGGCGGGAACGACGCGGCCGGCCTGCTCGACGCGCAGGTCATCCTCTGGCACGGCTTCTGCTCGGTGCACCGCCGCTTCACCGTCGACCAGATCGAGCAGGCCCGTCGGGAGCACCCCGGCGTGCAGGTCGTCGTGCACCCGGAGTGCCCGATGGCGGTGGTCGACGCCGCGGACGTCGCCGGCAGCACCGACCTCATCCGGAAGACCGTGGCCGCGGCGACCGAGCCGACCACCTTCGCCATCGGCACCGAGATCAACATGGTGAACCGACTGGCGGCCGAGTACCCGCAGCACGAGATCTTCTGCCTCGACCCCGTCGTGTGCCCCTGCTCCACGATGTACCGGATCCACCCGGGCTACCTGGCGTGGGTGCTCGAGGCGCTCGTCCGTGGCGTGGTGCTCAACGAGATCGTCGTCCCCGCCGACGTGCAGGCCGACGCGCGGGTCGCGCTCGAGCGGATGCTCGCCGCGAAGCCGCGGTCCTGACGGGGCTGCCGCTCGTGCACGTCGTCGTCGTCGGCTCCGGCATCGCCGGCCTGACCGCAGCGATCCGGGCGAGCGCCCGGCACGACGTCACCCTCGTGACGAAGGGCGCCCTGTCCGACGGCGCCACCCGGTACGCCCAGGGCGGCGTCGCGGTCGCGCTCGGCGCGGACGACTCGCCGGCGTGGCACGGGGCGGACACGCACCGCGCCGCAGCGGGCAGCGCGGACCGCCGCGCCGTCGACGTGCTCTGCACCGACGGGCCCGCGCGGGTCCGGGACCTGCTGTCCCTCGGGGTGCCGTTCGACCGGACCACCGACGCGGGCAGCATCGACCGCCACGGCGACGACCTGGCCCGTGGCCGCGAGGCGGCGCACGGCCGCTGGCGTGTGGTGCACGCCGACGGCGACGCCACCGGAGCGGCGATCGAGCGCACGCTGGTCGGGGCGCTGCACCGCAGGCACGTCACGATGCTGGAACGCACCTGCCTGACGGACCTCGTCCTGCGGGACGGCGCGGTCGTGGGCGTGGAGGTGCTCGACCTGTTCGGCGAGCCGACCCGGATCGACGCCGACGCCGTCGTGCTCGCCTCCGGGGGAGCGGGGCACCTCTACCGGGAGACGACGAACCCGCTCGTCGCGACGGGCGACGGCGCCGCGGCGGCCTGGCGTGCCGGTGCCGTGCTCGCGGACCTCGAGTTCGTGCAGTTCCACCCCACCCGGCTGGCGGTCCCGGACGGGGGGCTCGTGTCCGAGGCGGTCCGTGGCGAGGGCGCCGTCCTCCGCGACGCCGGCGGACGTCGCTTCATGACCGCCCTGCACCCCGACGCGGAGCTCGCGCCCCGGGACGTCGTCGCCCGTGGCATCGCCGCCGCGGTGCGGGACCAGGGCGGGGAGCCGGTGCTCCTCGACGCGACCGGGCTCGACCCGGCGTTCCTCGTCCGCCGGTTCCCCGGCCTGACGCGCGCGACGCGGGCGGCCGGGTTCGACTGGACCCGCGAGGGCGTCCCCGTCGCGCCCGCCGCGCACTACTCCATGGGCGGGGTCGCCACCGACGCCGACGGCCGCACGAGCCTGCCCGGGCTCCTCGCGGTGGGCGAGGTCGCCTGCACCGGCGTCCACGGGGCGAACCGGCTCGCGTCGAACTCCCTGCTCGAGGGCCTCGTGTTCGCGGTGCGCGCCGCCGACGCGCTCGACGCGGCCCGTCCCGGTATGGTTCGCCTCCGCGGGGACGCGGACCTCCGCGTCGCCGCGGTGCGGTCCGCGGACGGCGCGGCACGCGCCTCCGGAGCGGACCGGTCGGGAGGCGCACCCCACCCGGCCGACGCGTCGGACGTCCGGCGGACTGTCCAGTCCGTGATGACCGACCGGGTCGGCCTGCTGCGCGACGCCGCCGGCCTGGCGGACGCGCGCCGCACGCTCGACGCGCTCGCCGTCCCGGCGCCGACGTCGGTCCGCGACCACGAGGACCGCGCGCTCCTCGACCTCGCCCGGCTGACCGCGCTCGCCGCCGCCACCCGCACCGAGTCCCGCGGCGCGCACGCCCGCACCGACCACCCCGACACCGACCCGACGGCACCGGCCTCCTACGCCTGGACCGCCGAGCGCACCGCCACCACGCAGGAGGTACCCGCATGACCGCCGACCCCGGCACCGTCCCACCGCACGCCCTCCGCAGGGTGATCGAGACCGCGCTCGAGGAGGACGCCCCCTGGGGGGACGTCACGAGCGAGACGCTCATCCCCGTCGGCACGACCGCCACCGCGACGCTCGGCGCGCGCGAGCCCGGCGTCCTCAGCGGCGGCCCGGTCTTCGCCGCCGTCGTGCACGCCGTCGACCCGACCGTCGAGGTGGTGCTGCACGTGCCCGACGGCACGCGGTTCGAGGCCGGCGCCGTCCTCGCGACCGTGTCGGGGGACGCACGTGCCGTGCTCCGCGCCGAGCGGGTCGCCCTCAACCTCGTCCAGCGGATGTCGGGGATCGCCACCGCCACCGCGGCCCACGTCGACGCGGTCGCCGGCACCGGGGCGCGCATCGCCGACACCCGCAAGACGACCCCGGGACTGCGCGCCCTCGAGCGGTACGCGGTGCGGTGCGGCGGCGGCCACAACCACCGGAACTCGCTCTCCGACGCCGTGCTGGCCAAGGACAACCACCTCGCGGTGCTCCTCGCGGGCGGCACCGGCATCGGCGACGCCGTGCGCGAGGCCCGCTCGCGACTCGGGCACACCGTGCACCTCGAGGTCGAGGTCGACCGACTCGACCAGGTCGAGGATGTCGTGGCGGCCGGGGTCGACACGATCATGCTCGACAACTTCACGCCGCCCGAGCTCGTCGAGGGCGTCCGGCTCGTGGCCGGGCGAGCCCTGGTCGAGGCGTCCGGCGGGGTGTCGCTGGACACGGTCGCCGCGATCGCCGCGACCGGGGTCGACGTCGTCTCCGTGGGCGCACTGACCCACTCGGCCCGGGCGCTCGACCTCGGGCTCGACGTCGCGGTCGCCGCGGATCCGGCCAGCGTGGACGGCTGAGGCGTGTTCTACCTCGACCGGGCGGCGACGACCCCGGTCCGCCGCGAGGTCCTCGAGGCGATGTGGCCGTACCTGACCGGCACGTTCGGCAACCCCTCGTCTCCGCACGGGGTCGGGAACGCCGCCGCCGTGGGGCTCGCCGACGCCCGCGCGACGGTCGCCGCGGTGCTCGGGTGCCGCCCGGGCGAGGTCGTCTTCACGACGGGCGGCACCGAGGGGGCGAACACGGCGGTGAAGGGCATCGCGCTCGCAGCCCCGCGCGGCCGGCACGTCGTGACGAGTGCCATCGAGCACGAGGCGGTCCTCGAGAGCTGCCGGTACCTCGGACGACACCACGGCTTCGACGTCACGATCGTGCCGGTCGACCACGAGGGCGTCGTCGACCCGGCCGCGCTCGAGGCGGCGCTCCGGCCGGACACCACCCTGGTGTCGATCGCGCACGCCGACAACGAGATCGGCACGGTGCAGGACGTGCCGACGCTCGCCGCGGTCGCGCACCGGGTCGGCGCGCGCTTCCACACGGACGCCGTGCAGTCCGCGCCCTGGCTGCCGGTCGGGCTCGACGCGCTCGGCGTCGACGCGGTGTCCCTGTCCGGGCACAAGCTCGGGGCGCCGAAGGGCACGGGCGTGCTCGCGGTGCGGTCCGGCGTCCCGCTCGAACCGCTGCTGCACGGTGGCGGGCAGGAGCGGGGCCGACGCTCCGGGACGGAGGACGTCGCAGGCGCCGTGGCGGTGGCGACGGCTTCGGCGCTCGCGGCCGCCGACCGGGAGACGGCCGCCGCAGCGGCGACGGTGACGCGGGACGCCCTGATCGACGGGGTCCTCGCGGCGGTCCCGGGCGCGTTCGTCACCGGGTCGCGGACGGCTCGCCTGCCGGGGCACGCGTCGTTCTGCTTCCCCGGTGTGCACGGCGAGACGGTGCTGCTCGAGCTGGAGCGCCGCGACGTCGTCTCGTCGTCGGGCAGTGCGTGCGCGGCCGGGAGCACCGAGGCGTCGCACGTGCTCACGGCGCTCGGCCTGTCCGAGGAGACCGCGCGGACGGCGGTCCGGCTCACCTTCGACGCGACGCTCGCGGGGGAGGACGTGCCGGTCGTGGTGCGGTCCGTCGCCGACGCGGTCGCGGCGGTGCGGGCGCTCGCATGACCGGCCGGAGGGGCGCCCGCGGGACGGCCCGGGGCACCCGCTCGACCGGTCAGCGGGCGTGCCGCTCGCATCCCGGTGGGGTGTACTAGACGTTCTACTCCATGAGTGGGGCCGTGTCCCCCCTTCTGCGGACAGGCGAAGTGCGTCAGAGTGGAGTCATGGCAAACGCGATGACGACTCGGGTCCGGCAGGAGGACCACTTCCGGGCGGTCCAGCTCCTCCCGGCTCCCGCGACCGTGGTCGCGCTCGTCCTGGCCGCCCAGCACGACCTCGGCAGCGCCCCGCTCGGGCTCATCGCCGTCGTCGGAGCGCTCGCGACCGTCGGGAGCGCGCTGCTCCCCATGGTCCGACCGGCGGCCGCCCGGCGGTCGATGCCGGTGCCGACCGAGACGGACCGGTACCGGGGGGACACCGGACGACCCTGAAGGACCAGCACCGCGGGACCGGCCCCTGCCGATCCGCGGTGCGTCATGCCGGACGCTGCCCCCTGATCGGCGTCCGGCGCGGGGCACGGCTCCCCTGATTCGTCGTGCCCCGCCGCACCCCGTGACCCGTCGTGGACGTCGGCGCCGCCTCCCTGAGCGGCGCCGCCCCCTCCGTCCACGACGGGTCCCGGCGGGCTTCAGCTCCCGGCCGGTGCCATCGTGCCCGGCCAGACGTAGTCCAGGTCGTCCGGGACGTCCGGGAACAGCGGACGGTAGTGCTCCGGGGCCTTCTGCACGAGCTTCGACCGGTGCGACCGGTGCACCGCAGGGTCGTCGTTCCACGGCGGCACCGGGTAGTCCCCGTGCTCGTACGCCTCCAGGTCCTCCGGCACCCGGGCGAGGTCGACCAGCGTCTTCTCGAGACACGTGTCCGCGTGCCCCCGCTCGAGCCACACACGGCAGGTCGCGTCCTGGTACGCCATCAGCGCCGGGCGGTACCCGCGCCACATCGCGACCACGGGGTGGTGCTGCCATCCGTAGTCCGGCAGCGTCAGCGCCCGCATCACCTGCAGGGTCTCGACGCGCTGCTTGCCGAGGCGCCGGTCGTCGAGCACCTCGGCCGACGCGCGGAAGTCCGGGTACGGCAGGAACGTCTGCATGGCGGGGACGGTACCCCGCCGCGCTGGCGCGCGACACATGTCGTCACACGCCGGTCGTCCGGTCGCGGCGCGTGTGAGCATCGACGGCATGAGCGGAGAACTCGTCGTCGGCGTCAGCGGCAGCCCCTCGGACCCGTCGCGGACCTCCACCCTGGTGGCCGCGACCGTCGAACGGCTCGGGCAGGAGATCGAGGACGCCCGCACCGTGACGATCGAGATCGGTCCGCTGCTGGCAGACCTCGGGGCGGCCGGTTCGCGTGAGGCGATGTCGCCGCACACCCGCCGCGCGCTGGAGACGGTCGAGGCCGCGGACGTGCTCGTGGTGGGGAGCCCGGCGTTCCGCGCCGCGTACTCCGGCGCGTTCAAGCTCTTCTTCGACTGGGTCGGGCAGTACGACCTCGTCGACACGCCCGTGCTCCTGACCGCGACCGGCGGCAGCGATCGGCACGCGCTCCTCGTCGAGCACCAGATGCGGCCGCTGTTCGGGTTCTTCCAGTCCACGACGCTCCCCATCGGCGTGTTCGGCAACGAGCGGGACTTCACGAAGCGCGAGGGCGGCTACGACATCACGAGCGTCGACCTCGACCTGCGGATCGACCAGGCCGTGCAGCGTGCGCTGCCGATCATCCGCGGCGGCTTCGCCGTGGCCGCGGCGACCGACGTCCGTCGGCCCGCGGAGTTCTGACCCGACCCGCCGGGTCGCTCCGGTCGCACGACACGCCGCCCGCGGCCGGTTCGGTCGCACGACGCGCCGTCCGACACCGAGGTGATCGGCGTGTTGCGCGACCGGGGTTCCCGGCCGGCCGCGGCGGACGGGAACGGGGCGGACAGGAGGCGCGGGGCGGGCCCCCACCGGGCCTCCCGTCCGGGGCGGCTCAGCCCAGCAGGGACGCGACGTGCGCGACCGCCAGTCGGTACCCGTCGGCGCCCGCGCCGGCTATGACCGCGGTCGCCGCGGTCGCGACGTGGTCGACGTGCCGGAACGGCTCGCGCTTCCACGTGTTCGAGAGGTGCACCTCGACCACCGGGACGGAGAGCGCCTCCACCGCGTCGTGCAGCGCCACCGAGGTGTGCGCGTAGGCGGCGGGGTTGATCACCACGCCCGCGTGGCCGTCGAGCGCCTCGTGCAACCACTCCACGAGCTCGCCCTCGTGGTTCGTCTGTCGGAAGTCCGCCTCGATGCCGTGCACCGCCGCCTCCGTGTGGACGATCGCCTCGACCTCGGCGAGGGTCACCGTGCCGTACTGCTCCGGGTCCCGCCGCCCGAGGACGTCCAGGTTCGGACCGTTGAGGACGAGGATGCGCGGCTGCTCGGTCATGGGGTGAGCCTACCGAGGGGCACCCGGCCGGACCGCGCCGGTCCA
>Ga0265798_10009704_pt1 | contig 11988 bp, 14 predicted proteins | sample P3T30metagenome_FD_192430 | JGI IMG/M metagenome (GOLD analysis project Ga0265798, IMG submission 192430) | Plant litter microbial communities from East Loma Ridge, Irvine, California - P3 T30 | ecosystem: Environmental > Terrestrial > Plant litter > Unclassified | place: USA: California... | reverse complement strand
AGACAAAGTGTAGATGTGGCTAGGTTTTTATGAGATCGGTGTATGCAGATGAGTGACAATATGCAATGGGCGTCCAGTCTGACTCGCCAAGATACTGAGTCAGGCATTTGTATCTTGATGACTAAGGCCCATCCGACAAACCACCATGAAGTGTCTCACAAATTTATATCCACAGTATCCTCAGAAGAGACGTTGGGAATAGGTCTTCACGTCAAGTTTCAAGAATTCGCGATGACCCCTAAACTTCTGTTGGAGTGGTCTGCAAAGACGCTAGGTCCTCGTCTTGCCAAGTGTCGTGGCAAACGGTAGACATTCACTCTCCAGGCGCTAGCTCCGTTTTCCGAGCGTGAGCTCGTACCTCACGCCGTGATGTATGAAAACCTTCTCTCCGTCAGGTTTCAAGCCGCACACTCACACTACTCACACTTCAACGCTTGTCTCACGCGCCTCAAGATCTCTCTCGGCACGCACGCACATCACAATCAACCCACCTCGAACTCAGCCACACTCTCAAATCGCCCCCTCTACGAAACATCATGCCTCGAACATCCACCTCCCCGCTAGCCGCGCCCTCCGGTTCGCCCGCCAAGCCCGGCGGCGCCTACCAGCTCGAGGACTTCATCCGCCGCGCTAAAGAGGTCCAGGTCGACATCCAGGAGACCAGCCGCACCGACGACGAGAACTGGACTTTCCTCGAGGCGCACCGTGCGAAGAAGGCAGTCAAGAAGGAGAAGGAGGCTGTGCGCCTTGCCGAGCAGAAGGAGAAGGAGGAAATCCTGGAGGGCTGGGTCATCATTGGAAAGACGGGGGCGGAGAAGAAGAAGGAGAAGGAGATGCAGGGTTCGAGGCGCTAGAAAGTGGGATCATGGGAGGACTGGTGCAGCCAGTCCGATGGGGCCGGATTGGGTAGTCACGGTAGATCTATCACGCTGATGGGAACAGCGGTGTTCATGCGGGCAAGGGTTGGGCTTGTCTGCGTATCTTAAGCCGTTGATTTGGGTACCTATGTACATGTCAACACCCTTAGCTTTCCTCGCGTGGACCGTGGCGAGCGTGTGGGGACCGCTCATGGCAAATCACAGATAATTGCGAGTAGTCTCGAATCATACCCCTCTTTTTGATGCAATGCGTGTGCGCTCTTGGCACGTGTAGCGCGTGTCGAGTATTTCGTGTCTTCGTGGGTCGACTCCTTCCCTCATTTCTTGCCCTTCTTCTTCTTCTTCCCACCCGTACCTCCCGGTACACCTGACGTCGGGATACCACCCATTTTCACATCACCATCACCACTTTTCTCAACTTTCGGCGTCGACGTGCCATCACCTCCAGCAGGTGCACTCAGATCCTCCGGTACCTCAGGCAGCGCTGCCATTTCTCGTCCCAGCCTGCCCAGATTGCCTATCAGCCGTCCCACTTCCGCCGCCTTATTGGTCTCGTACTGCAGGCATGTGCCTGACTCAGGGTCGTACGTCTTGAGTGTGAATGTGGTGGTGGGCTCCTCTGGGTTCTGCGATTGCGGCGGAGGTGACGATGTCCGTGATGTGTCGGCAGGCTTGTCTGCCTGCTTTGCCGAGTACTTCTCGCGCTTCTTGATCTTGGACGCGCTCGGTTTTCGGACGGCGTATTTGGAGGTTATGCGTGTCTGTGGCTGTTGTCAGGTGGAGTCGCGTGCGTGCGTGGAGTAGGCGCATACTGAAGTCGGTCTGGCCTTGAGCAGTAACGATGACTGTTCGTACCATTCGTTGCTTGTCTTGAAGTATGGCATCGCGAAGGGTGGTGTGTTGTATGTGAAGCTCGATTCGTAGCTGGTACCACAAGCTGGGGTGAACGTTACGGGCAACTTTTGGCGGGGGAGCGCGGGGGAACTGTCGGCCCGTCCAAAGGCAACTTCTTCGATACCCAGCAGCACGCGACCATGGCTCATGTATAGACTTTTACTTTCTAATTTCTCTCACTACTTCCTCAAAATATACTTGAAAAGTCTCAGTTCACAAGCAATTGGATCGCCTAGTACGGAGCTGGTCGCGTCTATATTGCCACTTGTTTTTCAGGACACACTGAACGACGAACTCGGTGACTCAAAGATACGAACGCCTTCGTAGGCTTTTACAAGAAAATGGCGGACTCGATAGCCACGGATTTAAATAGCCTAGATCTCGACAAATCAGCCACGAGCGTCACAAGCAGCAACCACAACCTTGAAGTCACCATCGAAGGTCTCATTGAGCGCTGCAATACCCTCTACGATGAAGTAGAAACGTACGTTGCTGCCGTCATCGCGAAGCAAAAACAAACTAGAGTCCAGCATCCAGTTGAGTACAGAAACCTGCGAAACGACTTCAAGAACGAATTGGCGTTTCTGAAGAAAATTGCAACCTCAAACGTCGAGGAAGAAAAGGCTCGCCACTTCATCGTCTCTTCAAACCTGCTATACTATGAAGCACTGTGGAGCGCGGCAAAACGATCTTCAGGCCTGCAAGCTTTTCGAAAATACTTCTACTGGGATCGAAAAGGCCGGAACACCACCAAAGGAAAAGGAGGCAATTCGAAAGGGAAGACTAACGCACTAGCCGACATTGTTGCTGAGGAGGGAAGCAAATGGCTCCGCGTTTCGACACTATCAGAGAAGCGATTACTCTTCGATCTAGCGAAGCTGGGATGGATGAACGACTCAGATTCCGATGAAGACATGCCTGACGCCGGGTCCGACGACTCAGACGACGAGGATGAAGTGGACATCGTACGCAGCGCCCGTGAACTAGCAAGAGCTGCGAAAGCAAATCCCATCCGCGGCCGGCCACCAAAGGTGCATGTGATTCTCCCGCGAATTGTTGCAGGAAAGACTAAGGAAGTCGACGGCATACTACACAAGATACGTGCTACAGGTGCCACAGTACATTGCGGCAGCGATATCCCGCCAGCGCCATCCCTCGAAGAAGCTCTACCGCGTCTCCTCATCGATCGCTCCCGTGCGCTTTCCGACACACTCAACATCGATTGCACGATCCTACTGGCTCTTGTGAGTGATATCTCGCACCACCCATGTCCCATCCTAGACTGGTACCCTGGCGAAGTACGTGCACAGATCCAAGAAGAAGCCTCGGAAAAGCTGTTGCCCACGCATTTGTACCCGGCCATTGCGTCGCACTCCATGGTCACCACGGCGGAGGCAGCGGAGCAAATGGACTTAATCGTTCAAACGCTCGCGACAGACAACGAGAAAGTGCGCTGCGAGATACTGCTTGCAAAAGACGAGTACGAAGGCGCGTCACTGGACGCACTCACCAAAGCTTGGTTATCGTTATCGGACCACCAGTTACCAGCAGGCTTCAAGCTACCTATCCGCGTGGTGCCAAGTAGTATCGATTCACAGCTGCCCAAGCTACCAGCTGTCGCGAACAAGCTAGCCGTCGAACTTGGCGGGCTCAACAAGGCGATCTTTCTCTACGGATGGGCGCAAGGCCTGACGACACTGAGCGCGAACCGTGGCCGGGCGAAGCAAATTGATAATATCATCAACGAGGTGGGGCTTGAGGATGGAGAGGATGGACCGCATATATGGTTGTGTGGTGAGAGTAGGAGTCTAATTGCGAAGCACGGGCGCAGAAAATGAGAGGTTGAGGAAGGGTTGGATGGCTCCGAAGTGGTGACCAGCGCGCACGAGGCGCGATATTTAGGAGTAACATTGCTGGAGTGCGCTTCGGGTTTGAGTGAGAGCTCTATAGTTTCGAATATGGGACGTCAGATCGAGAGACCGTGTCTAAGGCGACAAATGTGCGATAGTATCAACACGCCACGCTCAGCAGAATACTGGAACTGACATCACACGGAATGGAAACTGTCCCTTGTACCATGTACCTCGCGAGCGGCTTTCGAGCTCTGAGATAGCTGCTTGAATGTTCTGTGGAGTATCGAACGGAGGTGAAAGCACGGGGCATCCCATCTGTCATCTCTCACCTCGCCTAGTGTACGCCGCGGAGTTCTGACCAGCTAAATCAGCAGTCAGTGCACTGGCAAGCATTGAGATTCCATAATTTATGGATTGTTGCTAGGTCTTTCGACCCACGCCGTCTTGTCTCACCAAGTTCGTACCCTTGCGGGTTCATTGCTGCTCTACAGGCCGTTACGCACCCGCTTGACGATTTCGATGCACTTCTCAACCATGAATGTCCAATCATGAGACAAGCTCTCGCACAATGCTTCTCGTACCCACCGTTCTTGAAGCTTCTTCCGTCTCAATTTCCGCCAGACGCCATAAGCATAGCGCCCACCAGATCCCTCAAACACCGTCCTTCCGCTATCAGCCTATCCCCAACCTCCATCTCCATCTCCCAATCTCCATCCAATGCTTCATCTCGCTCGACTTCATCACCAGGCAGAAGCCCAAACTCCTCATCCAACTCCTGCTCGCTCCACATCCGGTCCATTTCGTCTAAATTCGTCGAGTAATGGCGCGGATTCAGGCGCCGTCGCATCTGTCTTGCGTCATCCCATGTAGCTGGATATGGCGCGGGAAGATCAGTAGTTATAAGCTGCAGGATCTTATCTTGTATGGAGTCGCGTATGTAACCGTCCGGGTCACGGCTTAGGGGCGAGGTTTCAAGAAGGCGCTTCAATTGGTCGCGTGTGCTAGCGAGTTTCTTGAATGCGCGTTCCACAATGCGCTTATTGGTATGGGGCTTTGTGATTACGCCCATTGCTGTGGCTCCCGCGCTTGTGGGAGACTGGGTTCTGGATTTTGCTGTTTTGCGAGATCGTGTGCGCGTGGCAATCGGACCGCTTTGTCGTTTATCTTGGCGATAAACGTTGTCGTATACTTTTTGGAAAATAGGCGAGTACCTAACCATGTCACGGGTACGTCTAAAGGAAGACATCCTGCAGAGTTCGAGTGAAGAACGGAAGTGTGGCAGGTGGAATCTCGATCCGTGTTCGATGACAGTGAGGGTCTGCTTTGGACAAAGAACAGGCCAGCTGACGGGTTGAAATCGACGAAGTATTTGAAATGAGTTGTGATTAAGCGCGTGAGTATCGTGGTAGAGTCCGGGCAATCAAACAAAGAAGGGAACGTGAACAAGAGCATTGTTCAATACGCAATTTGTCGGCCTGCAGATCAGACATTGTGAACGACCAAGGTGCAACAGCAAGACAAAGAGTTCAGCATGAACAAACCACAAAAGTCCTATTGCTATACTCTAGTTTGCTGAGTATCCGCGTTGGTCGAGGACAATCAGTCTGATCATACTTTCGCGGCTTCTCAACCCGAAGGCAGCGTTAGTTCAACCGTCAAGATAGACCTTGACACCTTGGAAACATTCGGCCACTCGATCGTATGAGAGAGATACCTGTTCGTGACACTCATAAGGCTACAATTAAGACCCCCAATATTCGCGCATGGTGTTGGTGATGGTCAAAGCCGTGTCTAAGACGTGAGCGATCTGTACTAGAATAAAGATGCATCACACCCTATCTTTAAAAGAGTAATCGAGTACTCATACCAGGTACAGAACCCAGCTCAAGATGATATTCGTGGTCTGAATACTGTGTAGCGTTGACTGGCGTCGACTTCGGACAGGTGAAAGCTGTGACGGAAAGAGAGCCTCGTGTCGATCGCGTGTGTGGGACTAGTTTCATCTTGTGTGAAAGCGCGGACACTTGGTGCTCTCAAAGTCATGTCGTAGTGGTAGCCTGGCCCGATCCTGGACATTGATCAATGTTTTTTGCAGTTCAAAATGATCTTACCTGTTTGGGACTAAGTTAGACGATCTTGAAGTTTCGTTCCTCGACCGAAGCTTCCCGTTTTGTCTTGCAAACAACACAACGATAATGAACAGCAGTGCTCACGAAAGGACAGATCTCCTGAGCAATTATCAGCGGTAACGTGCAATTTGGTTGTCCGAGTCTACGGTATAGTAACGTCATGAACCACACAATATGCTTGATGCCTAGAACTAGGCGTACGTGGCTACAAGCGGAGCACCGTGCATTTTGCTCGACATCTTTTCATCTCTGGTCCAATCCAGCTGTTCACCATCTAAGTTTGTTACCAAAATCTACATCTTTTCCATCACGACTTTAAACATCATGAGCCCAACAGTGCCAACGCTTTTGTCCCTCCCGCAAGAATTACGCGACCTCATCTACGATTTTTACCCCCGGTCTCCAGGTGGTTACATACACAGCTTCGAATCGAACAAGCTTCTCCAAGCTGATGGACGGATTATCGAACTGTCGTTTGCCTTTACTTGCCGCCAAATTGCGTCTGAGATGGCGGGGCTCGCCCTCGCTGCAAACGCCATAATCTTTTCAACACACTTTTCGGAGGCTACGCGTGAAAATGCTGACTGTTATAACTCTGCAATCAAGCGAAAACAGTCCGCGCAAGTCTCGTTGCTCAAAGCGCCGGCTCCAAAGCTTCTTACGCCATCCATGGCGGCGGCAGCGGCCAAAAGATTTCCAGCATTCCTTCAGGCACTCGATAGCTGGTTGCAACATGACGCTGGTGCTATGCGCCCACTACGACGCGACCAATGCGGCGAGGCACCATCGTTATTCATGGGTTTTGTTCAACTTACATTAGATCTTTTGTCACAACACGAAGACTTCGTGTCTGAGGCAGCAGCTGTACCTGACATCTGGAAACCAAGCATCGGATGTAGAGTGGAAGAGCTTTGCAAGGCTCCGTCCGAAACTTGGATTGTTGCCAGTTTTGATTAAGTCAAAGAGTGTAAATATGGATGGCACGAGCCCAGGTCCTCTTCTACCTGCCGCTACGACCACTTAAAGTACTCGTACTCTGCAGCTTCACTGGCGCTTCGCTTCCTCAAGTCTGTACCTGCTGGGACTCGCGTACAGATCCGACATATCCTGCTGAAGGAAGACCAACAATCCGTTGTGCATCCCTCCTGTCAAGGGCGAGGATTTATTCCTTTTTGCCTAGAAAATCTGATCTTACGTGTGGAGCGTTTGGTCAGTCTCTAGCAGAACGTCTTCAGGGTTCAGCCCCGCCGCGACATGGTCAGGAGGATAACATCGATGAGATCTGCCCATATGGACGGCGCCTCGCCGAACTCCGACCGTGAGAGGCGTAGGGGGTGGTAAATGCCCCGCGTTCTCCAGTGCTCTAGCACAGGCCAGAATTGAGGATAGATCCTCTGTATCGAAGTCGTCATCTTCGTGTCGAGCAGCTGGCTTGCGATTTTGTTGAGCAGAGTCAATTTGTTCATGAAAATGAGTCGAGTCGCTGCGTGGAACATTCCTGCGCTCTCGCGTGTGGACTCGGAAAAGTAGGGGGTGAATGTGATTGGGTTGACACGGAGCGCGAAGCCTTGCATTTCTGCGGCAAGCTGGGTGCAGGTGAAGGCTAGCGAGAGGTTGATAGAGGTCCCATTGGTGTTTGCAAGGGTGTTTGTTTTGTGCTGGTATGTTTAGCCGTCTGTTGTGCGGAGGTAGTAGGCGTATATCACGTCCCGTAGTTCCCGCGGGATGCGAAGGAGTCCCGGGAGCGTGCTCATAATGGGGATGGAGTAAGATATCTCGAAGTTCGAAGTGGTGATCGGCTATAGCAATTCATCAGCTGGAAACTTTACGGTTTTGTAGGTAGAAGAGCGTTAGTGGCACATCGCGCCCACGATAGTCGGACTTTTGACTAGCTAATGGTGCGTTGTCCCCAAGCCTTGGTCAGTGCTCTGCTCTCATGACGTTTACACAAGATACAGCGTGAATGAGGCTCCTTGCATCCTTGCCTACGCACTATTGATCCATGGTTCTATCATCTGAATGTTGCCTGAAGCGAGCATGATGTGCAACGTGTTCACACACAGCTTGAGCTTTAGTCGTGACTTCCTGGTAGGTGTGGGCATAATTAATGCACAGATCTGTCGAGTTCATTGAGAACACGGTAGCCTGGTACTGCTGCCTGGATGATGTGTTGCGATCGAGACGTATCTTTACGCGCAATTGATGCAACACAAGCAAGCTCATACGCATCGACCACCTTTTATGTCTGAGACCATCAGGGCACGGGGGAACAAAGACTCAAACTGAGAAAGTTGTTTACTGCATAACTAGTTTTTATCATACTTGCTAGTGAGGAGTGGTGATCACTGAGAAGACCGATGCACCGGAGTCGCCTCACACTCAGCTCAGATTACGGTCCAGGAGAACAGCTAGCCAATTGTTTGATGTCGCGTTTCGCTGTATGGCCTCGTTCATCGGTCTGCAGGCGCGATACGTTTATCTCACTGCCTCTTAAGCCGTCGCCCTATCATGGGAGCACGCGCTGCCATTTCAGAACGTGCCACGGCGGCAATGGTTCTTCCGTCTGAAACTCCTGCACCTTGTGTTCTGCCCAAGCTTGTTTCCACTCTTCTGCCGACTTCCCACCGTTCCTCTCGACTACAGCTTCCACATCATAAGCCTCGCCGGGATCAAAGTTACAGCGAACTAGCAGACTGGTCTTCGAGAGGTTCTTGATGGCTGAAGGAAAGGACTCGTACATATAGCCTGTTTTTATGCGACGTCTCATCCAGGATGGCTGAGGTAGTAGCCCGCGTTCATAGGATATAACCAGGGCGGTCTGCCATACGGCGTCTCGCTGTACCACGTCAAAAGCAGCTGTCGTAGCTTCTGGGATAGGGTCGCCATCGAGGACGAGTGTGAGCGAATGTTTGGGCATTCTCAGAGTCGGCAGGAGAAGCGCTTCCACAATCCATTCACCTACGGAGTCGGTGATGGCGGCGGCTCGCAGCCTATCGTCCTTCAATGTATCTGGTACAGCGAGATACATGTCATCGGGATCTTTAACGATTCGAGGGTGTGCGTAGAGGTAGTATAGGCATCCGGAGTACGTGAAGCGCACCAAGGCAATCGATTGGTGGTGGAACGAGTACGATTTTCTAGCGACGAATTTGGCGCATACTATTCCAGGGCCGTGGTCGATTCCGGATACCGCTGAGCTTGACAACTTATGCCTCGTTGCGCAATTGATACCTTCAGCGGACTGTCTGCTTTATTTTGGAGGTCTTGAGTACGCTTACTCTGTGACTTCGTGCGCTATTCGCTTCAATCGCTACCAAGCGCCGCGCGCATGGAAGTGCGTGAGCTGAGACTACTGGAAGACCGAGTCTTGGTTGCGCAGAGCGCGTCGCATGCGAGAGACCTCATTTCGCTTTGACGCGAGAATCCCAGACTCCGGGTTGAATGCTGTGTTTCGTTGTGGGAAACGGTATTCGTCATGAAAGATCCGTTTTTCATATTAGCGCACCAGCATACAGGCCTTCGATCGGGACCGGAGAGCTTCGAGAACGAGCGGTTGGAAGTATCTACTGTGAGTAAAGCGGTGGGCGCTTGGATAGAAAAGGTGGGAGCGCTACCGTATCCGGGTATGCCGGAGAATGCGTACAAGCTCGTTTTCGACAGCGGAACTACTCCAGGACGATCTGCGGAAGAGTTTTCGCTGTCATTCAATGAGATACAGTCTGGCAATCTGCTTTGGACGTCGCGTACCCTCCTGACACTGCGTCAATGTCGTCGTGGTTCAAACGTAGACTCCGGATGGGATATATCTGTGAGGAATCCTCTCAAGCTGTAGCGAATATCGCGAACGGGTGTTCCCCGATGCGCTGCAACTTCGAGCTACATGCTCCGCCTACATTGGAGGACATACTCAGACAACAACGAGGAAAGACGATGCAAGAATGGGAAGAAGCGTGGCAGCAACGTGTGCCTGCTCAGTTCCAAACAGAACTACCACTACCTCCCTGGCATCTTCTGCGCTGGCGGCGCGTCCTGTTTTGACTTTGGATATAATGCCCCGAAGATAGGAACAAGATTGGTTGAAAATCGTCATATGGCATTGGGAAAACATGTCGCGTCACTATTACCAGAAGTCCTAGCTCTTCCCATCCCCTCCATCTCAAAATACATCCCCCAATGCCCCTTACAACCCGGATTAAATCCCGCTCCACACCGCGTACACATACTCCCACATGCCATGTACTCTTCAACACTCAGCACATGTTTACACTTTCCACACAGTACCGCTTTCTCACTTCTTTGACCAATGGGCCACACGCCTGAGGAGTGCGATTCACATGCGTCGTGGCACGAAATGCAGGCGTAGAACTTGCGGCAGCAGAAGTGCTGGATGGCGATGATGTCGAGGGGGGAGTGCCAGTGGGTGCATTGGGTTAGGGGCGTGAGGGAGAGGCCGTGGACGGTTGGGGTGGACATGGTGTGGTGGAGTGGTGGTGGATGGGAGGGAAGGGGAAGCGACCTCGGGAGGGTGTTGGAGTGGGTGAGTGGTAAGGCTGAGATCTGCGACTAGTGGTCGGGAAGGATCAATGGATGCTTGAAGAGTATGACGTCGACAAGCAAGAGTAGCGATTCTTTCGATTTGCACATCCAGCCTTTTTGATTTTTTAGTTCAGTGCTGCAAAATGTGTAAATGTATGTCAAGAGGTTGCATCGATACCTCACAAGAGCTGTAAAGTGACATACGTGAGATACATGCTCGAGCATTTCTCTCGGCCGCGTAGGTAAGAGTTTTCGTAACGCCAAACATGGTTCGATCAAGGGGGATCCATTTCCCCGTTCTTTTTCTCGCAGCAGAAGCAAGTCGTCCGATGCTCGCCGAAAGCCTCAGCTGCAACCAATCGTCACTGCCCCGCGCTGCCCCCACCGAGCTCCCATAAACATTAGAGCTGCCCTCAACAGCAACCACAACTTTGTCAAACACCTTTCAGATATACCGTCAAACTTCACACACACACACAACACCTCTTTAGCTCAACGAATCAATACCGCAATCATGGCTCGCCAATTCTTCGTCGGAGGAAACTTCAAGATGTACGTTACGACCCAAGCAGTGAGTACCGCCCACACACCGAGCAAAGACCTAACACCCCTAAAGGAATGGAACTATCAAGTCCATCAAAGAGATCCTCGGAAACCTGAACGACGCGAAGCTCGACCCCAACACTGGTAAGTCTACCTAAGCCCCAAGCGCAACCACCAAAAGCAAACCTAACACACCACCAGAGGTCGTCGTCGCCCCACCCGCCCTCTACCTCCTCCTCGCGCGCGAGCACCTCCGCCCCGGCCTCGAAGTCGCCGCGCAAAACATCTTCGACAAGCCATCTGGCGCCTTCACGGGCGAGATCTCCGCGGACCAGCTCAAGGACAGCGGCATCACGTGGACGATCCTGGGCCACTCTGAGCGCCGGGTCATCTTGCAGGAAGACGACTCTTTCGTGGCTTCCAAGACGAAGGCGGCGCTGGACTGTGGGTTGGGCGTCATTTTGTGCTGTGGTGAGAGCCTGGAGCAGCGCGAGAATGGGAGTACGGTTGAGGTGGTGACCAAGCAGCTTAAGGCTGTGGCGGATAAGGTTAAGGATTGGAGTAAGATTGTGGTGGCGTATGAGCCGATTTGGTACGTTATATTCCCTTCCCTTCCTACCCGTTCCCACTCGCAAACACCTTACCAACAATTTCACCACCACATCCCTTTAGACTTACCGCCAGACTAACGTTATCCCAGGGCCATCGGCACCGGCAAAGTCGCAACCACCGAGCAAGCGCAAGAAGTGCACGCCGCGATCCGCAGCTGGCTCAAGAAGGAAGTGTCCTCCGAGGCAGCTGACAAGACGCGCATCTTGTACGGCGGCAGCGTGAGCGAGAAGAACTGCAACGAGTTGGCGAAGCAGGCGGATATCGATGGCTTCTTGGTGGGCGGCGCGAGCTTGAAGCCTGCGTTTGTGGATATCATCAATGCGAATCAGGCATGAATGCATGGTCGGTTGTGAGGGTCCATGGGTTGGAGAGGGTGGGAAACATGAAGATGTAGAGATATGAAATACTGTTGAGATCTGAGACATGATGAATGAGGAAGTTTGAATAGTTCGTGATTCTCAAGTGACGTATGAAATCTAAGAGGAGTTTCCAACTGGTTAGTCGCCGAAAAATAACAATATGTCGAAGTGGTTATATTGTTTG
>Ga0265798_10009703_pt1 | contig 11992 bp, 10 predicted proteins | sample P3T30metagenome_FD_192430 | JGI IMG/M metagenome (GOLD analysis project Ga0265798, IMG submission 192430) | Plant litter microbial communities from East Loma Ridge, Irvine, California - P3 T30 | ecosystem: Environmental > Terrestrial > Plant litter > Unclassified | place: USA: California... | reverse complement strand
AAAAATCACGTTGACGTTGCGGCCGCGTCTCAATCCAACATTGGCCAGCTCACTTTGCCGACTGTCTAAGTGGCAAGGGCTAGCTATGCCCCAAGCATTAACCGACATAACGGCACTGACCGCAACGACCCAGATGCGGTCATTCGCGGCCTCTGTCCGGCGCCCCACCTTCTGCCATCCATTCAGGTTGGCAGCTTTGGAGATGGTGAGCCTGGACATAACCCGCTGCTCCCCTCCCAACTCTCCCCAGAAGGATGGTAGTTCCCTCTCAACTACGGATCAGATGCTATAGCAATGAATGCCATAATAGGCGAGGCGGTCATGTCTTCGTTACAGTGTGAGACATGGAAGCGTTAATGAGACGAGCAGCAGGATGAAGATGCATGGTGCCGGCATGGAGCTTCAGGATGATCGCGGTCATTGCATCGCTCGCGTGGCAAGCTCCCGGCATGGCTGAGCAACCCGGTCACATCACCGGCATCGGTGGCGTTTTCGTCAAGAGCAAGAATCCCGTGGCGCTGGCGCGCTGGTACAAGGAGGTGCTGGGGCTCGACGTTGCATCATGGGGCGGGGCAGCGTTGGCCTTTGACGCACCTGGCCATCCGCCGAAGGTATCGTGGATGGCCTTCCCGGACAGCACGGACCATATGGCACCCTCCACGCGGGAGTTCATGATCAACTTCGCCGTAGACGACATGGACGCGATAATTACGCGACTAACCGCGAAGGGCGTTCCGATCCTCAAGCGGGACGATGCCGATCCGTTCGGCCGGTTCGCCTGGATACAGGACCCGGACGGCACCAAGGTCGAGCTGTGGCAACCAAAATAGGTACGGCCGGCGTGTCGGTCAGCCGGACGGCCTGCGCCAAAGTGAAAGAAGCTCATAGCGCGTCACCTCGGTCGCACCGCTCTTTGCTGCCCGCAACACCAGCGCGTCCGGCCCATGGCAATGACCACCCGCGAAAAGAATGCGCCCATCACGCCGCCAAGTACGCCTGCTACTGGCGCCGCGAGCAACGTCTCGCGCGCCGAAAGCGTCTGCCGCATGATTCCGAAATAAACATAGTCGCCGGACACGCCGAGGCTGACCATGCCCGCGATCAAGACCGCGGTCATCACGAGCAGCGTGATGCGCTGTTCATAGGTAGCCGTTAGTTCCTCGATCGCGAAGGCGACCCCAGCCAGCGGCGTGTTGAACGCCGCCGCTACGCCGGCAGCCCCCCGGCGATGAACACCGAAGCGCGCAGCGGAATGGCCATCAGGCGGTGCGCATAGCCCATGATCGATGCGGCGACCTGCACGGTCGGGCCTTCACGTCCGGTAGACGCGCCGACCAGCAACGTGCCGATGGTCAGCGCCAGTTTGATGATGACGGTTTTTGCCGAGACCAGCGCGCCCATCGCATGGTCGGGATCGCCGGTCGCCGCCATCACTTGCGGGATACCCGAGCCCCGAGCCCCGTGCCGCGGGCGCGAACCGAACTGGCTGGTCAGATAAGGATCCTCGCCAAATGTTTCCTGACCTCTCCCCCCAACGCGGGTCACGGAAGATGTTGACGTTGGGCGACCAGACCGTCAGCCCGCGGTACAGCGTCGAGCCACCGTCGGCACCAACCGTACCGTTATATTTCGCCCGAAATTCGGTCGAGATAACATCCGCAGCTTGCCGGATAAGCGCCACGTTCCATGTAGCTGCAAGACCGATCGCCTGCGGGAAGACGGTCGCTTCGCCGGCGCGCGCCACGCCGTGAAGGCCTTCACTCCACCAGTTATAGGCCGGAATGCGAAGCCGCGGGATCGCCTTGGAGTCATTCTTTAGCTGGCTGGCTTTTTCCTCAAGCGTCATCTGCGAGACGATGGCCGCCGCGCGCGCTTCAAAGCGTGCCTCATCGGCAGTTCCCACTCGGACCGTCTGGCCGGCTGCCGGAGTGAGGCCGAGCGTTGCCGCCATGGCGATTAATGATGCAAGATAACCATATGATGAGCGCATGACGGCCCCCTATCCTGTTGCCGCCGGTGAGCGGCGGTCCCCGACTGCATCAGGCCCGGCGCTTCATTTTCCTGTCGGCTCGTTCAGCCGATATCGTTCGATCTTCCCTACAAGGAGCCAATACGCGGCAACGGCAGCCAAGACGTGGCATCCGACATAGATCAGCGCCCCGTCATAAGAACCAGTCCGGCTGACGATCATTCCGATCGCAATCGGCGTGATGATGCCGCCGACGCTGCCTGCTGCATTGAACAGGGCCCCGGTGACCCCGATGGCTTCCTTGGGAGCGGTATCGGCGATCACCGTCCAGCCCAGTGCACCGAAGCCCTTGCCGAAGAACGCCGCGCACATGATCCCGACGACGACGGCGTTGGCGGCGGTATAGTTGCACAGGATGATGGTGGCGCTCAGCCCGAGCCCGAGCGTGATCGGCAGCTTGCGCGCGACCGTCAGCGACCCCGTGCGGCGCAGCAGCCAGTCCGAGAAGAAGCCGGCAGACACCCCGCCTAGGCATCCGCAGATCGCAGGGAGTGCCGCAACGAACCCGGCCTGCAGCATTGAGAAATGCCGCGCTTCGACAAGGTAGCTCGGAAACCAAGAAATGAAGAAGGTCGACAGCGAGGCGACGCAATATTGAGCGAAGAAGATCCCCAGCAGCATCCGGTTCGAGAGCAGGCGCCGGATAATTGCGCCCGCCGGAACAGCTTCAGCTGGATCGACCTTCGCCGTCGCGCTCCCGAGTTGCGTGAGGGCGCCTCGCGCGGTGATGTCGTCGTATTCCGCGCGCGAAAGGCGCACGTCGCTGTCGGGCGCATGATATTGCCACCACCAGAACAAGGCGAGCACCAGCCCCAGGCCGCCCATCACTGTGAAGATGTGCTGCCATCCGGCAAAATGGAACAGGAAGCCCATCAGAGGCGTGAACACCGCCAGCGAGAGATATTGCGCCGAATTGAAGATCGCGCCCGCGACCCCGCGCTCGTCCGATGGGAACCACGCGGCGATGATCCGCGAGCAGGCGGGCGTTACTGGTGCTTCGAGCACGCCGAGAAGCAGGCGCAGCGCGTAGAGCACGACAATCGGCGCCGCGACATACCCAACGCCGCTCGTCAGGACCGTTGCGGTTGACCAGCCGACCAGCGCAACCAGGATCGCAATGCGCGACCCGATGCGGTCGACCAGATAGCCTGCTGGAATCTGCGCGAGGAAGTAGCTCCACGAGAACGCGGAGAAGAGCCAGCCCATAGACAGTGGATCAATCGCCAGGTCTTTTGCAAGGCCGGGCGCCGCGACCGACAGCGTTGCCCGGTCGCCCGTGCTCAGCGCCAGTACGGCTGTGATCAAGGCCAGCACGACGAAGCGGCGATGTCGCCCGTGCGGCTTGCCGCCATCGCTCTCCGGCCGTTCCGTGACTGCAGGATCGGTTCTACGCATGGCTCAGGCGAACGCGATTGAACCATCGGGCCGTTTGGGCACCCGGCGTTCCCAGCGGACGTACCGATCGGTCGCGAGATGCGCTTCGTCGATCTCGACGCCCCACCCCGCCCGATCGGTGCGGAGTTCCAGATATCCTTCGCGCGGCAGATACGGGTCAGTCACATAATGTGCGTCCCCCACGGCCTCGCCGACCATCTCGGCACGTCCTGCTGGCAGAACATCGGCATTTGGCAGTCGATATTCGAGGATCTTGAAATTGGGTTGGGCGGCACAGAAATGCAGGTTCACTGCGGTCGCGAGCGGCCCCATCGGGTTGTGCGGCGCGACTGTAACGTAATGCGCTTCGGCAATCGCGGCGATCTTGCGCATCTCCAACAAGCCGCCGACCACGCAGATATCTGGTTGGATGATATCGCAACCGCCAACTTGGAGAAGACGCAGGAATTCAAAACGACTGTAAAGCGACTCCCCGGTCGCGAGCGTGCAATTCAGACTGCGATGAAGTTCACCCCATTGTTCGAAATTCTCGGGACGGATGGGTTCTTCGAAGAACAACGGAGCATACGGCGCAAGCGCATTGCCGAGTTGGGCGGCGAGGCGCGGTTCGAAGATCTTGGCATGGGCATCGAACGCGATATCGAAAGCGGGATCGGCCCGCTCGCGCAGTCCTCGAAAATACTCCGCGCTGGTGCGGACCACCTCGCCCCAGCGGTTAGCATGAATGTCGATGCGGTATGGACTGAGCTTGAACGCGTTGAATCCCCAATCCTCGTGGAGCATCGCCATCGTCTCTGCCGCCGCAGGGATGTCGGGCGCGGTGTAGACGCCCGAGTATACGCGGACCCGGTCGCGCGCGTGTCCCCCGAGCAGCATGTAGACTGGCACGTTCAACGCTTTGGCCGAGATGTCCCAGAGGCAGTGATCGATCGCGGAAATCGCTGCCAGCCCCAGCGCGCCTGGCGGGAAGCGCGCTTGCTGGACCAGCAATTGGATGAGATATTCGATGCGACGCGGATCATGGCCCGCGATGAAATCCGCGAGATATTCGAGGATAGGCAGCAGGGCGCGGTCGGGTCCGTGATTATAGCACTCGCCCCACCCGGTGATCCCCTCGTCGGTGTCGATGGCGACGAGGACGCGAGGTCGCCCACCATCCCTGGTCATGAATGCTCGAAGCCGATCGATTTTCATAACGCCGTCTCAATCCTCATCCTGGCGATCGTTGCGCCGTATCCTATCATGCGAGATCGAACCGAAGGTGTCAGCTTCCTGCCGGGCGTTTGCCGGATGCCGCGGCCGGGATCTCTTTCAACAAACTGCCCAGAGCTTGCCATGTACTGTCGGGCAAAGGCCATGCCGCGGGGACGCGCGGCGATCCGCAATCATTGCCCAAGAGTTGCAGCGCAGCTTTCACGACCGACACGTTTGCACCGTTCCGTTCCCCGGACCGCAGGACTTCGAAGGTGGCAATCCCTTCGATCAGCGATCGAGCTTGCGCGTAATCCCCGGATTCTAACGCGGTGCTGATGGCGACCGAGCGCTCGGGCCAGACATTGATCAACCCTGATGTGAAACCACGCGCGCCCACGGCATAAAATGCCGGCGCCCAGGTTTCGGCTAGTCCACCGCTCCAGACCAGTTGCGGGTCGGTTGCCCTGATCGCATCGGCCAACTTTAACGGCGTCGGGCACGCCCATTTCACTCCAACGACGCCTGAAATGCTGCAAAGATCGACTATCGCGCCCAGACCGATGCCATCGTCGCGCAGATAAAGCAGCACGGGAATACCCTGCGCTTCCTCGACGATCCGGGACACGTACCCAACGACTCCGCGCGGCGCGACGAACGGGTCGGGCGGCTGATGAATCATCAAGGCACTTGCGCCGGCCTCTCGCGACGCACGGGTCAAGGCAAGCGCATCGCCGATGCCTCGACCGACGCCGGCGACCAACGGCACCTGGCCCCCAATCAGTTCGGCGGTGGCATGAACCATCGCTTCCGCTTCAGCCGTCGTCAGAGCGTAAAACTCGCCGGTATTGCCATTCGCGACGAGCACCGAGACTCCTGCCCCCACGGCGCGATCGACCACGGGCGCGAGCTGGGCCGGCGCGATCCGATCGTCCGCATCGAAGGGGGTGACCAGAATGCCCGACACACCACGCAGCGCCTGTCGCAGGCGATCCTCTGCTTCGACGGCCATCACGCTCCCCCTCTAAATCAATCTGTCTTGTAACCCTTATTTACAGGTGGCCGTCCGCTGTCAACTTGGTGCAATCGTGCTAGCTATCATCGGGATGTCCCTTGAAGGTGTACGGACTTGAGCAATCTGATTTTGGTGCCGGAGAAAAAGGAGCGACTCGGCGATCGGCTCTACGGTCAGATTCTCGAACAGATCGCGTCCGGCACGTTGCGCCCTGGCGACAAGCTACCCTCCGAGAATAAGTTGTGCGATTTGTTCAACGTATCCCGACCGGTGGTCAGGCAGGCGCTCGTTCGCCTGCAGGCCGATGGCATGGTGCTCACACGCAAAGGTCTCGGTACTGTCGTACAGAACGCGCCACCCGAAGGTCTCACTCGCTTCTCTCAACCCAGCGACGTTGCCCACATGCTGCGCTGCCTGGAATTGCGGCTGGCTATCGAGGGGGAAGCAGCTGCGTGGGCAGCCACCCGCCACTCGTTGCCCGAACTGAAGCGAATCGGACGCGCGCTGGAACTGCTGGAGCAACAGATGCAAGAGGGTGCGATCACCGCGTCGGCCGATTTCGCCTTCCACCAGGCGGTGGCCGCGGCAAGCGGCAACATCCTGTTCGAACAGGTTCTCCAGTCGCTCGACGACGCGATCCGACGTGGCATGGTCATAGCGCTAGGGCTGACGAAGGAGCGCAGCCCCGAGCGGGCGAAACGCGTCCTGGACGAGCACAGGGCAATATACGACGCGATCGCGCGTCACGACTCGCAAGGAGCGAGCCTCGCGATGCGCTATCATCTCGACCGCGTTCGACAGCGCGTCACAGACGGATCCCGCGATCAATAAACGATAGTTGACGCGGCCCACCTGTTAGTACATTTTACAGGTGGCTTCGGGTAGCAGTCACATTGCGTCGGCGTATACGCCGATAAAACGAACTTACCCTTTGCCGAATTTCGTCGACGAGTGGGCCCTTCAGTCCCTTCTCCGAAGCGACGTTCGCGGTACGTCCCCACTAGGTTCGTACTTCACAACCGGATCGGCCAACGAAGCCGTACGATAGGGGAGGGATGCATGAACAAAGGTCTCGTAGTCGCACTGCTTGCAAGCAGCGCTTTCGTTCCGGCTGCAGCGCAGGCGCAGACGACGCCGTCGCAATCCTCCCCGGCCGTCCAGTCGGATGCGCCCGCTAATACCGCGGCCAACACCGTCGGACCGGCGACCGATACGGCGGCCTCGACCGATACATCGGCAGCGCCCCAGTTGGAGCCAGGCAACACACCCGCTACCGCTGCAGCCGAGGACATCGTCGTGACCGGAACGCGCGTGGCGCGCGCCGGATATTCGGCACCGACACCCGTAACGATGCTTTCCACTGATAGCCTGAATGCGAAGGCTCCCGGAACGTTGGCGGACGGCCTCAACCAGTTGCCCGTTTTCACGGGTTCTATCAGCAATGCGCAGGATCGTGGCTCCAATGCCGGGCGGGTACGCACCGGCAATTATCTGAACCTGCGCTCGCTTGGTCCGCAACGCGTTCTCATTCTCCAGGACGGATTGCGCCTGCCGCCGACTGGCAACGCGGGCGGCACTGATGCTAACATGATCCCGCAACTCCTCATCGAGCGGGTCGACGTCGTGACCGGGGGCGCATCTGCCGCCTATGGTTCGGACGCGGTATCAGGCGTTGTGAACTTCGTGCTCGACAAGAAGTTCACCGGCCTCAAGCTACTCGGACAGGCAGGGATCTCGACGCGCGGCGACAGCGGATCGACCCGCATCGGCGCAGCCTTTGGCAAGAGCTTCCTCGACGACAAGCTGCATGTCATCGGCAGCGCCGAACGCTACCATTCGGACGGCATCGCGCTGAAATCGTCGCGCGCGGGCATCAACGAGAATTACGCGGTCATCGGTTCAGGCACCGTCGCAGATCCGTTCCGGAACGTTGCAAACGTGCGGTTCTCTGCGGTCTCGGATGGCAGCTATATCGTCGACGGACCGCTCCGCGGCCAGCAATTCCTTTCGAACGGACGGGTCGGCCCGTTCGACGCGGGTACGCCGACAGGCCGAGCGGGCCTCGCCTTTGGCGGCGACGGCGCGGTATTTCCCGCAAACCGCAGCACTTTGAGCGCAGCTGCGACGACCGAACAGTATCTCGGGCGCGTATCCTACGACCTTGGAAGCGACATCACCGCCTATGTCCAGGGCACGTATAACCGCGCGGTAAACTCGGACGAGCCTCAGCCGGTGACGCGCAACGGCGCGACCGCCAGCACGCGGATCTACGCGGAAAACGCGTTCCTCGATCCCGCGGATCGCGCCCTGCTCGGTGCGACACCCAGCTTCACCACCGGCCGCTTCTTCACCGACTTCCCCTTCTATTCGGCGCGCCAGAAGACCCAGTCGGCGATCGGCACGGCCGGCGTCGATGGCCGGTTTGGCAGCAGCAGCTTTAAATGGGATCTGAACTATACCTATGGGTGGACGCGGCTGGACTCGTCGGCGCGCGATCTGAACCTGCCGCGCTATTATGCCGCGGTCGACGCTGTACGGAACCCCGCCGGGCAAATCGCGTGCCGGATCACTGTCACCAATCCCGGCGTGCAGGACGGCTGCGTCCCGCTCAACGTCCTCGGCTATGGCAACGCATCGCCCGCAGCGATGGCCTATGTGATGCAGCAGACCTTCTGGCGCGCGACCAACACCATGCACGACGCGCAGGGCAGCATCTCCGGGGAGCCGTTCTCGACGTGGGCGGGCCCGGTGTCGATCGTAATTGGCGGAGAATACCGCCACCAAACGCTCGATCAGGTCAGCAATAGCAACCCAGCGACACCGCCCGACTTCACCGGCATCCGGGGCGTACCGACCAACGCCGGCGCATTCTCGTTCACCAATGTCCCGTTCGCCAGGGGCAAGTACACGATCAAGGAAGGCTTTGGCGAGATCGTCTTGCCACTTGCTAAGGACTCCGTCATCGGCAAGTCACTCGATCTGAACGGCGCATTCCGGTACACCGATTATTCAACGTCCGGATCCGTCCAGACCTGGAAGCTCGGTGGAACCTATGCGCCAGTGACAGGCCTGAAGGCCCGCGTCACCCTGTCCCGCGATATCCGCGCACCCACGCTCTACGAGCTGTTCGCCGGCCCCTCGCTGCGCGTGCAAGGCTACTCGGACAAGCTTACCAATCAGCTTGCCCAGTACAACGAAGTGAACCAGGGCAACCCGAACCTGACGCCTGAGATCGGCTCGACGCTGACCGCGGGCCTGGTATTCCAGCCGACGTTCCTGCCAGGGTTTGCAATTTCAGCCGACTACTACCGGATCAAGATCAGGGACGCGATCGCCAGCCAATATACGAGCGTTCAGGTGCTCGATCTGTGTGCCAACAGCGATTACACCAGCCCGGTCTGCAGCCAGGTGATCAGACCCCTCGGCCCAACCAACACTTCGACTGCAAACTTCCCGAGCCAGGTCAACATCTTTCAGACGAACGTCGCGAGCGTTCGCACCAAAGGGTTGGATGTCGAAGCATCGTACCGGACGCCGTTATTCGGCGGCAGCCTTTCGAGCCGGCTGCTGACGACGCGGTTGTTCAGCTACACGTCGCAGAGCGTTCCCGGATCTACCCCGATTGAATATGCTGGCAACGCCGACTTCTCCGACACGGGCAACCAGCCTTTTCCAATGCCAAAATGGCGTGGTACGCTTGATCTAACTTATACCAACGGCGGCTTTACGATCAGCGGACAGGAACGCTACATCGGTAGCTACAAGCGATCGAATATCTTCGTGTACGACAAGAACAGCGTTGGCGCCGTTGCCTATACCGATCTTAGTCTAAGCTACGACATTAAGACTGCGTCCGGAACGTTCCAGGTGTTTACCACCGTCAACAACCTATTCGACCGGGGATATCCAATAACCGCGATCGGCTCGAATCCCGGGCTTGCCATCTCGACATTCCGTTCGATCTACGACGTGACGGGTCGCTACATCACGACAGGCGTGCGTATCCGCCTTTAAATCTTTGCTCCGGCACTAGGACCTTCGCCGGAGAATCTTCGGATGGGTCGCGAAACAGAGTTTTATTCGAGATCTAATTCAAACTGACCGGCGTCTTATCTCAGCCAAGACGCGACTGGTGGAGACAATGAGCATGTCATCTCTTCGAAATGCCGCCAAAGGTCGAGCGATCTATCCCAGCCTGTCGGGCAAGCGTGTTCTAGTTACGGGCGGCGGATCCGGAATCGGCGAGGGCCTAGTAGAAGCCTTTGTTGCGCAAGGCTGTCGTGTCGCTTTTGTCGATATCGCTGATGATGTCAGCGAAGCCCTGGTCTCTCGTCTGCGATCAGGCGCGGCGTACGTCCCACTCTATCGCCACTGCGATCTTACCGTTCTAGCCGATCTGCAGACAGTGATCACCGACCTCGCCGGTTCACTCGGGGGAATCGACATTTTGATCAACAACGCCGGTAACGACGATCGGCATTCGATGGAGAACGTGACACCCGAATACTGGGACCAGCGCCTGAACGTCAATTTGCGCCACCAATTCTTCGCGGCTCAAGCCGTAGCTCCGTTGATGAAGCGTGCCGGTGGTGGGGTGATCCTCAATTTCGGATCAATCAGCTGGCACCTTGGCTTACCCGAATTGGTCCTCTACCAAACCTGTAAGGCCGCAATCGAGGGTCTGACACGCGCTCTGGCCCGTGACTTGGGCGGCGACAATATTCGGGTGAACACCATTGTGCCCGGAAACGTTCAGACGCCCCGTCAGGAGTTATGGTACACACTCGAAGGTGAGGCCGAAATCGTCGCTGCGCAGTGTCTAAGGGGCCGAGTGCAGCCAGCCGACGTTGCAGCGTTAGTATTGTTTCTGGCATCGGACGATGCAAAGATGTGTACAGGCCATGATTACTTTATCGATGCAGGGTGGAGATAATCGATTAAGTCCAGCAACATATCGCGCACCTGCCGTTGCGGCTGTTAGAAGAGATTGTGGTTGGAAGATTTATATCAATGCTAAATCTGATTCGTCGGCGCTGCTGCGGGAAACGGATGTCTTGGTGGATCATAGTCGATGTCGGCTGGGTGTTTAATCCCACGGTTTGATGGTGCGATCCTTTCGTTGGAATGGAAGGAAGCGGTATGGGACAGGTACGTCACGAGAGCGCCACGACCACGCACGCCGTCAGAGCAGCAATACAGCGATCGCAAGCTTCGCTCTCGACGCTGAGCCGGGAGCTCGGGATCAACCCGAAGACGGTGGCGAAGTGGCGTAAGCGAGCGACGGTTGAGGATTTAAAGACCGGGCCGAAGGCCCCTCACTCCACGACCCTGACCGAAGCCGAGGAGGCAGCGATCATCGCATTCCGGCGCCACACACTCCTGCCGCTCGACGATTGCCTCTATGCGTTGCAGCCGTCGATCCCGCATCTCACACGGTCAGCGCTGCACCGCTGCCTGCAGCGGCACGCCATATCCCGTCTGCCGGACATCGAAGGGGACAAGCCGAAGCGACAGCGCTTCAAGCGCTACCCGATCGGCTTCTTCCACGTGGATATTGCCGAGGTTCAGACTGCCGAAGGCAAACTATACCTGTTCGTCGGCATCGACCGCACCAGCAAGTTTGCGGTCACCCAGCTCGTCGGCAAGGCTGACAGGCGGACGGCTTGGGAGTTCCTGGAACTTCTGCTGAAAGCGGTGCCCTACCGCATTCACACGATCCTGACCGACAACGGCATCCAGTTCGCCGAGCAACCGCGCAACCGCAACACCGCCTGGTCGCGTCAGATGCGCTTCGACATGATCTGCGAAGCGAACGATATCGAGCACCGGCTAACCAAGCCGAACCACCCTTGGACCAACGGTCAGGTCGAGCGGATGAACCGCACCATCAAGGAGGCGACCGTCAAGCGCTTCCACTACGAGAGCCATGACCAGCTACGGACGCACCTCGCCGACTTCATGGCTGCGTATAATTTTGCCCGCCGGCTTAACACGCTCAGCGGTCTCACACCCTACGAATACATCGCCAAAGTCTGGACTTCAGAGCCAGATAGGTTCATCGTCAATCCGATCCACCAGATGCCGGGACTAAACACCTAACGATGGACCGCCTCCTCTATCTATGCACGCCGCAATTCTTCAAGAAATGCGGCGGTAGCTTGCTGCAGCATGGTCGATTGAATAGATACGCGACGACTGGTCGCGCCGACCTCTTCGGTTAGAGCGCCGGTGGCATCGGCACTTTCTGCAAAGGAGGTCACCTGATCTCGGACATCGCCAACATGGTTGGCCACAACCTCAACGGCCTTGCTGATTTCGATTGTGGCATTGCGTTGCTCGTCGATGCTTCCTGCGATGGACGT
>Ga0265798_10009702_pt1 | contig 11992 bp, 7 predicted proteins | sample P3T30metagenome_FD_192430 | JGI IMG/M metagenome (GOLD analysis project Ga0265798, IMG submission 192430) | Plant litter microbial communities from East Loma Ridge, Irvine, California - P3 T30 | ecosystem: Environmental > Terrestrial > Plant litter > Unclassified | place: USA: California... | reverse complement strand
GCAGGATTGTCGATTCGCCACCAACGCTGCTATAATTGCGCTCTCTTGGCCTGGTAGCTCAGTTGGTAGAGCAGAGGATTGAAAATCCTTGTGTCGGTGGTTCGATTCCGCCCCGGGCCACCAAGAACATAGTTCACGAAACGCCAACCATCACTGGTTGGCGTTTTTGTTTATGGATTCACAGTCCTTGTGTCCGGTCCATTTCCGGTCGCGACTCCTTCCCCTACTTCCCAGCTCCCCGCACAGTGAATACTTTGGGAGCGCATCCCCCTACGCATGATCAGAAATTGCCAACGTTACAGAGAAGCGTCGGCAAGCAGTTGTACAACAGCATTTGTAAGCTGCATTTCGGAAGGCGAATCGATCACGATTAGAGGAATGTCAAGAGAACAACAAACCGCGCGAGCATGTGCTGCTTCCTCTGCAGCAAGTTCGGCAATTGACTCAAAACTCGTTGAAACACCATCCCTACTTGCGAGACGGGCGCCGATAACTTTTGCATCTTCACACAATAGAATGACTCCTGACAAACGAAGACTAGAAAATACATCAGTGGCAAGACGAATCAAGCCACCAGCCCCGCCTCGAAGCACAAAGTGCCCATCAAGTAACATTGTGCGCGTTGACTCACGGCGTCGGTTAACCGCATTAATCAGTGCAAGCTGATTATCGTCTACGTCGGCAACCAACTTGTCCTTCCCCCAAGTTGCACGCCCCTTCTCATCGCGAATAAGCTGGCTTGCAGTGCAGTGAACTATACCCAGTGACCCCGCGACCGGGACACCGAGGTAGCCCTTCCCCGCACCATGGACGCCAGCAAGAAATATTACGTTCATTTAGGTGACCTTTGTTCCTGGATACCTACGAGTTTCCGAAGTTCATTTTCCGTTAAATACTTAAATGACTGCGGAGCTGTAAATACTTTAAAAAACTTCTTGGGGTCTACTGGACAATCAAATACCCTGACGTTCTCCAACATGAACGCAAATCCTGTCTTCTTTGACTCAAAGTAAGATCGCAATTCTGCTCTAGTCAATCCGCCACCATTGTCTCTAGCCAACTCCCAAAGCCTGGTGGGGCTGGCTTCGACCGTCTCTGTCACATCGACCAGCGCTATGATCGCTTGCACTGGCGAGGAAGAATATAGTGCAATAGTACCTACTGGCAGAGCAGGAACCGCACGACGCAATTCGACTCGCTTGCTTCCCGCAACGATAAGGTCTGCAAACCTGGGCTTCACGGAGAGCAAAATTGCGCTACCACTGGGAGAGTTTGAGTATTCTGGAAAAAGCGTCATCGGAAATATTTGTAATTGACTGAATCGGGCCTGACACAATTTTTTCTTCAATCAAGCTGGTATACGAAATTGGAGTGGGGAAATGACCGACTAGACGAAACAACATCACCTTCGTCGGTTTCGAAGCCATCGTTTCAATGTCTTTTTGGCTGTAAACGGTTCGTCGGCTTACGAGCTGCATAATGCTCGTAGCACTGTCATGAACCTCATAACACTCGACGATTCCAACAGTCGTGACAGACTGTTGATCTTCTGTTCGGTAAAAAAGTACGACATCACCGGGCTGCACTTGCTTTGTCTTGGCTTTGCACAGATATGCCTGCTTAATTGCGTTCCCGGCAGTCGAACTACCGCCGAAAAGCTGAGCTTGCTGTGCCAGTTCAGGAAAAAGGACTTGATGATATTGCGGTTTTATCGGAACCAAAAACTTCCGAACATCGGCATCCATCCGGAAATGAGGAAAGTAAAGTCGAGCATAATCAAGCGCACTCAATTCTTTTTCGGGTGGCGAACTGGGGTGTGTCTTAACCAACATGATGTCGGCTCCATACATCCCGCGTTGCTCAAAACCAAAATCCTTGAGGAGCTCCAATAGATAAACTTGTTCAGGGCTTGTGTGAATAAAAATACTCTCACAGCGATTGTCTGTCGCAAATCGAAAAGCCGCTTTTAGGAACAGCTCTCCAATCTTCCTTCCACGAATTTGCTCGCCAACTTTGAAAGTACATAGCTTCAACGACAGACCATGAAGGCAGTCCTTGTTGTCGTTAATGATCTCATCGGTTTGCATGGCATAAATGCAAATTGCCTCGACTTCTCCGTGATCAATTCTGGCGACCCATGCTTTCCGTCCCGTTTGGGCTTTACTGTGAAACCAAGTATTGAAACTCCGCTCCGGCGTGTCATAACTGGACCGCAAGCTATCGAAAAGCACTGAATCCAAACTACTGGTGAGGCTGTACATGTGCACATCCTCAATATTGGGAAGATGGACTTCTGCAGGCTCATGTAATCGCCGAAGCCAATCTTCAGCAGTCTGAATGTTGTAGATTCGATGGCCAAAGCCTGCATTGCGTGCCTTGACGTGAATTTCCTTGTCTTCGGTTACGAGGGCATGAACTGCCGAGCATTCAAGCGCATGGAGAATATCGTTGTCACATGCATCGTTCGGTGATGTTTGAGCCGTATTGCGCGGGCTCGAAGGTGCCCCTTCGAGCATCGTGTATTGCGGAAGTCTCGCCAAAGTACGCGCGCGGCGCTCTGTGTCTTTGTCACGCTCGATATCAATTTTTGACGCCGGATGGTAGAGAAGTTGATGCCCACCAACGCCCGCTAAGCGAACAAAATTTGCAAGACTTGGCTCAAGCACGAGCATCGTATCCTGAAGCGGAATCAGGATATTCGTATCGAGCAAAAATCGTAGCCGCTGGCTCAAAATATGGTCCGAGAAAAATTGGCACGCTGAGTAGCCAGGTAGCGTCGATGTCTACCAAACAAAAATGAAAGCGATTCAAAGCAAAACATCTCACCCCCCGCCGGCAATTGGAGGCGTTCCAGACATCAACGCACCACCTACCGAGGATGCCAGCAGTCGCGAAACGCTCGAATCGAACGCACGTTTGAAGTCAGGGTCTGAAGCGTATCGTTTATAGAGGTCAAGTTCGCGTCGGCGCTCCGTGCTAATCGCCTGTTGGATCAGGCGCTCCAACGCCAACTGGCGATTCTGAAAATCCGGATTGTCTTCTACCTGATCTTTGTAGTCGGCGTGGTTCACCACATGCTTGGCAATATTGATGAACTTCACGCGTTGCTCTTGAGGCGTGGCTTCCCAGCCTGAGAAATGGCGTTCGTTAAATGCCCGGACAATGTCCTCCAACGGATCTTCGTCGCCCGGCCCTGTGTGCGGGCCACGAACGTTCGGGTTTTGCGGTTCCAACTCGGATTCGGACGCATCCAGCCCAATCTTGGTTTCCAGGCGAGATCGTTCCAGCCCATACGTCGAAAGATCGATACTGTTTAGTAGCTCATCCAACTTGTCCTGATCTGGGTCTTTAACCTTGAGCTTGGGGATTAGAAATTTTAGGAACCAGTGCAGCATTTCCCAATTCATATTGTTGAACGGGATAATGGCCGCCACCTGCGCGTAAATTTTGACGAACTGCTTGGCCTTGATCTTGAAGTCGATGCGCTGCTCGTCGTCCAGGTCGGCATCAAAGCGGGCCACCACCGTGTCAATGATGGGAGCGAGTTCTTCGGCTTCGGCGCTGGCAAAAAACTTCTCGTTAAAGGTCGTCACCTCTGCCCAATCGTAGATGCCGAAGTTTTCGAGCACGTCCTTCAAATCATGTAAGACGTTCACGTCCGTCGGCTCGCTCAACGTTGTAGACGTGTAGAACGGGTCAAACGCGGTCTTTATGTCGTCCACAGAATTGTAGAAGTCGAGCACGAAGGTATCTGTCTTACCCAGTTTCCAGTTGCAGCGGTTCAGCCGGGACAGCGCCTGCACAGCTAAAACTCCTTGCAACTTCTTGTCCACGTACATAGTGTGCAGCATTGGTTCGTCAAAGCCGGTCAGGTACTTGTTGGCAACTACCAGAATTTTGGCGTCGTCCTTCTCGAATTCGTCGGGCAAATCACGCGCAGAGAAGCCGTTCAAGGATTCCTCAGTGTGCTTTATGCCATCCACCATCTTTTCGCCAGAGAACGCCACCAGCACCTTGAACGGCGCATTGGTTTCTTTCAACGCGGTGCGGATGGCAAAGAAGTACCGGATGGCGCATTCAATATTTCGCGTCACCACCATAGCCTTTGCTTTGCCTTTCAGCTTTTTGGCTTGCCAGACACTGGAAGTGAAGTGATCGACCATGATCCTGGCCTTTACTTCGATGGTTTTCGGGCTGGCTTCGACAAAGGCTTTCAGCTTCTTCTGCGCCTTGGCAATATCGAACAACGGGTTGCCGTCCACCGATTTCTGTACTTCGTAGTAGCTCTTGTAGGTCGTGTACTTCTCCAAGACGTCAAGAATGAACTTTTCCTCGATGGCCTGCTTCATTGAATACAAGTGGAAGGGGTAAAACTTACTATCAGAGGCTTGTCGCCCAAATTTTTCCAGCGTGGCAGGCTTGGGCGTGGCGGTGAACGCAAAGTAGCTGGCATTCTTGCTCATTTTGCGTTCGTTCATCGCCGCCAGAATTAAGTCTTGCACATCTGCTGGTCCATCGAAATCAATATCTTCCTGGCCTGCCAATGTTTGATTGACCTTATCAGCGGCAATACCAGACTGAGATGAATGAGCCTCATCAATGATGACGGCAAATTTACGGTCGGACAATTGTCCGATACCGTCCACGATAAATGGGAATTTCTGCACCGTGGTGATGATGATCTTCTTACCGAGCTCAAGGTTGTATTGCAGTTCCTGTGCGCTTTCACAATGTGCGACGATGTTCTTGGTTTCAGAGAACAGTTTGATGTTGTCCTTGAGCTGGGTGTCCAGCACGCGCCGGTCAGTCACCACCACCACGGAATCAAACAGATTCGCGGTAGCAGTGGTGTCGTACTGCTCCACCAGTTGATACGCAAGCCAAGTGATGGAGTTGGACTTGCCCGAGCCAGCCGAATGCTGAATCAGGTAAGTCTGCCCCACTCCATTTTGTCGAGCATCCGACAGAATGCGGCGCACCACGTCGAGCTGGTGATAGCGGGGGAAGAACAGCGACTTACGCTCCTTGCCGGTCTTCTTGTCCTTCTCGACTGTGAACTTAGCGAACTGCTCAATGATGTTGGCGAGGCTCTTGCGCGGCAGAATGTATTGCCACAGGTACGCCGTCCTGTGTCCGTTTGGATTGACCGGATTGCCCTTGCCGTAGTTGAAGCCCTTGTTGAATGGCAGAAAGTTGCTGTCATTGCCTACCAGTTGGGCGCACATGAAAGCTTCGTCCGGGTCCACCGCGAAATGCACTAGGCAGCGGCCAAATTCGAACAGCGGTTCCTTGGGGTCACGGTCAGTACGGTATTGGCGAACGGCGTTCTGCACGCTCTGGCCCGTCCATGGGTTTTTGAGTTCAAGCGTCGCCACCGCCAAGCCATTCACAAACAGGGCCATGTCCACAGACTTGAAAGTGTCCGTTTGGCTGTAATGGACTTGCCGGGTCACGCTAAAGCGGTTGGCCTCGAAGTTGGCCGTCACTTCGGGGTTGAGGTCACTGTATGGCAGGCGGTAAAGCAGATCGAAGTGGGCATCGTCGATATCGAGTCCCTTTTTCAGAACGGCCAGCACGCTGTCCTTCTTTATCTTCTTATTCAGCCGCTCTAGCACAAGCCGCTGCCAGTTGGGCCGGTCTTTCAGCTTTGCCAATTCCTTGGGCTGGGTGGCTTCGAGAAAATCCCAAAAGAGCTTAGCGTCGACGGCAAACTCCCGGTCAAAGTCAGCAGGGTCGCCAAGGCGATAGCCGTCCTTCGCTAGTGCGTTTTCGATATGCGATTCAAGCGCGGCTTCGTTGGTTTGACTGACCATGGGTCTCCCTTATTTTAGGCTTTGCCTTTTCCAGACACCATCGTTGTAACCAATGTTGTCTTGAGTTCTCGCAACTGCACTAGTTGCCGTCGAACAGAGGCGACAATATTCTCAACGCTTACAGAAATGTCATGACAATACTCTCGAATCTCCACTTGTTCGCTAAGTGGAGGCACAACAATCGGGAATGAGCCTAGCTTGTCTGTAGGCATTGTCTTGGTGCCGTGCCCGGATTCTTCCGTCAAGTCCAAGATCTGTTGCTCCTGCCCTGATAAGACGTAGCGCAAAAATTCAGCGTCGATCTCTGCTTTTGGAATTAGGCCCTTCATATCTTGATTGATCGTTACTGGTAAATCAGAAACGCCAACCGGAAAAGTTCTGGCCAAAATCATGCCTCTTACAACAACCAGAATCGCCCCTTTAGGGATCATCTTGACCGATGACTTCTTGACGGCCAAAGGCGTAATGTAGTCTTGACTCTTGGTGATTTTCTCGAACTTCATGTCTTTAGGGGACACCCAAGGAATGTTACCGTTCCAGAATGCCAATGTATTTTTGTTGGGCGTGCCGCCGCCCACAAAATCGACCAGTCTCTTCAGTGGCTTCAGACCCCAATGCGTAGGAATCGCGCCAAGCCAAGCCACGCCGCTATCGTGAAAGTGTTGATGTGGTTTCACCCCACGCATAACGGCGTTGTTAATTAAGACGTGCCTTTGTTCTTGCAGAAGTTCAATTAGAACTTCTTTCTTCTTGATTGCAAATTCAATAGCTGCCGTTTTTTGGTCAAGCAAATTAATAATTCGATCTTGCTCATCGCGAGGGGGAATGGGAATCTTTATCTGTTTGAAATCCTCGTAATGCATATCCCACTGCCCAACTCGAACGCCATAAGACAGCGAGTTGTAAACCCCGATCAGTGAAGAAGATCGAAGCAGGTAATGTAGATAGCCCGGCAATACCCGCTCGGATTTTGTTGCGCAAGTAATGTAAGCGGGGCTGACGATGCCTTCATGGGCGCTGATCCCCATTGACCCTTGCCACGCCTTCATCTTGTTTACGACCAGATCACCTGGCTTAACGACCTTGTATGTGCTGGTATCCAAGGACGTTGCATTGTGATTGTCATCACGCGAGTCCTTACGGATGACCCCGTACTCGCGATACACCGACAAAACAGGCAAGTCCGGCCGATTTCGGTCTGATTTAAGTTGGGTAACGGCGCGTAATGTCTCAACATCCCAATGAGATGGAACGTCACCAAGCCACTTCACCCCAGACGGTTTATAGCTTTCATGCCGTTGCATCAGCGGTCTCCTGCAAGCGGCTCAATGACCACAACTGCTTGGCTATGCCTTGGTAGGCGGCATAGCGTTCGTCAAAACTACACTTCTTAAATTCATCGAATGACTTGAAAGGCAGGCCGGTGCGTGCCACTAGTTTCAGGAAGCCGGGGTTGTGCTGATAGCAGGCGCTATGCAGCGAGCGAGCAATCAGGTTTTCCTTCTGGTAGTGAGCCACCTTGTCGACAAAGGTCTTGTCGTTCAGGCTGGCATTGATCTTCTTCGGCAGCAGAACAAGGCCGCCGATGCGGTTGCGGTAGCTAGCGAACTCTTGCGCATGAGCAAATTCATCCGCATGGCGCTCAAAATGATTGGCCCACAGGTGTTCGATCTCATAGGCGTTCTTGCCCGACCGCACGATGTATTCAAGGTAGCGCCCCGGCTGGCCGCTCTGTTCTTCAACCCAGTGGGTAAAGCGGGCCAACTGACGGTGCAGGCTCTTGGCATTCCAGTTAATCAATGAAGGCTGATCCTCAAGCGGGAATTCATTTTCGTCACTGATCAGGCGTGCAATCAGCCTCTCGCGCAATGCCTCCAACGACAGGTTGCGCAGTTCTTTGGTCAACAAAAAGGTGGCGTACTGCAAGGTGGAATAGTCGATGGATTTGAAATTCCACAGGCGGCGATTCAACCAGCAGTCCAGATAGTCAGCGGTGAGGCAAAGCTTGGCCTTGACCGTGGCTTCGTCATCACTGGGCAGAAGCGGTGCCAGTAGCACCTGAAACTGCTGGGTGAAGCCGTGATCAGCATTGAAGCGAACGGATTCAAGTCCCGGCTTCAAACTATCGCAAGCTTCCAGCAACTCAAGGTATACGCGAGCAAAGAAGCGCAGGTCTTGCCTTACCCAGCGGTTGAAGTCTTCGCTGACGTTCAACCCCACAAGCTCGTGGTTGGTACGTACCCAGCGGTGGTATTCAGTGCCGATCAGGTCAAAGTCTTCGGGATTGGCACCTTTCTTCCGCTCTCGGATATCGCCAGCGTATTTAGCCCGCAGCCATGCCTTGAAGAAATCAGCCTCGGTTTCCTTGGTGTCGCGCTCGCTGTCCCGCTTGGCAAACGTCAGCAGCCATTGCTTGATTTCCTTGTTGGCCTCGCCTCGCTTGGTTGCATCGGTAATGCTGGCAAGCAGATAGCCCTTAAGCATGTCGGTACTACTCAAGGAAAGACCGCGATCATTCATGGTCTCGAAGATAGTGTACGCATCGGCATCAGCATAAGCAGTAATCTCAACCAGCTGTGTTTTGTTGCGCAACCAGTCTACGAAGAAAGGCAGCGCCTTCCCATCCGCAATTTCGGCAGGGAAAGATTCGATGATGTCGTTATATCGACCTATAAGATTTTGGATCGACTCGACTTGATCGACAGCGTCGTAAGCAACGCCGTCGAACAAGGCGTTCATACAATCGTTGCGCTCGGGAATGTCAAGGTTGAAGGATTTCTCGCCGTATTCCTCTGAGAAAATCATTTTCTCGACTGAAACCACATCAGGCCTATCTTTCTGGATGTTATGTAAGTAGATCAGGAGCAGCGTGAGACTGGTCAGACGTTGCTGACCATCCACGATTTGCTTTTTTTCTTCTGACCGACTTATAACGATTGAACCTAAGAAGTAGTGTCCATAGGAGGCGACTTCCTTACGCTCGTGTTGCGGCTGATATTCTTCAAAAAACGCAGTCGTTAGGTCGGACACCAACTCGACAATCTGCTTGGTCTGCCATTTATATTCGCGCTGGTAGTAGTCAATACCGTACTTGGTGTCGGTAAGTAGTTCACGGACAGGACGAGACTGGGCTTTAATTTCCTTCATTGCTGCGCTCCCGATACGAAGCTGACCAGTTGTTTCAACAGGCCATCGGTTTCTGCTTCCAATGCCAAGATTTCCCTCGTCACTTCTTCGAGACTACGCAATGGTTTGTGCTGATAGAAGTATTTGTTGAAGCTGATCTCATAGCCGATCACGGTTTTGTCGAGCGCAATCCAAGCCTCGTCAACGTGCGGGCGTACCTCGCGGATGAAGTACTCATGAATTACGCTGGAAGCCGAAGGCGTCTTACTCTTCGCCAGTGGCACGTTTTCAGTGTCGCGCAGCTCACTGTCGGGCTCGTATTCGATGAATTCGCCTGCCTTTGTGCCGGGCCAATAGCCGTAGTCGCCCAGCCGTTCAACGGTGGTTTGCAACTCTTGAGCCAAGTCTTTGAGTTTGGAGCCGCTCAGCTTGTGCTGCTTCTTGATAACTTTGGCAGCCCGCGAGTCGCGCCAACTCACTGCGTTCAAAATCTGCTTGCGCTCTGGTGTGGAAAGTTTCAACTTCAAGGCGGCGCAAGTTTCGTCCACCATGGTTTCAAACAAGTTGAAATCGAGGTGCTCGTCCGTTCCCACCTTTGCGGCGATCTGCTGCGCGGTCAGCATGATGTCACGCTGGACTAGCCATGTTGTCTGCGCCAGTAGCTCTTTTCGGTTCTTGGGCGACAGGGTGATTTCTTCGCGCTCAAGATGGTTCTCAATGGCTTCGGCGTGTGACCTCAGGTCGGTATAGACCTCATCGCCGTACTTGCCATAGACCCATTCCATGATCTCCTGCATGCCCGGTGTGAAGCGCAGGGCGGCGATACGCTCAGCGCTGAACTGCGTGGCCAAACGCAAGGGGCGCTCTACCGTGACCTTGTAATAGCCAAAATCCCGGTTGTCGAAAACCTTTGATACGCCGTCATCGGCAAGGCTCATGTAAAGCTGAGTGATCTGCTGAATGTGCTCGGCGGTGAATTCGCAGTTTTTCTCGCCAAGATTTTTGCGCAGCTTTTGGTACAGGTTGGAGGCGTCGATCAACTGCACCTTGCCTTGTCGCTTTTCTGCCTTGTGGTTGGACAGCAGCCACACGTAGGTGGTAATGCCGGTGTTGTAGAACAGGTTGTTCGGCAACTGAATGATGGCTTCGAGGTAGTCGCTCTCGATGATGTGGCGACGAATATTGCTTTCGCCGCTGCCTGCATCGCCAGTAAACAAGGCAGAACCGTTATGAACAGAGGCAATGCGAGAACCTGAAAATCGTTTGGCGTTCTTGTCGCTCAGGTCTGAGCGCCGCTTCATCTTGTCCACCATCTCCATCAGAAACAGCAATTGGCCGTCTGATGAGCGGGGGATGGCAGGGTAGAAATCATGCGACTCGCCGGTGTAATCCGTCAAGTTCACGTGAAAACGATGATCTAGAACCTCTTTGCCTTCGATGATGCCTTTTTGGTCGCCCTTCCAAGACTTGCCATACGGCGGGTTGCTCAACATGAAGTCGAAGCGCGTGCCGGAGAAGTCGTTGGTGGCCAGCGTTGAGCCAAACTTGATGTTCTCGGGATCGTTACCCTTAATCATCATGTCGGACTTGCAGATGGCGTAAGTCTCGGGGTTGATCTCTTTGCCGTACAAGAATACGCCCACCTTGGCTTTGATCTCGCCTTCTGCGTCAGTCACAAAGTCTTGCGATTCGGTCAGCATGCCGCCGCTGCCGCAGGCCGGGTCATAGATGGTGAGCGGATTGGGCAGTTGATCCTTCACTGGGATGAACACCAGATTGGTCATAAGGTTAATAACCTCACGCGGCGTGAAGTGCTCCCCGGCCTCTTCGTTGTTCTCTTCGTTGAACTTGCGGATCAGTTCTTCAAACACGTAGCCCATGCCAAGGTTGGACAAACCTGGCTGTGTGCGGCTATCTGGCCCTTTGCGGTCGTCAGGGCTGAGGTTAATTTCCTCAGACACGAACTTTTCGATCACGTCATGCAGCACATCAGACTGTGCCATCTTGCGAATCTGGTTGCGCAGGTCGAACTTATTGACGATCTCTTTGACGTTGTCTGAAAAGCCATCAAGGTAGTTCTTAAGGTTCGCCTCAAGCTGCGATGGATTGCCCAGCAAGGACTTGAGCGTGAACTTGGACGTATTGTAGAAAACGTAGCCAGAGGCTTCACGCAATCCATGAGGATCAAGGTCTGCCATGTCTGCATCGTCGTGCTGGAAACGTACCTCATCGAGCACGGCTTCCTTCGATGGCTCCAACAGGCAGTCGAGCCGCCTCAATACGAACATAGGAAGAATGACATCCCGGTACTTACCGCGAACGAAGACATCGCGAAGACAATCATCGGCGATCGACCAAATGAAGCTGACAATTTTGTTGTGTGTTGTGTGATCCATATTCTTTTTCTTCTAGCTACTAAATAAGTCGGCAATCTTTGAGAACGGTATAGCTTGCCTACCGCTTTATCTTTTCTGGATTGTTCTGTCTGGCACCCGATAACCAGGGGCTAGCTTCGCGTTTTCTACGCCGTATAAGGCTAGCGGATCTTTAAGCCAAAGGCGGTATTGTTCTTCTTTGAGATTGTGGTCCGGCGATGAATCGATGCACCAGCGAAGCAACATGTAGCCAGCAACAGCGGCCCGAACACGCAATCGAATAGATCCACCTTGCATGCCGTAGTCCATCTGGATGATTTCTGGACGTGTGAGACGTGGGTGCGGCACAATGTCCAGTTCTACTATCCGGGTCCACTGGATGTCGGCATCCATCCGTTCGTGTGTCGAGGGCTCTTCATTGAGAATGGTCGGATTCTCAATGCGCGTGATTACGAAATCGCGAAACTCCCCGGACTTACGATCAAACGCGCGGACATGCCAGCGTAGACCGGTATCGATCAGCGCGAAGGGCACTATCACGCGCTCCGACGCTCCACTACTCATAGATTGATAGCGAATTTCTACGGGACGCTTGGCATGGATCGCCCGACAAATTGGCGCTAATACGTCCATCCGGGGGCAACTCAGCATTGTTGGAAATTCGCAGGGAAGCAGTGA
>Ga0265798_10009700_pt1 | contig 11992 bp, 9 predicted proteins | sample P3T30metagenome_FD_192430 | JGI IMG/M metagenome (GOLD analysis project Ga0265798, IMG submission 192430) | Plant litter microbial communities from East Loma Ridge, Irvine, California - P3 T30 | ecosystem: Environmental > Terrestrial > Plant litter > Unclassified | place: USA: California... | reverse complement strand
GCAAAGGCAGCAATCCCGTGCAGGACTACGACCCCAAGACAGAGGAAGGGCTGGAGTCAAGCAACAAGAAGGTCGAGGAGTTCATTCGGGAGTGCCTCGAGATAGAGTCTCGCATGCGCATGATCGACATGCAACTCCTGATGCACACTGCGGCTGTACTGCAGCTTACGCACAAGGGACCAAAGCAACGGCAAGACGACTCCGAACTGTCAGAAGACCGCTTCCGCAGACCAGACAGCCCCGCGAGCCTGAATACCTACGAAGACGGCAGACTCAACGGCGCTTTCGACGAGCGCAGCTTCTACAGGACGCCGGAGAACCTCGACAACCTCATGAACGTGCTGCAAACCGGCAAGCATCTCACAGCCTCCACAGAGCGTCACGATCAAGCCTTGAATGCGACTGCCACGCGACTCCAGGAGATCAACGAGCGTCTGAGATCACTCATCATCGAGGCGAACCCCGAGCGTGACGAAGACTATTCACTGCCACCGCTGGCTCTGGAAGGAACGCCTGACGCGTCAACCCTGGATCGCCAACTCGATTTCCTCGATCAGGGCCTCCGCAGCATCGCCGCTGAACAGTCCAACATTCGCAACAACTCAAGGCATACTCTGAGCGAAGTCGAGGGCCGTCTGGAAGGCATGAACAACCAACTGTATGCGGTGATATCTCGATCCGAAAACGAACAGTCCGATAAGATCCCACCGCCACCCGCCATCACCGGCGGTGGTGCTACCGAACAGCTCAACTACATGGAAGACTCCTTCTACAACCTCGAGCAGATCCAGTACGCAATGAATGAGCAAATCAATGAGCTTCGTTCTAAGGGTCCTGCGGTCGACGAGTCCGAGAGCGCTGAGAAGGCTGAGAAGTACGAGACTACAATCATGGGCCTCTGGCAGACTATTCTCACTGGCGAGGAAGAAGCACGCGAACGCAAACGTGAACGGCGCCAGTTGCTTGCCGAAGATCCCGATGCCAATGAACAAGTTTCGCCAGACGAAGACTACGTCAACGAGAGCTACTCTCTTCCGGCCTTCTCTTCAAAAGTGCAATTGCTGTTCAGGCGAGCGACTAGTCTCAAAGACAAGCAATCAGTCCTGATGCGCCAGATCAAGCAGCAACGTGAACTGAACAGCAAGTCGGACGCACAAAAAGAGGCAGAATTCGAGCGACTCAATACCAATTTGCTCAGCGCAAGATCTGAGAAGAAGTCCATGGAGGGTGAGCTCGAGCGTGCAATGGAACAGCTACAGCAATTCGATGAGCAGAAGGTCTCGACTGACACACAGATCTTGCGCGAGACGCAGGAGCGGAATGCTGGTCTGGAGGCTCAGCTGATCAACGTACAAGAGCGAGTGATGGCCTTTGAGACTGAACTGAACCAGGCCAAGCAACGTGCTGTCGCGTACGAGAACCAGCTCAAGGACGTGCAAGAGCAAGCTGTAAACTTCCAGAGCAAGATGCAAGAGGCTGAAAAGCGTGCTGCCACATTTGAGGAGGAGCTGAAGGATCACCAGGAGCGCAACACCGCATACAACGTCTCGTCACAAGAGGCTGAGCAACGCACTGCTGGCTACGAAGCCCAGGTTCGGGACGCGCAGGAACGGGCTCTCATGTTAGAGACCAAATTGAGAGATGCCCAGGACGAAGCTCGTACCGAGGCGGCAACGATCCAGGCTCAACTCGCCAACTCTATGGAGAAGATCACAGAGACTGCAGCTGCTCTCGAAGCCGTAACTGCCGAGAAGCAAGCTGCCGAGGCTCGCTCTCTGGACGCAACCAACTCCCTCAATGCTAAGGAGGAAGAGTTCCGCAACCTCGAAGGCGAAATTGTTCGTCTTACAACGGAACTCACTTTCGCCAAAGCAGAGCTCGACGGCGCTTACGGTACGCGCGCGCAACGTGCCGCTGACTCCGCTGCCAACCCTGCCATCAAGCGAGAGCTCGACGAGCTCACCGAGCAAAACCAAGCGCTCCTTGGCGAACTAGAAGCGCTCCGCAAAGTGCAAGACGTTGCCTCACAATCCGAGGCCGAAGCCCGGCAATCCGAGCGCAACCTCAAGGCCGAGCTGTCCGGCATGGCTGCCGAGTACGAAGCCCTCACTCGTGACGCCATCCAAAACGAAAAGGACCGCGAAGTCCTTGAAGCGCAGATCGACAAGCTGCGCGACGAGAAGGAAGCTCTGGAGCGCGAGCTCAGTGACGAGAAAGTCAAGTGGCTCGGGGTTAGGAGTCCAGGGCCCGGCATGCCAAATGGCGCTGCTGCACAGCTTGACATGGGCGCGACTAGTATTCGCATGTTGAGAGAAGACTTCAGGAAGATGATGAGGGATCGGACGGCCGAGGGGTTGAAGGCGCTGAGGGTAAGTCACTTCCACACACGCTTCTTTTACAGAACACTAACAACCTACAGGCGGAACAAGAAGAACGACGAAAGCTCGAAGCCGTTGTTCGGCAGCTACGCAAAGACGCTATGCCACAACGTTCTCAACTCTCCCGCACTATGACGACGCCACAATAACGCCGAGTAGCCTGACCGCATCGCCATGTTACGTTTAACTTCACTTCTCTTTCTTACATTTTGTATTTCTATATACCCACTTTGTACTCTTCTGGATCCGTTATCATTCACGCATTACACGCGGAGTTTGGGACTTGCATTGCATCACACATTGTCGTTGCGTCGCTGCTGCTATAGTGGAAAGCATATCTGCATATAAAGTAATGTATACGCTGCGCTTCTCAATTGAAATGATGTTGGCATAAGATCGCAGATGAATCTGACCTTTGTTGTTCCGTTGTGATGGGCTGTCCATGTAATGAGCAGAAGAAATGCATCCGAGGTGGCCATGCCTCGCCTTTTAGTCCCACAGAACGTCTTCTTCTAGAGTCAAGATATCAATCACTGCCCAGAACCCAGTCGAGAAGACGTGGGACGCCTTACAAGATAGACGTTTACTAGCGCCTCCACATTGCTCAAAGCTTTGGCGTATTCGGACCGCAACACACCATGGTCTACCCTTCACACAAACCTTATGAACTGCCGTAAGACAACGTCATTCGAGTTGGTAATCGATCGAACAAACTGGTCCCAGGACTGAACCACAACGATGAACTCTCGTTTCCTCCGTAGTATGCCTCCTGACGTTTTTTGAGGCTCACATGCGATACCAGTGCTGTCTTCCGAAGTACGGCCTTATTGAACAGACAGAAGGCCGACATCTCCGCTTGCAGTCCCCTGTATACGGGTGGCCTTGAGTGTACTCTCATGGCGAGATAGTGCGAAGTGTCAGCGCTCAATTCTCCGAGTATCCTGCCACATGGGCAGCCTGAAGAACCGGTACAGTGGCTGTGTCACGTCTTCGGCGATCAGGTTCCCTTTGTCATTGGTTGTCTTTTGTCTTTACTATGAGGAAGTATATCGCTGCTCTATCCTCATGCTCGCCGATTAACTCAAAGAGGTCCCCGGGCTGACACCGAATATCTCCGACGATGCTATCGAAGCTTCACGATATGGTTGCCTTGGAGGCCTGAGAGAAGGTTTCATGTGGTGCTCTATGGTGATGTGGGAGGTGAGATGGGTATAAATGAGTTGAAGAACACCACTTCCAAGTCCTTCACACCCGCAACCATCCCACACCATCCAACGACACCAGCCACCTACACACCCAACATGAAGACCACAGTCCTCCTCACAACCCTCACGCTCGCCACCCTCGGCAGCAGCACCGCCCTCAAAACCCCCCGCTCAACATTCACATGGACCTCCTGGGTCGATAGCCTAATCGCCGACCCAGCGCATGCCATGAGCCCCGAGGAAGCGATTGCCGCTTTCCATGCTGCAAACCCCAACCCCAATCCCGACCTCTCCACTGACGATGCGAACCTGGACAAGCGCCAAGCCTTCGGCAACTGCCAACAACTCTCCCAACGACCTCCTTCTGTGCCTGACGCCGTGGCTTGTATTAATGATCTAGCGGGCAGGGGCAATGCAGGGCAGGAGTGTAACGTTGATGGGTTTACGGCGAGGGTGCAGTGTAGATTGGGTAGTGCGGATGTGGTTAGTGTTAGGGGGAGGGATGATGCGCCTAGGAGTGTGAACTGGTGAGTTGTGATTCACTCTTTGTTGTGGTGGTGTGAGGGTGACGATGTGGACGGTGTGCTAATTAAGTTGTGCGTTTAGTAATGACATCGCGAGGGCGGCTGGTGTTGTCATGGATCGGTGTACGAGGGGTGACAATACGGTGTCTGGGGCTGCGTATATTCCTCAGGGGGGTGTTGCAGTGCAGATTCAGGGTCAGTAGATGGGCATGTGAGGCGCTGGTGGTGGGTAGTGTGGAAGTGCATGAGTTTACTGCTAACAGCAGGAAAGTATCTCGATACTGGGCTGGATTGCATCGTTTATGAGAGTTATGTCAGCTACAGTATCGAGAACACTTGATAAGGTACTTGATAAATAAGCGTTCCCTTGTTCGTGTATCAGACTTTCGATGGTCAGTCTGTATAGTAGTAACATTTGTTCGCTTCATGAGCAACTACGTTGATAGTCTCAACCACAACAATTCGAAGGCTAGAGACGTGTCGAAGAAGTAACAGACGGAAAGCCGTGCAATCATCCGTTGGACAACGTACTGAGCCTCAACGACGTGTACGTCATAAGAAAACGCCATAGTATCCGTGAGAACGACCACAATAACTCGCATAGTCAACACTCTCTCCAACACAGCGAACTCACACGATCCCGAAAAGAACAATCCTCGCAGTCGACAAAAGTAACAAACTAACCCACCTCAACGTCCCAAACAAGTAACACCCATCAGCATGCTCCCCACACTTCCCCTCACTCCTTCTCCCCAAAGCAGACACCCTCACACCACCACGACAACCTCTCTCCACAAACGCGGTGGATATGATCGAAAAAACAAACGCTCGAAAATGCCCGACCAATGTCACACAGCACACCGCCAACATGTGTGGACGAGGTACCCGACTCAATCAAAAAAGCATGACAGCCCTCTTTTCGCTTTTTCCCAACGGGTCGGGAACGCGGAAAATGGTTGAACGGCTGGCTGCATCCTGCATTCTTCCTTGATGCATGCATTGCGTCCGCCACTTTCATTCTCCTTCCCATTCTCGTTGGGGTCGCACGGGGCGTGCAGAAGCGAGATAGGGCCGGGTGCACGGCCCTACAATGACATGCTGGTGTTTGCCAAAAAAAGAAAGTCGTTTGAGAAGAAAAAAAGGGGTGCATGCATCATGGGGGTGGGGGAACATGACAAAAAACATGGCATGGAATATGAATTGCGTTGAAAATTCATGTGATTATCCTGTCAAGCGCAATTTGAGGTGCGACTCAACTCTAGGTCGAAGACTCGGTTTACGAGTCGTGGAAAGTATCTATGATGGGAATGTGAATGGCCCAACCTCATCACCAAGCCCCGTCCTCATACGATAATGGTAATAGTGGTAATGAAACCCATGCATCTGATGCTGAAAACCCTGAGAAGGCGATGCAGTGATAAGAAGCGACAAAGGAAATCGTACAACAGATGGCGACTTTAGGTTTACAAGTTAAGGTAAATAGGCCGACTGAACTATGCGCGGCGGGTAAGAAGCGGAGGGGTATCATACCGCTGAAATGGGAATGATGCGAATGCTGGAAAGAGAAGTTCGTGTCCAAATGTGAAAGTATGGTGAAATGAGAAGAAAAGAAAGACATGCAAGTCTAGTACGTCCCTCCCAGACTGCCCCAGGCAGCCAAGACATCATCACTGACGCTGTCCCTATCCCGATCATTACTCGTCATCCTGGGACTGCTCGTAACATTGGCGTCTGGGCTCAAATGGCGCGCTCTCCCCTTGCTGGCAGGCTTGTAGTAGCTCGATGACTGCGAGTAAACCGACGTACGGGATTCAGTAGAACGAATGCTGCTCTGCCGACTCCGTGTTTCTATGCTCGCGAGTGCTAGTTCGCTGATATGTCGCGCGTTCTTCTTCGGCATCTTCGGGAGTGCGGGTTCGACGATGCTGGGAGCGCGAGACGAGGCCTCTGAGACTGGAGTCAGGTCGCGGAAGCTGGTGGATGTGGGCGGCACCGGGAAGGTTATCTCGGCGTCGCTGGATGCGGTCCTACGTCGTCGGTGGGAGGATTCAGACTTCGCACCCACGGAGGGCGCGCGCATGATACCGTGGTCAAGCATGGCTAGCTCGTCAAGCTCGTTGCTCGTGTCGCTGCTCGCAACTTTCACAGCGACGTCTCTCTCATCGGCGTAAAGAGCAGGCGTCATAGGCGATGGCAGGGGAGATGGGTGACCAGTGGTAGTGGGCGATGCAAAGCTCACAGCAAGCGGTGGAGACGGGGGAGACAACATGTCCTGAGGCGAGAACACGGACGGGGTGAGCAGTTGGTGCGACACTCTCCCGCGACTGACAGGCGAGTAGTTTCGATCTGACCAAGTGGTGCTGGCCGAGGTATCGCGGAGTCGACTTGTAGTTGCACGGCTCTCTGTCGTCGAAGATCTGCCACGTGATGGCGCAATGGAGCAAGGTGCACTCGTGGGTGCTCGGTGTTTGTTCCGTGACTCAACCATTCGCGCAGAGCTGGGAGACATACCTTCTGCAAGAGAGGCAGACGTGCGATGCGGCGGTGTAGGACGTTTAGTTGACTTATGTTGATACCGATCTTGTTCCGGTGTAGATGACTGCGATGATTCGATCTGTTTGTTCATAGCGGCACGTTTCTTCCTCATCAGCTCCAACAAAGCCTCCTCTTCTGGCGTGACTTGCATAAACTTGCGTGACCCTTCGGACTGAGCCTGTGGTGCGCTGGCTGACGTGCGCGTGCTCACAACACTGTGCGCCGTTGGTGAAATCGGCTGGGTAACAGCGGTCTTTGGACGGATGTCGTCGTCTTCGTGAATGATCGAGGGCTGCCTGACGTGGCTGGACAATCTGCCACCGCTGTAGGTACTGCCACGAGGGTGATGATACGAAGGGAAAGGCGGTTCTGGTGCATACATAACTTCGATAGTGGCGTTTGTTGACGTTGAGAGTATGCTCAGTTTTCCCGACGACTGCATACGGCGATGTGGTGGAAGCTCGTAAGCTTGCGCCCGACCGATAACGATCTCCCCTGTGTAGTCGGCGCTGTCCATGCTCTTGCGGACGCTGCCCTTGCGGGATCGTGACCGATCGTCAGCTTCATCCTCAGACGAGGAGAAAGACAAGACACTAGAGTCCTGGAGATTAGTCTTGGAGATAGCTGACGTCTTGGTCTTTGCTGAGGTATGTGAGCGATATGTGTCCAAAGAGTACTGGCTGGGTGAGGTCAGATGGGTAATGTCGACGATATCCTCAAGCGCAAAACTGTCCCTCTTAAACGTTGGTGTGGGATTCTGGGATCGACTATCGCAACGAGATGCATTCCTTACTTGCCAAGCCTCGATAGCAGTAGGCACAAGGTCTGGCACAAGGTCTGGCTCAGTCGCGACGCTGTTGTGGCGTTTGTCTTCTAAGTCGCGCACTTCTTCCTCACTTTCTTCACTATCCTCATCGAGCGCATCGAACCAGTGCTGGACGCCCTTTGGTGGACGGCGTACGTGAATCTTGGCATTATCATACTGATCTCTCTTGACTTTGCGTACTGGACTCATATGCGGTTGAGGTTGAGGTTGAGGTTGAGGTTGAGGCTTTACTGGAGGATTATGGTACTTCATGCTCTTTTTCTTCTGTAATTTGGCAGGCTGTACTTGTGGCGTCGGTTGCCTCGTCATTGGGCGAGGAAAGAACTCAGAGGTGGATGACATGGCGGCCGGCGAGTTGACCATCTTGGCAGGCGAAAGCAGCGTACCGGCATTACCGTCGCTGCCATCCTTCGGCTTGGGGAACAGTTTTGTAAGATCTAGCCGGGCTGGCTTACTCTTTCGGTATTCCTTCTTCCTCGTTTCCTCCAGGATGACAGGCGACACTGGACTCGCTTCGTGAATGTCGTAACCATGATCCGTCAACACCGGGGGATACCCTCTTCGTAAAGCCCTGTCTCTGACTGCCGAGTCGGAAGTTTGCTGGGAGATGGCCAGCGGCGACTTCTTTGCATCATAATGTGATCGAAGGGTCGAATTCGACGTTTGAGGGTGTAGCCGGCGATGGAGGGAACTGCTATCCGAGCCGTGCCTGCTTTCCCCAGTATATGTGCGTCCCAGAACGTTCGACGAGGCTCGTGTTGCCATGGTGGGACGTTTCAGGTATCCGTCGTTCTCGGTGGGTGTTGCCGTGTTTCTCTCGTCGATGTGGGAGCCGAAGCTAGCCTCAGACACAGTGATGGACATGAATCCAGGACTTGGTGGTATTGTCGACTGCCGAGATGCCGAGCGATGCAGGACATCGGACGTCCCTAGGATTCGGTGTGCTTTGCTGGAGGTGTCTTCGGGACGAGAGGGCCTGTCGGGACCAGAGGCAATCGACGGTGCAGGGCGGGCGTCGAGGTCGTCGTTCTTGGGTCGCGAGCGGCGAGGTAGAGGGAAGGAAAACTTCTTGGGTGCGCGGTCGCCGCGAGCCATGATGGTGGAAGATTGGTGGCTGTGGTGCCGGCGTGGGCGCGACTCAGGGTAGTTAGAGATATGACAGTCGAGACTGAATCGCGGGACCAGTTCAGTTGGCGCTACGAAGTCAATGCCCACATAGGGTGTAATTGCGTCGAATGGCACGTCTTGTGCTACCCCCCGGCCAGCGCTGACAGCATTAAGTGATGTTTGCTTTTTGGTGCAGATGACGATCCGATATGCGGTAGGAGAGATCCGGCAACCTCAATTGAGGAATCCAAGGGTTCAACTGCGGGCCCCTACTGCGCTGCTGCACTGAGCGCTAATCGGGCGTGGACTGGTTGAGTGCTATCTGCAGGAACGGCAGCGCGGCGTAAAGTAGTACGATGTCATGCAGCGCCGCTTCAGGACTATCGAGTTTGCTGCTTCTGGGGGCGATGGGGATGGCGGAGTAAAGAACCAGCTTTCGAGATCTCCCAGGAAGATGGGCGATGGCGGGTATAACCCGCGAGTATTAACCCAAGGATCCATTGAATTTACCGCTTGTGAGGAGCTGGTGGTGGTAGGATCCGCATCGTAGTAGGCTTTCAGGGGTATCATGCCATTCGGCAAGACGTGCGGACCGCAGCAAGGCACAAGCTCCGAGCCAAAAGCCACACTGCTGCGTCGCATACATGCATTCCCTGGGTTCCAGTCAGATGACAGCACGCCGCCGCGACCCGAATGTGCAGCAGTGCGGAGAGGCACGGCCTCGAGCATATCCGCCTGTTGCCCGTCACCGCATCAGACGAGGCTGGATCTGTCGGAAAGAAATTGCTCAAGTGGTTGAGCAAAGCTAGAGCTCGCGTTACCGAAGTTTGTAGGATCGCCCATGCTCAGTAGGCGACATGCTAGCCTTTGCCAAGGCTCTAGCTCGTGGCATGCCGAATATGGACGAGGAAGTCGAGAATGGTCGTGTTATCGTGGTCCTCCATAAGTCGCCAATTTCCACCCTTCGTACCTGCATACTGCCTCCTCCATCCGGGTTCACTTCCGACTCACCGTCATCGCAGGTGATGTCGCACAAGTCGCATTTCGCTTCGCGTTCATCCACAGAGTTGCGACACAAGGCGGGTAGCAGCGCTGAGGCGTACGCATGCTGGGTACATTGGGTATCTTGGGTATCTCGGGTTGTCGAGCATACTCAGGGATGTGAGATGAACTGTGTGATGCGCCCGCGTCCTTCCCTTCTGGTCGCAGGTCGTCTCTATAAGGATATGGTGTGGATTGCTCCACGGTGATCAATGGACATCTTCGTGGGGACGGACGAAAGCCAAGCCGGCTCTTCGCCGATCCGGCTATCTCCTCGCGAAGAAAGCGCGATCCCCTTGGAAGTCCATCACAGCTAGTTTGTGATACCAAGGTGGTCCATGTCCTGTACGCGTCGAACACAATCATTATACTTCACGTAGTGCTGATGCGAGAGCTTGTCGCGCGTTGCTGTCCAACGCTCTGTTCCCTACATTAAACCTTGAAAGGCCGTTCAAAGAAGGCCCGGACGTGAACGACAGCCCTACTTTCAGGGTCAATCGAACCCAACATGTCAGCGTGACAAAACAATTTAGGCCCAAGAACGAGGCTGAAAGAACGCAGCCGAACGCATCTGGTGGCGTTGAGGGGCTTTCGGGGTTTTCGCCGTGTTACTATGAATATAGATTGCACCGCGAACTTTTGACAGGTCCGGCTGGTACTATGGGTTCTGGGGCTTGGGAAGGTCGTTTCAGCTTGCTCGGTGCGCTCATGTTTGCTCCCTATGGGTGACTTCGGAGCAGGTCCTGGCTGGCCGTACGAAGGAGATGCACACATCATGTGCAGTCTGAGTAGTAGAGTTTACAAGCTCCTCCACCCGAACCCGAGCAACAAACATGGACCCGACAATGCGAACTCTCTGTGATGAACATTCGAGTTGCAGCTGAAACACTAGATGCACATCCAAAAGTTAAAACATATTCCTCTCAAACTATCGTTCAGTCACTCGGAGCCCGGGAGCCTGGTCGACTGGAACGATGATAAGTAACTGCGCTTTGGGTATCAAGATCTCTTCCCTCCTTTTATATTGGGCGGAGAGAACGACAGCGAACAGACAACGGAATCTCTTTCTGTCGCTTTCTCAGACAGTCTAGGACGAAGACGCTGACGTTGCTGGAGCAAACGCAACGAAAGGGTTTGATGAAGGATGCTGCCTTAGATGAGAAGGCAGGTCATGGTAGACACATCATACGACGACAGCTCGTCATGTGCGGTTCTAGCGGAAAGCATCATCTCGGTTTGCTGGTCACGTTACGATGAAAGAACGTCGTCACGTGTATTTATACAACAACTGGGCAACGACGGTGTCCTATTACTAGGCAGATTCAAGTGAGTCACGCCACATGTTGGACGTACGTTCCTTCGATATGTATTGAGAAGACATCTGATCATAGCAAGTCGCCAATGTGGCAATGTGGCCATCAGCCGGGCTTTCAACCACGCAACCGTCCATGTCTTTGCGACTGCATCTTGACAGTCACTCTTGCTGGATGCTGCTGCTGCATTGCTCATTGGGTATTGTGTTTGTCCAAATGTGTCATGCAATGTGGCGCTTTCCGGCGTCGTGCAGCTGTTTCTTGCAACACTGCTGCCTATGTGTCCGACGCATACACAGCATGTAGTCTCGAGAATCGAACGGATCCACCGTATCGTTTGTTATGGTAGCTTTTTGCCTATGACAAAGCGGAAGATGGTAAAGCATGAGGGCGGCGCTTGTTGTTGTGATTTTGCCACGGCGGGAAAAGTCGATGGGGCAGTGATCGAATCACACGAAGGCGCCTGAGCCGAGTGACGCGAGAACACTATCCACCCGCAAGCTGCGCAGGTGCAGCGATAGCTCATGTCATAGGAAGCATAGCTTCGACGTAGAGAGAAAGAGGGTGTTGCGATGTCTTGAAGCGATTTCTACACAATGGAGAGTACTGCTGGGATAATTTGCCCCGCGGCAAAGATTAGAAGCTTGCCGCTGCGCGTGATATGTGTGAATTGGGGCGGTTGACACCTGCATGGATGGAGGAAGCTAGCTTTGCCCACCAGCCAGGTGCCTTCGTTACCTTAGACCCCACCACCACTGCCAGTCCACCATACTGCCTTTTACACGACTACACGAGCAACCTTCGTTTCTGGCGTCTTCCCGATCCTCCGCGTGCCGACCTTGCAGCCACCTTGCACTTCGCGTTCCGCCACGGCATCACGTCTCCAGCGGCTCCTATCTCTCCGTCAGCGGCGACACGTCGGATAGCAAAGTACCAGGTTCCCGTGACCACCACTACGAGCCCGTACACGTCGAGCGTACCGGCTGGCGACATGTACGATTTCTAGAGTCGCTGCTCTTCCCGCCTGTCTTCTGCTCCTCCGAGCTCGCGCTTTGATCCCGAG
>Ga0265798_10009696_pt1 | contig 11995 bp, 14 predicted proteins | sample P3T30metagenome_FD_192430 | JGI IMG/M metagenome (GOLD analysis project Ga0265798, IMG submission 192430) | Plant litter microbial communities from East Loma Ridge, Irvine, California - P3 T30 | ecosystem: Environmental > Terrestrial > Plant litter > Unclassified | place: USA: California... | reverse complement strand
TACTGTTCTAGGGAGTCAGAGGGCGAGGAAGTCATTCCCATCACTCTCGAAGGCGTTGCACCGTTTTATCTTGAGGTCGAGATTAAGCACCAGGGTACACCTAAGCCAGAGATCAGCGTGCACAAGAACATACCTACGAACAAATATGACCTTAAGATTGAGCATCGCAAGATGCATCTGGGTCACTCGTCCATCACCATCCGCAAGGTACGCGACTCGCGCGGCTGCACGCTCAAACCTCCGCCAGGTGGCCCTCGTGTTCAGATTAGTGTTCATGACGCGCCAACCGCTACGGCGCTCGAAGAGCGACAAGATTTCTGCGTGGGCGAACGTCTATCCTTTGCCCTTAGTGGCCAAAGTCCTTTCCAAGTCTATTACACGTTCGAAAAGCAGGAGCGCAAGGCTTCCAACCCAGGGACCACCTTCCGCCGCCTTGCGGAGCTTCCTGGAACATTCACCATTACTGGCTTACGCGACTCCGCCTCCGAGTGCCTTGCAAGTCTTGACCTCACCAAAACCATCCACCCGATTCCGTCTGTTCGTCTCTATGGCGGCCAAGTCAGCGAAGTTGATATTCACGAGGGCGGAGGCACAGATCTCGAATTCCAGTTCTGGGGCACGCCACCATTTGAGTTTACATACACGCGGAGTACGAATGCGAACAAGGCGAGGAAGAGCAAGGTACTTGAGATCAAGACGGAAATCAGCCATGAGATGAGGATGAGCATTCCTGTACAGGAAGAAGGCACGTACGAGGTTGTGTCTATCAAGGACCGTTGGTGCAGCTTTGCCAAACCTGGAGAGGGACATGATGGAAAAGGTGGACAGAAGGTGCTGACATATTGAGTGTCAAACGGTGTAGGTAGGTAGGTGTGGAATGGAATGGAATGGAACAGGGCATATCCATGGAAATGCATTGAATGGCGTTTAGCGGTTTTCTGTCTACGAGTCGTGCAAATTGCACTTTAACGTCTGTTTGGTTTTGGTGAAGACGGCTTTTTTTTCCCGTCGCAATCAGAGGATGTGAGATGAAGAATATTTGAATACCAAGTTGAGTTGACTACACACATGTATGTGTTTGATGAGCGTGTCATTTGAGCATCCGAATACCTGACTCTTTTCTCAATAATGCAGGCACCACATGGTAGAAGGTTACAAGCACCTGCACAGGGTTCAAGGCTTAGGCTTGAGCTTTCTCATGGTATTATATTCTTTGATCTACTAAAAAAACCAAAGAGCAAAGAGCAATGTGTTGTACTTTCCCTCCATTCGCAAAGGGGAAGAAAAGAGAGGGGTCATGCCCTCACCACTACTATTACGATATTACTGTTATATGTTTAAATCACGCCTTCGGTTTCGGAATCTTGAACGGGTGAGCTTCAGTATTGAAGACCCAGTCATCCAAGCTGATGACGCTGGGCTCGCTGAAGACGAGGTAAAAGTACTTTAGCGTTTCCGCCATCCAGAAACTCTAATTATTGGATTAGCACATCTTTCCGTAGAGATACACGACCTTATTAATAATGAGACTTACCTCCATGCTATCGGCTCTTGGAGGCGAGTCAGCCGACACGTCCGTGAGCGCCGAGTTGCCAATATCTGTGTCTGTGACACGCATGATAGCTGTCCACATGTCCCACGCTGCAGCTTGCCACTGCTGCTCACCTGTGATGCGATGCATGACGAAGACGCTCTCAATGGCCTCTGGTCTTAGAATATACCGCCGATCCTCAATGGACGTAAAGCCACTGGGGAGACGGAGATTGGGTATATTCCTCACTGGGTCCTTCTCCTGTGCGGAATCAGGTGTGCGTAAACGGATACCTTCATGCCAGGCCTTCTCATCCCACTCGCACTTGTTCTTATCCGCGCATTTGAGGACATGGGATACTTCAGGCATGATGCCAGAGGGCGAGACTTTGTACGCCCATACACATGCATCGGCCAACTTTCGACCGATTTGGACATGCTCGTCGTTCTGGAAGATTTTCCCGCCCAGGGCGAACATACCGCCTGTGTAACAGGACAAGTGCTGCATTTCTGGATCCAGATACACCTTTTCATCCTCAACACGAATGAAGCCCGACATGAGCAGATCAGAGTTTTCGGGTGTAGACGGCCGGTACAGAGCGTGTTTCGACGCCGTGTCCATGGCTTTTTCGTACATTTTGCGGTACATGGCATCTTGACCGCCAAGCAGGACATACTGTTTGCCAAAGTACTCATATGTTGAGTCGGCCATACTTCCCAGCGTGAAGCCACCATCACTGGTGAAATCGGCATTCCGAGCATTGACGATGATCGGCCACATACCTGGCAACTTGGTCTTGTCCTGTTGTTCCTCGAGAAGCCTCGTCACTCTGGTGACGGCGTCGAACCATTTCGGGTCCCCGGTCAACTGGGAGAGGCGCGTGAACTCCATGGTCATACTCCCAATTTCAGCGAGAAGGACCTGATCATCCGCCATCTGTGGCTTGCCCTCGCCCGCAGCGCGGAACTGCCAGCGTGTAATCGGCATATGATTGGGCGTATCGAAGGCGTGTATCAGCATTTCGCCTGCCTCTTTTGCCTTGTTCAACAACCTCTTGTCACCACTCAGCTCAAATGAGGCGAGGAGGCCTCCCAAGTGTCGAATATTGGTCTCGAACACATTCACCCTGTCCAAGTCTGTGTATCCAAAATCAATGCCCTCAATTTCTTCAATGGCAGACGAAAACTCTTCCTCGAACCCCATTATGTATAGTGTATCGAGCGCATCGATGAGTGTAGCTGCCCATCCTCCGAAATGATCGGAGACATCGCCGCTTATTGGCCGCATCTCATCGTGCATCCATGCATTCTCTCTATAGTTCTTCCAGCATTTGAGGAATTGCTTTTTGACCTCTTCTTTCCTAGCCTCACGTATAGTCTTAGCCGACGAGTCTTCCTTGCCAAACTTGAATTGTATCTGGGGTAGGGCTTTTGGTTCGCCGGTCGGCAGCGGTATAACGGAATCTACAGGGTTTTGCCATGGCACAGTTGTCCAGTCAAAGGAGCTGTATTTCTGATTTTTGTGGTTCTTCGGCCGTGGGCGGTTCTGCTTGCCGTTGGATGGCGTCGTGTCATAAGGGAAACTGAGTGAGTAGAGAAAGTAAAGAAAGCCGGCCGTGAGGAATGTGTAAAGTCCGTAGCGCCGCAGGAGTGCCATGGTGTATTACAATAAAATAAGGAAAGGGGGTGCGAAGAAAAGAAATCAGGACACGGCGGAGACTGAGCCTTGCGCGTCGTCGCACGCGTATACGAACGAACTGTGGGGTGCTGATGACGGATGTCCCTGCCAAGACGGCTGGGCGGCATTCTTGCACTACCGTTGACCCTTGCGGCGATCGTCGACGTTCAGACTCGACCATTCTTGCCGGGCAGTAAAGAGGTTAGGGAATGTGTATGTGGGTTTGCAAAGATGGAATTTATTCGACATTACTGGCTGGGTTGAACTCTGTCTATGTAGAGGCAACGGTCTGCATAAAAATTTATGCTGGTAGCATCTTCAATCGTCTATGATACACAAAACGCGCGCACTACTTGAGCTCCGGTGGCGGTAGCATGACGACGTACTCCCTCTCGCTTCCACCAAACTTGAGGACGTCCTTGTCCCTGAGTTCGAAGTAGCGACTCGCCTCTAGATCCTCGCCATTCAGCTCTGTGCCATTACTGCTCTCCAGGTCGATGATGTAGGGCTTGACCTTCCCACGCGTGCTCTTTACGCCAAACTCGTCCTCGATAGTCTTTGTTATGTACCGGAACTGGATAACGGCGTGTTGCCCACTTGAGCTAGGGTGCTCGAGTACATAGTCGGCGACTTCGTGTGCGCGGCCGAGTAGCCAGCAGCTCTTTTGCCATAACTCAATGGTGTCTACGACATCATCTCCCTTGAAGACGAAGATGCGCCAGGGCTGTGAGGCAGGTGGCTTTCGCGCTTCGGCTGGCTCGTGGTACTTGAGGATGATCTTGGTGCCTTCTACACGGTTGGCCGCCTTCGCCAGCGCACCGGTAGGCTTGAAGTTGGGCTTCTCCTTGTCTGGTGGCGCACCTCCGTATTTGGACGGCGGCTGAGCGGAGTCATCGAGGCCGCGGAAGGAGACATCCTGCGATGGTAGAGGTTGCTTTATTCGTTTGTGGAGAGACGGTGAGCGTGTGCGACGGCGGCGTTTGGGTGGTGGAGATTTAGATACCGAGGGCGAGCGGGTACGTGGCTTGCGAGAACGATAGGGTATGGGCGAGCGTGACCGTTGTCCTTGGGTGGACTTGTCTCTGCGCCGTCGGTCTCTGGACCGCGATCGATCTCGACGACCGTGTGTCTCTCGTGAACGGTCCCGCTTCTTGTCTCTGTCCGTGTCCTTGCCCCGTGAGCGGTCGCGTCGCTTGTCTCTCGAAGAGTCCCTCTTCCTGTCTCCAGACCGATCCCGTCTCCGGTCCCGTGACCGGTCTCGCCGCCGGTCTCTCGATCGATCCCGCTTTCCGTGTCTGGAGCTATCGCGCTTCTTTTCTCTGGATGCAGCTCGCGGCTTCCTATATGGTTCGGGTGATGGCTCGCGCTTGCCGACTGCGCCTGGCTCTACGGTCGCATTCTTGGTCTCGGCCTCCCTCGACGCAATCTGCGGTTTCGTCTCCCTTGATCTGCTCCTTGGTCGACGACCTGACGTTACCGAAGCCTCCTTCCGAGCCCGTTCCGATCCGTTCCTCGAGACTCTCCCCGGGCTACCGCTCCTGCTGTTGTTGCCCGGCTGCGGCAAAACTGCCTCCACCATTTGCTGTGTCAGCAGCCGTCGAGCGCTGTACGGCGACAAGTCTCTCGCCATGTTGGGGCCGTGTGGTTGGTAAGACCAGAGGGGTAGGCCGCAGGGCGCAGCGTTGAACTTGGGGGCGCAATGACGTTCCACCACTTTTTTCTACGGCAAAGCGCGAGGAATGCCGGGTAACGAGCGGGCTCTCCGACGTGGTGCAAGTTGCAAGCACTGCGGTGGTATTCGTCTAGACCATTCCACCGCAGATAGACAATGTACTGCGTTAGAAAAAAACCCCCCCAAAAACGGGGAGTGCTTAGGAACGTGAGCGTGCAACAGACTGAAGCTGCACAGCTCCGTCGCGGTTTCCCCAATAAGCAGGTCCGAGCGTCCTGCAATGCCATCACCGGCGTCGCGCTACCGCGCCTCAACGCCATGTCATCTATTCGCTCCCTCTGCAACACGGCGTCCACTCTGGACCCCCAGGGCGGCTACAGGATATCCAACGAGCACAGGTCTGTGTCTCTCGCCCACTCGGGGCATTCTGGCCCCTGCAAGCTTCATGTCTGGCCTTCTTAAGCTGCTGGGTGGCACCCATCTGCAAGGCCCGAGACATGACAGCCGTCATTTAGAACCAGGCAGACGCCCTGCCAAAGGTAGTAAAACCACCTTGTGGATATCCGTAAACCTTATGGTGACTACGTGCCGGTTCAAGTCCTCTGTTGGGCTTTCATCACAGTGCCACGACTTGAGCGTGTCGACCTCCTTTCCTACCTTCATGTCTCAGCAGCATCTACGACACTGGGCATGACAGGCGTAAGATCAACGCAATGCCTTCCAAGCGAATTCTGTCATGGTCCAAACGGCAGATGAGTCCGGAGCCCTACTACCGTACAGGAGGGCTGCTTCCCATTGATACGCTTGCGATCGAGTCTAGTGATGACTTGGACGCAAAGGTACGGTGCAACGATCCAGAAAACAAGCATGTTCCAGCAAGAGAAACGGTGTCGCTGCGTAGATAAAAGCGGATCAATACCGTGGCATGCGCGGTGTGGTGGTGCCGTGCGACATCTGCAATTGCCCTTTGGTCCCTCACCATTTGCTGACCGTTCCATTTAGACTACGCTGAAGACTGAACGGCCGAGCCTCGCAATCCCTCTTCCAGACAAACAGCAATATGACTCTAGTCCCACTACGGACCACGATGGAACCTTGATCAGCGCAGCGACCAGCCTCCAGACCGCGTTTAACGACCTGTTACGCTCGCCAGTATCAAGCACCTCTGCTTTTTCAAGATCGACATTCGTACAAAAACCTCTTCCAAGCCGCCCCCGTTCTGCCTCTGTCTCTTCCATTGCAGAACTGCCGGCCGAGTTACCTGGTTCCCTTTTGCTTGAAAACCAAGGCTTTCCGTCCTGTACAACTTCTATACCCGCGCGCCCCATCACTCAAATCTACCGGAGAGAAAGCCATCCACCAAACAAGTGCTTAGATTACGAGAGAGTCTTTGTATATGCATTGAACCTGATTTCGGCACCATTGGCCCATACAAGAAGCGTCCCAGAACTAAGCTCGCGATATAGCACGATGGGGCATATTCGTAGCACCAATGCTCTCAATCCTGGCGCCGCCACTCAGACCGGCCCGCTGGAGAGGAAGGACAAGAGGTACTTGAATAAAGCCGGCTTGCCGAGCCGTTCGAGACCTCATCTAGGGACGCCACTTTTACCTCCGGGGGATGAAGATTTTGTGGCGAGAGAAGGAGGGAATGGTAATGGTCTGGTAAGGGCAGGTACTGGAAGGGCTCATGCGCAGCCAGCACCGCCCGTAGAAGAGAATGCGGACAGTGATCGCAACTCCCAGAGATCCCGAGGTTATCGAATTGAGGTGAGTGTTGTTTGTTTCGTTGCCGACGTGTGTTTACTGGACAAACAAGATCGCATAACGAAACAGTTTCAGAACTTCTGTATTCCCCATCTCCAACTCTAATGCGACAACTTGTGCCTGAGCTAGATGCACAAGGCTGCTTTTCAGCCAGGCGCGAGGCTTGGTTCTGGGTAGTTCTACTGTACACCGGGTCGCAAGTTTGACAGCCGACGGCAGTGGTGGCTCGTTCCACGTCTCATTGCCGCCCGGTCGGCACTTTCAAAAGCCGTTGCTACCAATACTCTTATCTTACCCTACGATGACAACATCGCACGCCTCTAAGAACTGTTAGTACGTGGTAGACGAATGCTAATCTCGCACTAGGCGTCGTCCCCGCTCAACCCAACAAGATCGCGCAACAGGCAGGCCGAGGAGCTGAAGACAACCATCACCACACCAGACCTGACTATTTCAGTACTGAAGACTCAATTCAGTCGACTTAGGGCGTCGCACGAGGCGCAAGTTGCAAGCCTCGTAGACACACATCTGGCCGAAGTCGCATCCTTACGCAATCATATACGTTTGCTCCAAGAAGAAAACGGCAAGCACGAACTGCATCCCGGTATGTACTTTCTGTTCTCTGATCAAACACCATCGCTCTTCCTCGCACAGCAAAGGCGTCGTTGCCCTTTGCATTAGGTTGGCCAATGCCGGTTCCTGGCGCCGTACCCTGTGACATCAACAGTCAACACAAGCGACTAAACATGTCTAGTATCGACCAACAATCACCCCTTCGTGTTGGGAACGACTGAAAATCCCCCAATACCCACTCGTGCACATTCTCAGAACAGGACAAGTCACGTAGCTGCCAGATCAATTACGTCTATTCGCGACTCCCTTGACGAACAGCAAAAGTCACTTCGACGTCCACGAGACAATTCTGAAATGGTAGGAAGACTGATTTCACTACGTGCAAAATCTTGCTGACGTGTCATTGTTAGGTATCCTTGAGGCGCAAGCTTAGCACGACGCGACAACCAGAGACAGTGACTCGGAACCTGCTCCCGGAACTCAACCAATTTAAGCAGAACAATGCAGCTCTCCAGGGACAGATCATGTCCCTAATGGCAAAATTGACTGAATCGAAGAAAAACGAGAGGGAGCTTCGGAGTACACTGGGTATGACCGAAATGAGATGCGCTGAGTGGGAAGACAAGGCAGCACATGCCGACAGTCTCGCGATGAAAATCCAAGCCCTAGAAAACACCATCGAAGATCTTGAAAGCCGTCTCGAGATTGCGAATACCAATCGACTGTAAGTAATCTTGGTACATGAGATTCATTATGTACATGTACTAAGATCGTATTCTTGTTTTAGTGATGCGGAAGAGCAACTTTCCAACTTCCAAGATAAGAAATCGCCCTTCGACATGGCTTCGCCTAGGTTTCAAATGGAAGCAGGCGAGCACCGTGCAGCTCAGGATACCCACCTGAGCATAAGCACAATTTTCTCGAACGTCTCCCCTGTCAGCGCAGAAGTCGATTCCAAGGAGAACTCAGTTGTGGCCGCGATTGTTGCACATGTTGAGCGACTTCAAGAGCAGGTAAGGGAAAAGAATGCATGCATCGTCGAGTTGAAAGAAGATTGTGAGCAGCTGCGGCGGCAATGCGATGAGCTGCGGCAACAAAACCACAAACTGTCGCTCCATTCAGATATCCAGGACGAGCTTCTACAAAAGACGACGCGAACAGACACGGATGTTGAAAAGCTTCAGGATGCCATCAATGATCGCGAGACTATTATTTCGGAAAAAGAGAAGACTATCCGGGCAATTGGAAGACAGCTAGAGTATCACAAGCTCTTGTTGCAGGCTGAGATAAGAAGACATGCGGCAGTGAGACTTTATACCTCTTCAGAAGATGATCCACTACCGGAGCTTACTTCGCTCGTGAGAAGAGAAGACATCGATCGGTGGATGAGTAGGCTCAAGGAACGCCTTGCGAGAGACCGACCGGGAGATGAGCACGGTCATCTCCTCGACGCGCCTGATGCGCAGGTGAAAAGCTTACAACACGAGGTCGATTTTTACGTTCGAGAGATAATTCTCTTCAAACTGGACATCAAGGGCTACAAGAGCGACATTCGTAAATTAAGAAAGATTATTGAGCAGACGGGCAGCTACGAACGGACCTGCGACAACGATTCGGAGGTTTCATCCCTGAGACCTGTAGCTACCACACCTATTCGTTCAGGATTTGCACTGTCAACACCTGAGGTGAGCGGCTTCAGCAATTCTTCGCCTGTTATAGATACTCCCAGCACTGCAACGACGAAGACAAAGTATCCGGTAACCCCCTCGCCGCCACCTCCTTCACGTGAGCTGGGTTACGCCACGACACCAGCACATCGAATCACCGAAGCCGTGACACGGGAGCTCGAGCTCGCGATACCCACCACATTACAGGAACTGATGAGAGATGACCTGGGAAGTGAAGCGGCCCGCATCGACTCTGATGTATGTCCCTATTCAGTCGCACCGCTGTCGCCTGAGCACAGGAACCATAAGGTAAGCGCGATTGAGTAGAACTAAGTTACAAAGCACAAAGCCTAACTTCTCTGTAGCGTGCCTCGCCGAGCCATGATGAGCTCGATGGATTCATGATGAGATTTCCCAATCTAGCCGTGCCGCCGAAGCCTCTTATTCACAAGCGTAGTTTCAGCGAATCCTCGCTTGGACTTCATCCGGTGCCATCCTTAGCTGATTCGCCGGTAGCCTTACGGACCGACAATATATTAGCGAATGACAGAACTCACTATCGGTCAAGATCCACTTCCGAGACGATCAAGCAGACGACTACGCACGAAAGGTATCCACAGTATGGTGTCCTGGGGCCGCTAAACAGCTTTAAGCCATCCGATATGCGCAATACATCAGCACGAGCACTACCTGACGTCCCAGAAAGCGAAGTAGCTTCCCCAGTCCCGGTTACGACTGCAGCACTACGCCTCCGAGTAGATTCTGCCGCGTCTGGTGCCAACAATCTGCCATCGCAGGCTTCGCATTATCCTGAAGGAAGACCAAACACGGCTTCGGTGCTAAAAGCACCCACCGTTATAGCTCAGGGTACCCCGTTCTCTACCGTATTGCCAAAAAGCTGCTCGATTACTCGCAAAGCGCCGCTGAAGATTGCGCCACCTACCTCCAGGATAGGGCTTGGTGGTACCATGGCATCGTCAACACCTGTGACCTCGCCAATATCCCAGACAGATGCGTTGAGACAAGAGACACCCTACACGCCAATCTCGATGAAGTCTCCGCAAGGGATCTTTGCACCACATCATCGAAAGAATAGTCTCAGATCTGACACACAAGAAGGCGCCGTCTCGACCCCACCTCAGACGCCCGCACATTTGCGCAATGTTAGTGGAACCAGCACTCGCATGGCAAACCGCCTACCGAATATTCGCGATATAGAGACAGAGGAGGGTGTGGAAATGCTGAGGAAGAATAGCATTACCATACCGAGACCGCTGTTCAGTCCTTTTGATTTTGGGCAATCGATGACAGTGAGTCTAGAGGAACGGTTTGGAGATGGTCATAGCATGATGTGCTCCCCGGAGGAGACTATATGAATATGTGGGTGTGGATAATGTGTCTCATGCATTCTGATGATGCCACAAGTAGTATTACACATTCGGATAGTCGAATTCAATACATGTGGCTCAACATCCAAAAGTATGCCTCGAGAACGGTGATGACATTGATTGACAAAGCCCAAATTAGGCTGTAGTGGTTCATAGTTGTGCTTGTGGGTATGTATTCGATTCGACTATCAGCACTGCGTTGCCAAGCTGTTGGATGATAACCGGGATATTCTCAGCATCTACCAAGGAAGCGGGCAAATTCTTGCTGAATCTCCACTGGAAAGGAAACTAATGAGTGCAAGACTACAGTGAAAGATTTGTATATTCACGTCTAAAAAAACCCAGGTTACTCCCCTTCACCTTCACTTTTTTTCAACTGCAAACGCGCTAGCGCCCCCGCTTCTCCTCGTTCACCACCCGCACAGTCTATATGTGTTACTCTACACACACAAACACACACTGTCATTATCCAACACCCTCGTTGCAGATAACACAACACGCGTAACGACGGAAAATGTCTTGCCACGCAGAAAACGACGCATTCGACGGACCACCTCAGACTAACCGCGCAGATGGAGATGTCTTCAGATCAGCACTTCGCCTTGGGTTCGACACGACTTACAGTGATCCCTGCAGGATCTTTTGCTAATGCTCGCAGGGCACATGGAGGTGGACCCTCTAGTAACCCCAACTCCGACCATGAGTCGTTGGCGACGCTTGACGATAACGAGGCGCACGGCAATGCTGGGGGCGAAGGCAACTCGAGCAGGCCAAGTGTCCGCGTCGTTGAAAGCCAAGGCGTTGAGTAAATGGTCCTACATCTCTGATTGCGATTCTGATTGCTGACTCGATAAGTCTGGGCAGTTTGGGTACCGAGATGCTCACTATCGAGGTCGATCGACACGGTCGAGTACAAACCTATGGCATTCATGCTGACTTGATCTGCGCTCGTTCGGCCTTGTTTGCAGCCTCCTTCGACGGCTCTCGGGACGTGCGAGTCATCGGACTTCCTCCGTTCGACCATCGTACGTACAACCTCTACTTCCAGCTTGTATACACTGGCCGCCTGCCCAGTAAGCCCGACGACTCCGCGAATGCAGATGAAGACGAGTTTACTTTGCTCTGCGAACTCTACAGCCTCGCCTACATCATCAAAGACGTTGGTGCCGCAAATGGTGCTCTAGACGCAATGTTCGCCAAGGCCTTTGAGAGTGCAACGCTGCCGTCTTGCGAGCAGGTGTCGATCATTTACAAGAATACAGAAGGGCCTTGTGGCGGTCGGAGGATGGTGGTCAACCTATATGCCAACGGTGCAACCGGAGAGTGGATGGAGACGCAGGCAGAAGGCGATCAGGGTCAGGGCTTTCCACGGGAGTTTTTGGGTGAGCTGGTGATGAGCCTGGTGACCATGAGGGCCGTACCTGGTCAGTTCATGCGGGGACGTACTGCACAGGAGTACTATGACGGAGAAGAGGATCTGTGAAGAGTCCAGTGAGAACCATGGGCTGTTCATTCATGTGCGTTCAGTGGTGGTGGTGGTGACGCCCTCAAGCGTAGAGGGTGGTGGATCAGAGGACTGACGGTTCCCTACGCAATTGCTTGTTCTTGTTTTCGATGGTGCATGAGGTGGCTGGCGACAAAGGCACGTTTCGAGTAATTCTTTTTGCTTCTCCAGCGAGTGTCTCACATTCCATGTCGGCGTAGTACCGCTTCAGCGAGT
>Ga0265798_10009695_pt1 | contig 11998 bp, 11 predicted proteins | sample P3T30metagenome_FD_192430 | JGI IMG/M metagenome (GOLD analysis project Ga0265798, IMG submission 192430) | Plant litter microbial communities from East Loma Ridge, Irvine, California - P3 T30 | ecosystem: Environmental > Terrestrial > Plant litter > Unclassified | place: USA: California... | reverse complement strand
GAGATTACCGGTCGCCAACACCCACTATCTTTTGATCTGTCGTTCCCCGCCATCCGCTTCGATCTGCTGGCTCAATCTATGGGTGTTGATGCAGTGAGAGTAGAACATGAATCTGAAATTTTGCCGGCTATAAAAAAAATGCTCGCCGACGATAAGCCATTCTTAATAGATCTGGTTATTCAGGGCGATCACCAATCAGCGCAAGTAGAGCAGGCGTGCGCGTCTTCATCAACATAAATCATGATTAACCAAAATAAAACACAATTCGCTGATCAATTGACCCTTACGTCATGGTAAGCGATCTTTCAACCTTTCATTACATCATTGTTGGCGCCGGTGCCAGTGGCTGTGTGCTAGCTAACCGCCTGAGTGCCGATGCCTCAGTCAGCGTGCTTTTGCTGGAAGCCGGCGGGGAAGATACTCACCCTGATATTGCAGACATTGGAGGCTTTGTTCGCCTTTGGGGAACAGATGCCGACTGGGATTTACAAACCATACCTCAGCCGGGTATGAATAATCGTAGCATAACGCTGAACCAAGGTAAGGTGCTGGGCGGCAGTTCGTCTATCAACGCCATGATGTATGTGCGCGGTAATGCTGCTAATTTTGATGAATGGAATACTTTAGGCGCCAAAGGGTGGAGCTACGAAGAAGTATTGCCCCACTTTAAAAAAATAGAAGATTATACAGGCGGCGATAGCAGTTACCACGGCAAAGGAGGCGAAATAAGCCTGAGCGATTGCCCGGATGATACCATGCGCAGTGCCGAGTTCTTGCAGGCCGCACAACAGGCCGGTTACAACGAACCTCACTTTGATTATAATGGCGCCAAACAAACCAATAGTGCCGGCTACCTGCAATTTCATATAGACAAGGAACAAAAACGTGAAAGCGCTGCTACTGCGTTTTTGCACCCGGTAATGCACCGGCCAAACTTAACAGTGCTTGCTAAAGCGCAGGTTAAAAGAATACTGATCGAAAATAACGTCGCCATAGGAGTGGAGTATGTAATTGATGGCACCACTTATACCGCATTTACGATTAACGAAGTGATATTGAGTGCGGGCGCACTTGCGTCGCCTAAGATATTAATGCTGTCAGGTATTGGCCCCGCCGTACACCTCGACCATATGGATATTGATTTGGTGGCCGATATGCCGGGTGTAGGTAAAAACTTGCAAGACCATGTGCAGCTACCGCTCATTTACCAAACTGAAAAACAATCTGCAAACACCACATTACTTACTGGAAATGTATTGTTTGTGAAAACTACCTTCACCGATTATGCACCTGATGTGCAAATCAATTTTACTCCGGGGATACCAGCTCCGTTGGTGCCGTTACTGCCAAAGTTTGACGTGTCGGTCTGTATTTTCCTTGCTATCTTGGTGCAGCCTCTTAGCCGTGGCGAGGTACGATTGGCCTGTGCAAATTACGCTACGCCGCCAGAAATAAACCCTAATTATCTTAAAGAACCAGCCGATGTAGAGGCCCTTGCCGAAGCGGTTGAGGTCATTAGAAATATCACTACGCAGCCTGCATTCAGCACCATGAATGTAAGCGAAGTAGTTCCGGGTAAAATACCTATTCCTGATTACATAAGGTCACAAAGCACTACTATTTGGCACCCGGCGGGTACCTGTAAAATGGGAAACGATGCCAATGCGGTGGTTGATGAACGACTGAGAGTTCGCGGCATTAAGAACCTGCGTGTTGCCGATGCCTCTGTTATGCCGGTAATAACCAGTGGCAACACAGTAGCCACCTGCTTTATGATAGGCGAAAAAGCCGCCGCCATGATTGTAGAAGATCATAAAATTGCACAACAAATTCACCTAAACTCCTGATAATGTTTACAGAACAATCTATAAAAGACTTTGTGGCCGACTGGTATAAAAAGCTGGATGTGCACGCACCCATGGTTGAAGTTCTGCCTATGCTGGCCGATGAGGAACTGGAAATGGTGTTCCCTGAAGTGACCATTTATGGGCATGCAGGCTTTGAGGGCTGGTTTCAGCGGGTGATCAGGATATTTTTTGATGAGGTACATACCGTTAAGCTGGTTGAGCCGGTCATTACCGGTGATACTGCCATAGTGAAAGTGGTGGTGCAGTGGGAGGCCAGTGTTTGGAACGCTCCTGAGCCATTTAGCAAGCGCATTAACGCCGATGCTTACCAAACTTGGGAAATGAAGGCTAATGAAGCTGGTAACCCAATCATTACCAAGTATATAGTGGACGGATTAACCTATCATGAAGGGTCAGCTACGCTGTGATTTTAAGCCGCATTAAACCTCATCAATCCTCATTAAACTTTAAAAAACTTCATAAAACCGCATAAAATCATGCAAAACGTACCTGACACTAAATTGGGCCAAATGTACCGCGAGCACATCCAGTTTATCCTTGATAAAAACATAGACGCCCTGTTGAATCAATACGCCGATGATGCCATCCTGATCAGCAGTTTTATGAAAACGCCGCAGGTTTACAAAGGCCGCGATCAGATCAGGGAGCACATGCAGGGCATACTGGGAATTGACGGGTTAGAGACGGACATCGTTTTTTGGTCGGAGACTGAAGAGCCTGAAACTTTGATGATCACCGAGCAAATTACCATGACCACCAAAGAGGGGCAAAGCCACATGCGTTTTGCCGATAGCTGGGTATTGCAAAACGGTAAAATTACTATCCATTTTGCAGGGATGGTGCAGCACCCGGATGGGTCGTTGGCATAACATGAATCAATAATTGTCATCTCGAACGACAGTGAGAGATCCTGTTCGAATTACAAAGTTTGCTACATGCAAAGCCAAACAGGATTTCTCGTTAGCACTCGAGATGACAGAGATATTTTAGCATTATAAGCAATGAAACTAACCGGCAAAAAAATAGGGATCCTCTTTGAAGGCGACTTTTTTGAGAACGAGATATTCTATTACAAGTACCGTTTTCCTGAAGAAGGTGCAGAATTGCACTTCCTCACCCGCTTATGGGGACAAGATAAGCTCACTTTTTTAGGCCACGAGTACAGAGCCCCTATGGATTGCTGGGAAAGCTTCGAAAACATGACCGATGAGGAATTGGCCTCTTATGATGCCATTATTGTGCCCTCGGGTATGGTGGCCGACAGGCTTCGGTATACTGAAGATGTGGAAAAGATACCACCGGCAACGGAATTTCTAAAGCGGGCTTTTTCCAACCCGGCCATACTGAAAGGCATCATCTGCCATGGCTTGTGGCTCACTGCACCGGCAACCGAACTGGTAAAAGGCAAACGTTTGACCTGCCACAACAACCTCATTGGCGATGCTCGTGCCTATGGTGCGCAATATGTGAATGAAGACGTGGTGGTAGACGGCGACCTGGTTACCGGCCGCTCGGGTGGGCACGCGCATTTATTCGCAAAAAAAATTATCGAATTACTATCAGCACCAATAAGCTAATATGATAACTGCAACTATATTTCACCTGGCCTTTACTGTAGAAAATCTGGCAGCTTTTGAAACTTTTTATACCAAGCATTTTGGCTTTACCCGCGCGCGTACCATTGCCTTGGGCGAGGGTAAAGAATTGGTATTTATGAAAAATGCTGATGGCTTTTACTTTGAGATTTTCCCGGCCGATTTTCCGAGGCCTATGCCTCCCGAAGATGGCGACGGACCGCACTACCAGGGCATGCGCCACCTGGCGTTCTGTGTAGATGATGTAGATGCAAAACTTGCCGAAATGGGCGCTGATGCCGTGATAACTTTAGGTCCGCTCGCTTTTGATGTTTTTATTCCCGGCTGGAAAACCGTTTGGATAAAAGACCCGGAGAATAATATTATTGAAATAACACAAGGCTACAAAGACGAATAAACTACGCCATGGCTTTCGAAAGAGGTAAGTACATTTGGTGGCAAAGGCCGCATATGCGTACCGACGCCGATATGGCGCTGGAACGCAAGGCCTCCTGGCTCGAACTTTTTTGGGACCTCATTTTTGTGGCCGTTTTGGCCGAGTTGTCGCACTACATCGTTCATCATTTTGATGGTTTCAACGGAATTTTCAGCTTTATGCTGCTGTTTGTACCCGTATGGTGGATATGGAATGGCATTACTTTTTACAACGAGCGTTACGAGGTAAACAACGTTAGACACCGGGTAATTACGGTAGTTACCATGATACCTATTGCCGGTATGGCCTACTCCATACATGATGCCCTGGGCGAAATGGCGGCCACATTTGCCATATGCAATATTGTAGCACGTTTAATGCTGGCTTACCTTTGGATGAGCGCCTGCCGCACACCGTTGGAAAGGCAGCTATCTACCCACTTCTCCATAGGATTAGCGGTAAGTTCGGGTTTGTTTATCGCTTCCATATTTGTTAACCCCGAATATCGCATTTGGCTATGGGCGCTGGCCAGCATTGCCGATTTGTCATCCCCCTTATTCAGCCTGCATGTACAGGCCAAACTGCCCAAGATCAGTACTTCCCATTTACCCGAGCGCTTTGGCTTGCTCATCATCATCACCCTGGGCGAAACCGTAATGAGCTCCATTAAAGGTTTAACCGAATTAAAGCATCTGTCTTGGTTAACTGCAGTTATAGCTATCGAGAGCCTGCTCATTACATTTTTAATATGGTGGCTTTATATAGATCATGTGATGTACCGCATATTTAAGCCTAAAATATTTTATGCGCTGTCATGGTGCTACCTGCACTTGCCGTTATCTATCGCTATAATTGCCTTGAGCGCCGGCATCAGCATCATCACCACCACCTTCTACACAGGTGCTGTTGCACACGTACCCATACATATGCAATGGATCCTGGTGTTGTTTGCATCAGCCACGCTGCTAACCATCATCTTGCTTAACAAAGTATCTGAAAGCCATCCGCACAATGATGGTATTGTTGATTTTCATCACATAGCCGAGCGCGACCTTATACTGTATAAAGTTTACGGCATTGCCTTCATTGTATTGGCGGTGCTACTATTCAATAAATACCTGGCGCCCGTTTACCTGTTGCTTATAATTGCCATAGGGCTTTTTATCCCGGTGGCGCAAGGCTTACATGCCTGGGTAAAAGGACATACCGCTAATGTCGAAGAACAAGCCGATCAACCCCTATTATAAACCTGAAATAATAAAAGCTTACCCACATGGATATTAACTTTACCTTTTCTGATACCATTGCCGGCTATGTGACCGATTTTAGCTTGCGCGAGCAAACATTTAAACTCAAAACATCCGACGACCGCGAGTTTCTTATCCACCTCATGCCCAATACGTACGCCCGCTTTGCCCGCAACCTGGGCGAGCCATACCAGGATGCTACCGGGCAAATTAACCATCTGCTGGCGCTGCCAAGGCAAATGGTGTTTGCTTACGGTACGTTTTACCCGGGTAACGGTAACAACCTATTTAAAGCGCAATGGTTGGTTTTTCCGGGTAAGGGGCCGGGAAACTACCGCCACGAAGAACCCGATTGGTGGATCAATCAAATTGCTTCCATTGGCCACAGTTATTTGAAATGGCAATTTAATCACCCCGAAGAACCTATCGATTATCATAAATACCGCACTTTTTTACACCTGGGCGGCAGCAAGCATGGCGATTATTTACAGGAGACGGATACCATTTCGCGCCTCGTATATGGTTTTGCCTCGGCCTACCTGCTTACCGGGAAAGAGGAGTTTTTAGAAGCGGCCGAAGAAGGTACCAATTACCTCCGGGACCATATGCGTTTCCTGGATCAGGATGAAGATATTGTGTACTGGTACCATGGTATTAAGGTGGATGGTGCCAAGGAAACCAAACTGCTTACCTCAGAGTTTGGCGATGATTATGATTCGCTGCCTATGTATGAGCAAATTTACGCGCTGGCCGGTCCTACGCAAACCATGCGTATTACGGGCGATACCCGCATCATGTCGGACATTGATAAAACGTTGTCTCTATTTGAGCGGTTTTACAAAGACCCGGCGCAGGAGGGCTATTTTTCACACATAGACCCTATTATGCTGAGCCCCCACGAAGATTCTTTAGGTGTTAACAAAGCGCGTAAAAACTGGAATTCGGTGGGCGACCATGCGCCGGCCTATCTGATTAACCTCTACCTGGCCACCGGCGATCCAAAACATGCCGAGTTTTTGGAATATACATTTGATACCATCACCCGCTATTTCCCCGATTACCTGAACAGCCCGTTTGTGCAGGAGAAATTTTTTGAAGACTGGAGTAAAGACCAGGTTTGGGGCTGGCAGCAAAACCGCGCCGTGGTAGGGCATAACCTTAAAATTGCCTGGAACTTAATGCGCATGCAATCGCTTAAACCTAAGGTAGAATATCTCGACTTTGCCCGTAAAATTGCTGAGGAGATGCCTAAAGTAGGCTGTGACCGTCAGCGTGGCGGCTGGTATGATGTGGTAGACCGTACCCTGAAACCCGATGGCGAGCATCACGAGTTTTCGTTTCACGACCGTAAGGCCTGGTGGCAGCAGGAACAGGCTATATTAGCGTACCTCATCATGAACGGTATTTTAAAAGATGATGAATACCTGCGTTTTTCGCGCGAGGTGGCCGCTTTCTACAGTGCCTTTTTCCTTGATACCGATGATGGTGGCGTTTATTTTAATACATTAGCTAACGGATTGCCATACCTGGTTGGCAACGAAAGATTTAAAGGCAGTCACTCTATGAGTGGTTACCACAGTATGGAGTTGTGCTACCTCTCGGCCACGTACATTAACCTGCTCATTAAGAAAGAGCCAATGTTTATGTACTTTAAGCCCCATCCAAACTCCTTTAAAGATAACATTCTACGTGTTTCGCCAGATATATTGCCGGAGGGCAGTATTTACATAGATGCTTGCTTTATTGATGATGAGCCCTACACCGATTTTAACGCCGATGGCCTTTACGTAAACTTACCTCAAGCAGATAAGCAGGTGAGGGTTAAGGTGAAATTATCGCCCAAGACCTGGCTGGATAAATAAGCAGCAAGCGCGTCATTGCGAGTTGCGAAGCAATTACGAAAGGTGAAGAAGAGAAAATAATAAGTTGTTATGCTGAGCCTGTCGAAGCATTAGATGTTTTGCTAAGTCTTCGACAGGCTCTAACTGACAGTTGTAAATAAAAATATTATATAGGTAATGAAAGTAACAATAACCCAAGTCAATACAAACATTATTGCCGCCGTTCAAGGCAGTATTGACAGCAAAACCGCCCCAGACCTGCAGCAGGCCATACTACCGGTAATCAGCGATACACACAAGGTAATTTTAGATTTAACCGAAGTAACTTTTGTGTCAAGCGCTGGCCTGCGTGTATTGCTTATGGTGTACCGCCAGTTGAAGGCGAAGGATGGCAAGGTGGTTTTGGTAGGCGTATCCGAAGAAATTAAGGATGTGATGTTTATGACGGGCTTTATTGCCTTTTTTGACATTTGCCCATCGGTAGAAGAAGCTTTAAGCAGTAACTAACCCATACTAACATGGCCGAATACGATCTGCGGATAGATTATTACCCCACCCACGAACACCAGGACATTAAGTTCAGGAGGGGGCATGTGTTGCCTTTTGGCGCTACCATGGTGCCCAACGGTGTAAACTTTTCAGTATACTCCAGCGCTTCTACTTCTTGTGCGTTAGTTTTGTTTGAACGGGGAGAAGACGAGCCTTTTGCCGAAATTCCATTTCCCGAAGAGTTCCGTATCGGCAATGTATATTGCATGATCGTGTTCGACCTTGATTTTGAACGTTTGGAGTACGGCTACCGTATGGATGGGCCATACGACTCGGCCAACGGTTACCGGTTCGATAAGACCAAGATCCTGTCTGACCCTTACGCCAAAGCCATTGGCGGCCGCGATACCTGGATGGCACCGCCTAACTGGGACAACATCTATCCGTTCCGCTCGCGGCTGGTTTTCGAGGATTTTGACTGGGAAGAAGATCGCCCGCTGCAGATACCGATTGAAGATCTCATCATCTACGAGATGCACGTGCGCAGCTTTACCATGCATCCTTCATCCGGTGCTAAGTATAAAGGCACCTTTGCCGGCATCCGCGAAAAAATACCTTATCTTAAGGAACTGGGCGTAAATTGTGTAGAACTGATGCCCATTTATGAGTTTGACGAATGGGAGCACAGTAAGCTACATCCCGATACCGGCGAACAGCTGGTGAACTATTGGGGTTACAGTACGCTCAATTTCTTTTCGCCTAAGGCCGGTTATGCGGCCAGCGGCAAGTTTGGTATGCAGGTAGATGAGTTGAAAACGTTGATCAAGCACCTGCATGAGCACGATATTGAAGTGTTTTTAGATGTGGTATTTAATCATACTGCCGAAGGCGACCATCGCGGACCTACCATATCCTTTAAAGGCATTGATAACAAAACCTATTATATGCTTACCCCGGAGGGTTATTACTTCAATTTTTCGGGTACGGGCAATACGCTCAACTGTAACAACCCGGTGGTGCGTAATATGGTGCTGGATTGCCTGCGCTATTGGGCAGCCGAATATCATATCGACGGTTTCAGGTTTGACCTGGCCGCTATTTTAGGTAGGGCGCCGGATGGTAGTCCGCTAAACAACCCGCCATTACTGGAATCGTTGGCGTTCGACCCGGTGCTGGCCAATTGTAAACTAATAGCCGAAGCCTGGGATGCAGGTGGTTTATACCAGGTAGGTAATTTTCCGGCTTATGGCCGCTGGGCCGAATGGAACGGCAAATACCGCGACCACCTGCGTAAATATCTTAAAGGCGAGCCGGGGTTGGTGGGCGACCTGGCCCAGGCCATACAAGGTTCGCCCTGGTTGTATCCAACCCGTGGTACCACTGCCGGTGTTAACTTTATAACCTGCCATGATGGTTTTACCCTGTACGATTTGTTTGCCTACAACCAAAAGCACAACGATGCTAACGGCGAAAACGGAAACGACGGCGGCAACGACAACGAAAGCTGGAACTGCGGCTGTGAAGGCGAAACCGATGATGCCGCTATCAATGCATTACGGCAACGCCAGATCAAAAACGCGTTGACACTCATACTGGTAAGCCAGGGTGTGCCTATGATCTATATGGGCGATGAAATGGGCCGTACGCAGCATGGCAATAACAATACCTATTGCCACGATAATGAGCTCAACTGGTTGAATTGGGATCTTTTAGAAAAGAACGCCGGCTTATTTGCCTACGCCAAACATATGATCGCTTTCCGTAAAGCACATCCGGCATTGCGCAACCGCGATCATTTCACCTATACCGATCCACAACAAACCGGCTACGCCGATATTACCTTTCATGGGGTTAAGCCGTTTGAATGTGATTATTCGTCCGGGAGTAGGGTGTTTGCCTGGATGCTAAACGGAAACTATGCCAAGAACGGCACTACTACCGACGATTATATTTATATTGCTACCAATATGTACCACGAAGGGGTAACCCTTGAACTCCCGGTATTGCCGCAAGGCAGGTCATGGTATGTATCGGCTAATACAGGTATAGGTAGTGGAGAGTGCTGCTTTGCTACAGGTACAGAACCTCTTGTTACTAACATACAGCAATTTATGTTAGGTCCGTACTCAGCTATTGTGCTACTTGGGAGATAAAATTGATACACAACTACAAACATAACTCAACCTTAAACTATGGGCTTCAATATCACATCAGAAATAATAGAGGGTGTTGCTAAACTAACCCTTTCAGGCTCGCTCGATTCTTCATCGGCTTCGATGATGCAGACAGAAATTCAGAAAGTAGCTACGCAGGCGCCGATTGCATTGGTGCTGTATGTAAGCGAACTGGAGTTCATGGCGTCGGCCGGTTTACGCATGCTCATTTTTGCCAAGCAGAAGCTGGGCACCGCCGTGCAGATCTACATTGTGCAGCCACAAGGTCAAATTGTAGACACCTTGCAAATGACCGGCATTATCCACAGCGTGCATATTGTTGACAACTATCCAGCCTGATGCGCGATGGATAATGCAGCAAAAATATTTCCGGCTTCGCTCGATTCATTGGAACCGATAAGGGATCATGTATCTGCGAAGTGCGAAGCTTTAGGCTTCAATAAAAAGAAAACTTATGGTTTATGCCTCGCTATTGACGAAATTGCGACCAATATTATCAACTACGGGTATCCGCAGGCGGGAATTGGCCTGGGCATCATTGAGTTGCTCATGGCTGATGAAGGAAAGCAACTAACCGTTACCTTAATTGATACTGCAGTGGCTTTTAACCCGCTTAATCACCTGGTGCCTAACCAGGAGGATATGAACAAGCCACTGGAAGACCGCCCTATAGGCGGGCTGGGCATTTTACTGGCCCAGCAAAATGTAGATGAGTTCCGTTACGAGCGCAGGGGCGACCAAAACTGCAACGTATTTGTAGTTAATGCCGCATCCTGACTATTTGAGCCGATAAATGAGCAAAGTAAGATATACCATTAATCCCTTTCCGGGTATCAGGAACTTTGAGTCTGATGAAGACTATCTTTTCTTTGGCCGTACCCGCCAGATTGAGGAAGTAACTGCCCTGTTATCGGCTACACGTTTTCTGGCGCTTATAGGGTATTCAGGTAGCGGTAAATCATCACTGGTTAAAGCAGGTATTATTCCGGCAATTACAAGACTAAAAACGGTTGTGCCCGGTAACGGCAATTGGAGTACTATTTATTTCAGGCCCGATAATAACCCTTTTCAATCTTTTGCAGAAGCATTAGTTAATACTTTAGGTGATAATGCCTATGAAGATGAACAGCAACATGTTAAAAACACATCTGCCTATTTAAAAAACGACGTTAACGGTATTGAGGAGGTTTATGATAACTTTAAAAACGAGCAGCAGGATAATTGGCTTATCGTAATTGATCAGTTTGAGGAGATCTTTCGTTTTCACAGCAATGCCAATGCAGTTGAGGAACACAACGACTCACAGGCTTTCATCAACCTGTTGCTTTCGGGCTTGCAAAACAGCAGCTTGCCGGTTTACATCATGGTGTCCATGCGGTCTGATTTTTTGGATAACTGTACCGAGTTCGAAGGTTTGCCCAATGCCATCAATAGGGGTTCGTACCTGTTGCCCCGGATATCTAATAATGGCATCCGCGATACCATTATCAAACCGGTAGAGATCTGCCATGCTGCCATCGCGCCCGAACTGGTTGATAGGTTAATGAATGACCTAAACGATAATTTAGACCAGTTACCGGTATTGCAGCACGCCATGATGCGCACTTGGGATCACTGGAAACACCATGAATCAGCAGATACCGTGATAGACCTGCCGCAATACGAAGCCATAGGCACTATGGCGGCAGCACTTTCTATCCACGCCGAAGAAATTTATAACAGCCTGGGCGAGCGCAAGCAAAAGGTAGCCGAAAAAATATTCAAGGCCCTTACCGATGTTACCATCAACAGCAAAGGTACACGCAGGCCTGCCCAGTTATGGGAGTTGATGGACCTGGCCAATGCCACCGAGCAGGAGGTGGTAGACGTGATAGATGAGTTTCGTGCGCCCGGCCGTGCCTTCCTGATGCCGGTTTATACCGTAGGGTTAGAAGAAAGTACCGTAATAGACATAGCCCACGAAAGCTTAATGCGCGTTTGGACACGGTTAAAAGACTGGGTGTACGCCGAAGAAAAATCGGCAGAGTTGTATATGCGCCTGTCCAAATCGGCAGATTTGTACCAGCAGGGTAAAGCAAGCCTATGGGTAGACCCCGATCTGGCCCTGGCCGTTAAGTGGCAGCAGGAGAACCAGCCAACCGTAGCCTGGGCCACCCGTTACGACCCTGCCTTTGAGCGGGCCATGGCTTTTTTAGAGTATAGCAAAAAGGAAAGTTTATTCAAGATAGAGCAGCGTGTTCAAAAGCAAGCCAATGAGTTGCGCCGGGCAAGGCGTACGGCTATCATTTTGGGTACGGCTTCTATATTGTCGTTACTGCTGCTGGTATTTGCGTTGAACCTGAAATTCAAAGCTGAGTCGAGCGAAAAGC
>Ga0265798_10009693_pt1 | contig 11999 bp, 10 predicted proteins | sample P3T30metagenome_FD_192430 | JGI IMG/M metagenome (GOLD analysis project Ga0265798, IMG submission 192430) | Plant litter microbial communities from East Loma Ridge, Irvine, California - P3 T30 | ecosystem: Environmental > Terrestrial > Plant litter > Unclassified | place: USA: California... | reverse complement strand
GGGCGACATCGAGAACATCGGGTTCTGCTTGCTCATGGCATTTCCTTGGAAGGCTAGGCAGGGTGGCGTTGTGGTTCGGCACCGGCGATGGCCGGGCGCCGGTCGTGAATGCCTCGATCGTAGCGGGGACCGCCCCGCCACTCCCGTATCGTTTGGCCAGTGTCCAGCGACGTGGGGGCTGGGCGCCAACTACATGCGCGGTCTAGCTACATGCGCGGTCCAGCAGCGCGTGAATGCCGGCGATGTCATCTTCGCCGGCCCGGGCAGCTCGAACGCCCGCACGGTCGTGCCGACGCATCGCAGCGTGCGCGTCGCGGTGCAATTGAAGTGCTCAAGCCCCCCGTAGCACGGATGAGAATCGGCAGTCGGATGAGGGAACGAATCCTTCTTTAGTAGGAACAAACCCGGCTGCCCGTGGCCTACACTTGGTGCGATCACCCCAAGGCAAGACGACTGACATGGCCCCGCCAGCCCGCGCTCCAGAACTTCCCTCCCAGCCGCCGGAACCGTCGGCCTACATTGCGCATGCGGCCGCCGGCCGGTCCTGCGCCCGCGTCCCTCTGTATCGCTCACGCATTCCGGGAGTACGATGATGTCCCGACCTTCCACCTTCTCCGCCATCCTGGCCGTCATGTTCGCCGCCGTGCTGGCGGCGCCCGCCAGCGAGGCGGGCGCACCGATGTCGCGGGCCGACAATCCGGGCTTCTACCGGATGACGCTCGGCGATTTTCAGGTCACCGCACTGTCAGACGGCACCCACGTGTTTCCGGTCGATACGGTGATGATCGATACGACGCAGGACCGAGTCGAGACCGCCCTGGCCAGGGACGCGCTGTCGCTTCCCTTGCAAGGCTCGATCAATGCCTTCCTGGTCAATACCGGCAGCAAGCTGGTCTTGATCGACACGGGCGCGGGCGCCTTATACGGCGATTGCTGCGGCAAGCTGCTGTCGAACCTGCGCGCCGCAGGCTATGAAGCCGGCCAGGTCGACGAAATCTTGTTGACCCACCTGCACAAGGATCATGTGGGCGGGGTGCTGCACGATGGGAAGATCGCCTTCCCGAATGCCATCGTACGCGTCGCGCGGGTCGAAGCCGATTACTGGCGAAGCCGCAGCAAGCGCCAGGCGGCACCGGAGTTCCTGCACAGCTTCTTCGACAGCGCCGCCGCCGCCCTGGCACCCTACGAGGCGGCAGGACGCCTGCGTTTCTTCAACGGCGACGCCGAAGTCGTGCCGGGCATCCGCAGCCTGGCCGAAGCCGGCCATACTCCCGGGCATACCGGCTACGAGGTAGAGAGCCGCGGACAAAAGCTGCTGCTGTGGGGAGACATCGTGCATGTGGCGCCAGTACAGCTGACGGACCCGCGTGCCTCGGTCAAGTACGACAGCAGCGACAAGGACGCACAAGCGGCACGCGGCGCCCTGCTGGCCCGCGCCGCCAGGGAGCATTTCCTGGTGGGCGCCGCGCACGTCGCCTTTCCCGGGCTGGGGCATGTGGAGCGCGACGGCGAGGGTTACCGGTGGATAGCGACCAACTACGAAACGGCACCGGGCGCCAGCAGGCCGAAAGCCACGGACGTCAAATAGAAACGCATGGCGTTTTCCTCGAGAGCTGCCCTTACCTGGTCGCGGCGACCGCTTCGAGGATCACCTTGGCGACTTCGGCCGGCTGCGACTGCTGCGGCACGTGGCTGGTGGGCAGCTCGGTGGTCTTCGCGCCGATCTTCCTGGCCATGGCGCGCATCAGGCCCGGATCGATCATGCGATCCCTGGCACTGACGATGAACCACGAAGGCTTGGTGTTCCAGGCCGCGCCCGAGACCTTCTCGGCGAAGGCCTTGGCCTGGATCGGCCCCTGGGTCGCGGTCATCAGCGCGGCCTGGGCGGCCGGCACGTCCTGGGCGAAGTCCTCGCGCATCGCCGCTTCGGGCAGGCTCAGGAAACCTTCGCGGTCGGCCACGAAGCGCTTGCTGCCGGGGGCGGCCGGATAGCCCTCGCCGGTTTCGGCGGTGGACTTGCCGGCATCCGGGGCAAAGGCCGCCACGTACACCAGGCTGGCAACCTTGTCGTTCTGGCCGGCCTCGGTGATCACGGTGCCGCCCCAGGAGTGACCGACCAGCACCACCTTGCCCGGCTGGCTGTCGATGGCGCGGCGCGCCGCCGCGACGTCGTCGCCCAGGGAGGTCAGCGGGTTCTGGACCGCGGTGACCTTCACGCCCTTGGCCTGCAGCAGCGGGATCACCTTGGCCCAGTCGGAACCGTCGGCGAAGGCGCCGTGCACGATCACGACCGAGGGCTTGGCGCTGGCGCCGGTATCGGCGGCGTGGGCGCCGAAGCCGATGGTGGACAGGACGGCGGCGGCGGCCAGGGTCTTGATGGTGTTGATGGTCATGGTGTTCTCCTTGTTGTCGGGGTGTCGGGTAAGTGAGTCCAGTATAGGAACAGCCCTCACCGTCCGGTATCGGTCAATCAACCGATACGGCCTCACGCCTCACCAGGAAAACACCGTCCCGCTCCTTGCTCAAGCGCGGCGGCGGCGCGCCAGCACGCCCATCAGGCCCAGGCCGCCCGCGAACAGGGCGATGCTGGCCGGTTCCGGCACGGCGGCCGTCTCGACGATGACGTTGGTATAGCGGCCGTCGAAGCGGTAGTCCACGGCCTTGCCGCCGAAGCTGGTCGCGCGCATCAGGGCCAGGAAGCCGGCGTCGCCGGCCAGGTCGCCGACGAAGCGCAATGCCGTACCCGATGCCGACGCAATATCCTTCAAGACCAGGTGGGCGCCGGCGGCGATATTGCCCAGGCCATCGAAGGTCAGCACGGTGTCGCCGAAGTCGATCGCCGCATCGCCCGCCAGCACCAGGCGCGCGAAGCTTTGCTCGCCGTCGAACAGGCCGCTCACCTTGAAGGTGCCGCCAGCCAATACCAGCGCGGTGGCGGGGTCGATGGCGCCATCGCCTTCCAGGGCGAAGGTGCCGCTCCTGACCTCGACACTGGCGAAATTCGAGATCGTTCCCGCGTAGGCGAAGCCATTGCCGGAGCCTGCGGCAACCGTCATCGTGTTCTTGCTGCCGCTGCCGCCGTCGATGGCGCCGATCACGCGCGCGCTGCCGCCCTCGATGGTCAAGGCATTCAGGCCCGCGCCCATCTGGATCGCCTTGCCGCTGGCGCCGCCGTCGATGAGGCCGGCGTTGACGATGGTGGTGTTGTCGGCATTGCCGCGGATGGCCGCATTGGCGCCGCCGCCGATGATCTTCGCGCCGGCATTGTTATCGATGACGACCGTGAAGCCGGCTGCCCCGCTGGCGTTGGCGGTGACCGCGATCGCGGAATCGCTTTGCCCGCGGATGATGCCGCCGGCCTGGTTGACGATGCTGGCATTGCCGTACAGGGCTTCGCGCGCCCCGCCGGTGAGGTCGTTGCCGGCCAGCGTGATGCCGCGGCCGACGGCATTGCCATTGCCGGCCGCGACCAGGCCTTCGATCAGGCCGGCATTGACGATGCGCCCGCCGCCGGCCGAGATGCCTTCGCTGTACGCCAGCCCGTCGGCCGGTGCACTGACCGCATTGAGCGAGCGGATCGTGCCGCTGTTGACGATGTCGACCAGGCCGTCCACGTCGACACCGTCGCCGTCGCCGCTGACGCCCTTGCCGACGATGGCGCCGGCATTGCGCACCGTGACCAGCTGCCTGCCATCGAAGCCGTCGATGTTCAGGCCCGCGCCGTTATTGCCCTGGATGGTGCCGCCTGCCAGGTTGGTGACGTCGAGCGTGAACGCCGCGTTCCTGACCTGGCTGGCCGTGACGCCATGGCGGCCGCCGTCCACCAGGCCGGTGGCGCCGTTGACGATGCGGATGCCGCTGTTTTCCTGGCCGTCGATACCGTCGCTGCCGCCGCTGGTGGCGGTCGAACGGATCGTGCCGTTGTTATTGACCACGCCGTTCGCGCCCGGACGCACGGCATCGGCCTCCCTTGCCTGCAGCAGGCCGCCGGCGTGGTTGTTGACGATATTGCTGCCGGTGACCGCCGCGAAGTCCACGGCCTGGGAACCGCCCGCGGAGGCGTTGAGCGAGTCCATCGTGCCCCAGTTGTTCAGGGTGACGCTGGATTTTGCCTTGTTCATCTGGATGACGTCGGCATCCGCGGTACGGATCGTCGCCTGGCCATTGCCGGCACTGCCGTTATTGATGACGAGGCCGCCGACGCCGGTGTTGTCCCGTATCGCGCGTTCCTTCCCGCTCTGCAGCAGCATTCCCTGGTTGTTCAGCGTCGCATCGTTGCCCGTGACCGTCACGGCGATCGTCGCACCGGCGACCGTCAGGGAAGCGCCCGCCGCGATGACACCGGTCTCGCCGCTGGCGCTGCCCAGGGTCTGCGCCACCGTACTCGGCGCAGCAATGGTAAAGGGGGTGGCATGGGCGGGAGCGGCGCTCCAGGCGGCGGCGATGGCGAGCGTGATGGCGATGTGGCGTCGTGCGAATGGCGAGATGGGCATGGAGGATCCAGAGGGAAAATTGTTGTCAAATTTAAACTGCATTTATGACAAGAAGATGACGCTTCCAGAGATACAACAGCCTGCGTTTTTCCTGCCCGCGCCCAGGGCGCGCTCTGCTAGACTGCGCCGCGATTCGACTGGAGAACCTCATGCACACTTCCTTCGCGCGGCTGACCGCCGTCGCCGCTTCCATCGCCGCCCTTTGCCTGTGCGTCCTGTGCGTGCTGGCCTGGCAGGCCAGCCATCGCCTGGCGGTGCCGGACACCGGCGGCGACTGGCAGGCCGTGGCGCTGGCGACCGGCCAGGTCTATTTCGGCCGCCTGGAGCCGGCGGCGGAAGGCTATATCGCGCTGCGCGACGTGTTCTACGTGCAGACGCGCCAGAACCCGGATACGCGCGCCGTCGCCAACGTGCTCGTCAAGCGCGGCGGCGAGGCGCACGGCCCCCAGCGGATGCTGATCAACCGTCAGCAGCTGGTCATGATCGAGCCGGTGGGCGCCGACTCGCAGATCGCCAGGCTGATCGCGCAGGAGCAGGCCAAATAAGGACGCGCATGGCGGCCGCATTCCTCGCCTGCAAGATCAAGTCAAGACCATCGTGGAAGAAGGGCTCGGCGACACCCCTGGGGTGGACCGGCCCCGGTGCCATCGACCGCGCAAGACCCGGCCCGAGCCTCAATCCTCCAGCGCGGAAAGCAAGGCCTGGTTGAAACCGCTCGCATCCTGCCATGGTGCAAAGTGACTGACCATGGGCAAGGTGACCAGGCGCGCCTTGGGCATCGTCGCGGCGATGTAGGCGAAGTGGCGCTGGCTGATGAATTCGTCGTGGTCGGCGCCCAGGATCGTGATCGCCGGGCCCTTGATGGCAGCCAGCTCGGCATCCTGGTAGTCCGGCTCCTTCGCCTGCATCGCGCTCACCGCCTCCGACAGCCTGGCGAAGCCGACCGGATTCCCGCCAAGGCTGGCGAAGTCGGCTTGCAGCCGTGCCGCCACCTGCCCGAACAGGGGCGAAGGCAGCGGCGGCGTCAGGTAGCGCATGTTGACGTTGGGGCCGAAGGCGACGACCTTGCCGATGCGCTGCGGATCGCTCATGGCCAGCGTGATGGCGGTATTCGCGCCGTCGCTCCAGCCGACCAGCGGCGCATTCTTCAGGGCCAGCTTGTCCATCACCGCAATCACGTCGCTGCCCATCAGCTTGTAGGAAAGCGGCGTGTCGCCCAGGGTGCTGCGGCCGTGGCCGCGGCTTTCGACCAGGATGACCTGGTACTGGCGGGCCAGCAGCGCCGGTACCTGGTTGCCCCAGCCAAGGCTGCTGGCGCGGCCTCCATGCAGCAGGATCACCGGCTTGCCGGTACCGACCACGCCGTACCAGATGCTGGCGCCGGCATGCTCGACGTGGCCCTGGCGGTCCAGCGCCGGCAGCGGCGCCGGTGCCGGAAGGGTTTCCCAGGGCGCGGCGGCAAGCGCGGTCGATGCGGCGAGGGACAGGGCCGCAGCGCCGAGGATCGAAGACATGGATTGCATCGGTTTCCTTATTGGGTTGAGAGAAAAGGCAGAACCACGCGTGCTGATCGTCAAGGATGATGATTCTAATATAAAAGCCGTCCCTGACATCTGTTCTCCGTGCATCCGGTGGGAACGCTTGGCTTTCCAATGAAATCGACCTCTCGCATCCCCATCGGGGCACTTTCCTCGCATTCGACAGCTCCCTACCGCTCCCCCTATCGAGGTGGAGAACGCACTTTGCAAAAAAAGCTATTGTTTTTTTTATAATGTGCCCTATATGCATCGACATGGCGATTGCCACGCATTCCGCGTACAGCCTTTGATGAAGGGAAACCACATTCATGACGTTCGATTTCCCGCGTGTTCCCACTGGTGTGCAGGAACTCGACGCGGTGCTGCGCGGTGGACTGCTGCGCGGCCGCACGCACCTGGTCGAAGGCCGTCCAGGCACGGGCAAGACCACGCTGGGGCTGTGCTATTTGATGAACGGCATAGCGAGCGGCGAGTCGTGCCTGTACCTGACCTTGTCGGAAACGGCGAAGGAACTGCAGTCCACCGCCGATAGCCATGGCTGGTCGCTGGCCGGCATCGTGATCGAGGAAATGATGCCTGTGGATTCCGACATCGCGCAGAGCCAGAGCATCCTGCTGCCCACCGAGATGGAGCTGATCGCGCTCGTGCATCGCATCGCCGAACGGGTCGCCGCCTCCGGGGCCGACCGGGTCGTCATCGACTCGATGGTCGAGGTGCGACTGCTGGCGCGCGACAGCGCACAATACCGGCGCCAGATCCTCGAACTGCGCCGGCGCCTGTCCGCGTTCGATGCGACCGTCCTGCTGCTGGACGACCTGACGTCGGACGACAGGGAATACGAGTTGCAGAGCGCGGTCCATGCCGTCATCACGCTGGAGCAGATGGAGTTGCACTTCGGTGCGACGCGCAGGCGGCTGCGCGTGGTGAAGCTGCGCGGCGGCGACTTCCAGAGCGGCTGGCACGACTATGCGATCAAGACCAGCGAGATCCTGGTATTCCCCAGCCTGATCGCCGAGGAGCACCACCGCGACTGCGTCCCGCTGGAACTGCTGAGTCATGTGAATGGCCTCGACCGCCTGATGGGCGGTCCGCTGGCCGCTGGCAGCTCGACGATGGTGCTCGGCCCGTCCGGCGTCGGCAAGTCGACGCTCGCGCTGCAATACGGTGCCTCGATGGTGGCCGCGGGCCACCACGTCGGCTATTTCACGTTCGACGAATCCGCGGCCACCCTCCGCTCGCGCCTGCTCGCGCACATGCACGACGTCGCAGCACCGGCACCACCGCTGCTGCACATCCGGCGCATCAATCCATCGCGCATCTCGCCCGGAGAATTCATCTGGAACGTGCGGCGCCTCGTGGAGGACCAGGGCGCGCGCCTGGTCATCATCGACAGCATCAACTCCTACCTGGACGTGATCCGCCAGGAGAAGTCGCTGCTGCTGCAGATGAACGAGTTGTTCTCCTACCTGAGCAACATGAACGTGATGGCGATCGTCGTCGGCGCGCATTCGGCGCGGCTGGACACGTCCAAGGAGCCCGACGCCCTCAGCATCATCACGGACAACATCATCTCCCTGCGCTACTACGAGCACGACAACGTCGTGCGCAAGGCGATCTGCGTGCTCAAGAAACGCCAGGGGCGGCACGCGCACGACATCTGCGCGCTGCACCTGACGGACAACGGCGTCGAAGTCGGTGAGCGCATCCGCGTTCCCGACGACCAGTCCGGAGACCTGTCCCTTGAGGTATGAGGCCGGCAGCGGTGCGACCGCCGTCGTGTTCGCCCCGGCGGGCGAGGACGCCGCCACCCTGCGCGCCCTGCTGGAGGCCGAAGGCGTCCACGTGCGCGCCTGTGTCGCCGCGGCGGCCTTCTACGAGGCACTGGACGAACGCGCCTGGTGCGCGATCGTCACCGAGGAAGGGCTGGCACAATGTTCGCTCGAAGGACTGGACGCGGCGCTGCGGCGCCAGGCCGCCTGGTCCGACCTGCCGCTGCTGGTGCTGGCCGACGCCGCCGCCGCCCGCGTCGACGGTGACCGCTTCCTGCGCCTTGCGCGCATCGGCAACGTCGTCATCATCGAGCGGCCGACATCGCGCGACGTGCTGCTGGTGTCGCTGCGCTCGGCGCTGCGCGCGCGCCGCCTGCAGTTCTCCACCCGCGACCATGCGGCGGCACTGGCGCGCCACGCGGACGAACTCCAGGCCGCGGTGGAAGCACGCACCCGGTCGCTGCGCCACGAGATGGCCGAACGGCACCGGGCCGAAGAAGCGCTCGCCGACGCGCGCCAGCTCGAATCGCTCGGTCGCCTGACCGGCGGCGTTGCCCACGACTTCAACAACATGCTGCAGGTCATCTCGGGCGCGGAGACCCTGTTGCGCATGCTGCTCAAGGGCCCGGAAGGCGAACGCGCCGCGCGCCCGCTGGACAGCATCCGGCGCGCCTCGGCGCATGGCGCGGCGCTGACCCAGCAACTCCTCACCTATGCCCGCAAGCAGGCGCTCCAGAGCGTTACGCTGGACATGGACGCGCACCTCGCCGCCAGCGCCGACCTGGTGCAAGGCGTGCTGGGCGCAGCTATCCGCCTGCACCTGCAGCTCGATCCGGCGCTATGGCCGGTCGTCGTCGATCCGGCCCACCTCGATGCCGCCATCCTGAATATCGCCAGCAACGCACGCGACGCCATGGCCGGCAGCGGCGACGTACGCATCGCGGCGCGCAATGTGACGCTGCCGCAAGCCGCCTGGCCGGAAGCGCAAGCACTTGCCGGCGACTTCGTATGCCTTACCATTTCCGACGAAGGCGAAGGCATGTCCGAGCAGACCGCGCGCCAGGCGTTCGAACCCTTCTTCACCACCAAGGCAATCGGCAAGGGCACGGGACTTGGCCTGTCGCAGGTGTACGGTTTCGCAGTCCAGAGCCGCGGTACCGCATTCATCCGGCGTGAGGCCACGGGTACCACGGTCGGCATCATACTGCCGCGAGGCACACTCTCCCCGGATGCGATGGATGCAGCGCCGGCAGGCCTCGACCGGCAAGCACGCCTGGACGGCATCCGGATTCTCTATGTGGAGGACGATCCGGCCGTGGCCGAGACGACATCCGCCCTGCTCGCCGGCCTGGGCGCCGCGGTAACGCTGGCCAACGGCGCCGACGCCGCCATCGCCGGCGACCTGTCCGCGATCGATGTGCTGCTCTCGGATGTGATGATGCCTGGCGCCATGGACGGCATCGACCTGGCACGCTGGCTCGCCGACGCGTACCCGCGCATCCCGGTAGTACTCATCAGCGGCTACATGGTCGACCCGCAGCGCCTGTCGGCCTTGCGGGTCGAACTCGTGCGCAAGCCGGCCAGCATGCCGGTACTGGCCGCGACGATCCTGCGTGCGGCCGGCAGCAGGAGCAGGCGCTAGCGGCGTGGCTGCCGTTCAGCGGTACGGCATGGCGATGTCGGAATGGGGGGCCACGAAGGCCTCATCGAAGGACGGTGGCGGCGCCATCGTGCCAGGACCGCAAGGCCGCCTGCAGCATCGCAGGCGAGGAAATGGCAATCAGCTCCATCAGCAGTTCGCGCACGCCGTCCCAGACGATCTGCACGCCCAGGCACAGCAGGATGAAGGCGGTGAGGCGCAGGAACACGGCGGTTCCCGCCTCGCCGATCAGGCGCAGGAAGTGCTCGCCATACCTGAAGGCGAGATACAGCAGCACGCCGATGACAGCCAGCGCGAACAGCGCGGCGCCCATGCGCGCCGCGGAGACCACCAGTTTCACGTCGTGCAGGGTCACGCCCACGGTAATGGCGACGGAGATCGAGGCCGGCCCGCAGCTGATCGGGAAGGTCAGCGGATAGAAAGCCTGGCGGCGCGCCTGGTCCGGCGTGAACGCCTCGGCCAGCGCCGCCCGGCTATCCTGCGTGGCGGGCGTGGCGCCCAGCAGGCGCCACGCCACGGACGCCAGGATCAAGCCGCCGCCGATACGGACGATGGGCAGGGAAATGCCGAAGAAATCGAGGACATAGGATCCGACCAGCATCGATCCCGTCATCAACCAGAACATATTGAGCGCGATGCGGCGCGCAAGCATGATGCGGGTCGCGGGCAAGGCCCCTTCGGTCATGCTCAGGAAGATCGGCGCGGTCGCGGCCGGATTCAGGATCGGCAGCATCGTGAAAAACACGAACAGGAAACTTCTTGCGGCGACCAGGATCAACTCGAGTGTCATATCAATTCATTCAGCGTATCAAGTACCACCGGCTGTCCGACGCGCGCCAGTGGCTTCGCATGATACTCCCGGGCCGCACAGGCGCCCTGTTCGCCTGTCCAGCCGGCCAGACCTGTGCGACGTTCAGTCAGTGCGCCGCGCGACAAGGATGCATCTCACGCGGACATGCCGCCATCGATGACCAGTTCGGCGCCGCTGACGTAAGCGCTTTCGCCCGAGGCGAGGAACAAGGCCGCAGCCGCCACTTCGTCGGGATTGCCCAGGCGCTTGGCCGGTATCAGCGCGCTCAGCGTCTGCCTGAGCTCATCGCTGGCCTGGTCGAACATCGGCGTATCGGTAGGTCCGGGACTGAGTGTGTTGACCCGGATGCCGCGCGGCGCCAGCTCGGCGTTCCACGTGCGGGCATACGCACGTACCGCAGCCTTGCTGGCGGAATAGCTGCCGTAGCCGGGATTGGCCATCCCACCCGCAATCGAGCCGATCAACACGATGGCGCCGCCCTCGCCCATCTGCCGGACTGCGTGCTGGACCGTGAACACCATGGCGCGCACGTTCAGGTCGAAGGCGCGGTCGACATGCTCCTCGGTGGTCTCTTCCAGGCGCGCATGCTCGGCCACGCCCGAGGAGTTCACGAGGATGTCGAGCCGGCCGGTGCGGGCGCGGATGGTGTCGAACAGGCGTGCGAGGTCGCTGGTGCTGGTCAGGTCGCCGGCTATCGCCTCGACGTGGCCGCCGATGAGCGCGACCGCTTCGGCCAGTTGCGCTTCGCGTCGGCCGGTAATGAACACATGGGCGCCTTCTTGCGCAAAGCGGCGTGCGACCGCAAGGCCGATCCCGCTGCCGCCGCCGGTCACCAGGGCGGTCTTTCCTTCGAGTTTCAACATGGCTGCTCCAAATAAAGGGGTGGACGCCGGATGATACATTTTGTATATTTGGTGTCAATTACGCACCTGATCTATCGTAGATATACAGAAAGAAACCACATGGCGAGCGATATCCCTGCCCTGCTGGCGGAAATCAACAGCACCCGCCCCATCCTGGAACAGGTCGCAAACAAATGGTCGGTGTTGATCCTGACCGTGTTGTGCACCCAACCCGCGCGCTTCAACGCGATCAAGCGCAGGCTCGATCCGATCACGCACAAGGCACTGACGGAGGCATTGCGCCGACTCGAGCGCAACGGCCTGGTGAGCCGTCGCGTGATCGCATCGTCGCCGGTGGCGGTCGAGTATGCGATCACGGCGCTGGGCCGGACCTTGCAGGATCCTTTCGTGGCCCTGGTGAGCTGGGCCAACCAGCATGGCGCGGCCATCGGACAGGCACAAGTGGATTACGACGACCGGCGCGCTGCCGATGCGACCGTATGAACGCCGCCACGGGTCCTCGACCTTGAGCAGACTTGCCGGCCGCGCTTTTTCGTCTTCGCATCCAGCGGCGCAACGCTGATTCGCCTGGCGCCGCCGTATCGACGTCTACGCCTCGACGTCACAGAGCCGGTCGCGTCCCGCGGACTTGGCCTGATACAGGCGGCGGTCGATCCGGTCGAGGAAGACATGGGGATCGTCCCGGGCGCCGGGAACGATGGTACCGATGCCCATGCTGACGGTAAGCAGCCGCCCGACACCTGAACGCGCGTGAGGAATATCTTGTTGGCTCAGCAGCTTGCGGCAACGCTCGGCTTCGTTACGCGCGGCCTTTGCGTCCGTGCCCGGCAACAGCAGGACGAATTCCTCGCCTCCGAGGCGGGCA
>Ga0265798_10009689_pt1 | contig 12001 bp, 9 predicted proteins | sample P3T30metagenome_FD_192430 | JGI IMG/M metagenome (GOLD analysis project Ga0265798, IMG submission 192430) | Plant litter microbial communities from East Loma Ridge, Irvine, California - P3 T30 | ecosystem: Environmental > Terrestrial > Plant litter > Unclassified | place: USA: California... | reverse complement strand
GTTCGAATCCTTGTACTCCGACCACTCCTTCAGAAAGCCGGTTGTCTCTGACAACCGGCTTTTGTTTAACTGAAGCGCCAACGCCGCGCGTTCAGCCAGCATCCCGAAGCGGATGCCACCATCATCGGAGCGTCCGCTCCACCACACTGCCCATAGCTCAGTTGGATAGAGCATCAGCCTTCTAAGCTGAGGGTCGCTGGTTCGAACCCAGCTGGGCAGGCCAGTATCCATGCGGGCTACGGTCCATATTTCATCTGCCGACTAGTTCCGCAATTCTGACATGGTTCCGCAAAACTGTCGCCTGACCGACTGTCCATCCGGGGCTCAAGATTGATGCGTCCACCCCGATCTCCCATGCTGCGCAGGGCACATGCATCGAGTGGAGCGACAACGTGTCCGCATGCCGATGCCGCGACGGAGCGGCCAATGCTCCTGTGACAGGGGGCGAGCATCCACGCCTTCACTGGGTGAATAGCGCTCAGTGGTTCAGAACGCGGTCTCGCTGCGATACCCGGTCCCCAACTATCAGCATGGAACCACCTCCACCATTCTGCGACTCATCAAGGCAACCCCGAATTCACCATACTGCCCCGCCATGGGCGCCGCAGTGCGTCGGCGCAGCGCTCCCGCGAGGCGGGCCGGGTCCGGGATTGCCCATGAAACCCTGTCAATCCGTCGCTAGAAAGGTTACAAATGCCCAGGCCAGTCAATTCCTACGGCGCAGCGCCGCTGTATTCGTCCGGTGTGCCGGACGACGATCGTTCCCGGCGCACTGCGGCGCCGAGTCAGCAGCCGAGCTCATCGAGTTCGTCGCGAAGCCGTCCCTCCGCCAGCAGTGCCCGCAACGACAGCAAACGTCACATGAGCCGCCTGGGGCTGGAAACGGGGCGTGCGGCTGAACAAAGTTCGCCGCGTACGCGCGACCGGCATGCCGAGTCGTCGGGTGACTCGGACAGCGGCAGCCCGACGACGCTGTACCGTTCCCTGCGTCCCGACGAGAGTCCGTACGAACGCGGTTTGCTGCCGCCATCCCCGCACGATGACGACATTTCGGCGCGTATGCACGTTGAAAAGGGATCGAAACTGAAGGTCCCGTCGGCTTATGTCTCCGCAACGCGCAGCATCAAGACCGCCGCCGCCTGGGCCGGCCGGGAGGAGGGCGGCCGTGTCGCCACGTTCACCAACCCCTCGCGCGACCGGGAAGTGTACGACCTGACCAATCCCGATCATCAGGCGGATGTCTTTGGCGACAGCCGGACCCCGGCGCGCAATTTCGCCAAAGGGTCGCAGGAGGTCGTCATCAAGCACGGTGTACCGCGCGAGAATATCCGGGCCGTGTATGACGCGCGAGCCGTGTCGGAAGCGGCATACCAGGAGGCGAAAAACAATCCACCGGAAGGTATGTACAAGCAGATCAAGAGCCGCTCGAAAGTACAGGAGAACAAGGTAAAGACGCGCCCGACGCCGGTGCAGTTGTACGAAGTGGCGCGGCCGGAGCGTTCGTCCGGGTCGCGCTAGGCCGGGCGGCATGGGCGGGTGCGCCATGCCGCACCCGACGGTGACGGGTCAACGGCCTCGCGAACTGCCGTCGACCATCGGAGGCGAAATGGCCCTGGCAGCGTCCAGCTGCGGTGCCACGCCTGGGCGTCCGGCACCGTTCGCCTGCGTTGGCCGGTTGGCGGTGGCACTGCATTGCGGGGTGGCCGAGTGCACACCGGTTTGCGGCGCCGGCAAAACTGTCGAGAATTTTTACAGTCGAGCTTCCATCCCGCCACCTCTACCATACCCTGCGTCGGCCAATCTGTTCGAAATCAATCACTTAACCAGCTCCCGTTGATCCACGGCACGAAACTTGCATTTGCTCCTGAAAAAAACAATTTCCGAAATACCTGTTTTTCAACCTGGAGCGTACAAGTGGATAAGATCAAAAGTGTCTTGGCAAGTGGGGTGGTTGCGCTGGCGGCGATGGGGACGGCTGGCGCGGCGCCGGTGACGGTTGGCGGCGTCACGTGGGACCCGGATTACCTGCTGGACTTCTCATCGTCGTCGGTGCAGATGCACCAGATCTTCGAAGGCGACGGCTCCGTGCGCGGCTACGGCATCATCTCGACGATCAACGGCCGCTCGCAGCAGCAGTTCTGCGACGCCTGCGAAATGACGCTGGTGTTCAAGGATTACCGTCCGACGAGCACCGTCGGCAATACGGTGCTGTACAGCGGCGGCGTCGTCGAGATCTACATGAACACGGGCGAATCGTCGATCAATCCCAACGATCCGCTGACGATGAACGACGATAACGTCGGCCGCGGCACATTGTGGCTGAGCCTGGCCGGGCATGACTACAACGGCGCCACGCTGCGCGGCACCGTGTATTCGCAGCGCCCGCCGAATCTGAGCGGCCTGGGGCAGCTGGACGTCGTCGGCGGCGTCGCGGCAGCCTATTTCGATACCGACCAGCAGGTGGGCGGCTCGGACCTGGCGTTCTCGGCCAGCTTCACGCAGCCGTATCCAGGCGCCCCGAACCACGTGATCGGGACCGGCAACTTCTATGGCGTCTCGGCCGTGCCGGAACCGGGTACGTACCTGATGCTGGGTGCCGGCCTGCTGACGCTGGCGGGACTGCGCCGCCGCAAGGGCTGATCGTAATGACGCCCGGCCTTGCCGGGCGTCGTTGCGCGACCCCGGCAATGCGCGGTCGAAGCGATCGCCGTTGCCGGTGTCAGAACGCGCTCTTGACGACACCGCCATCGACACGCAATGCCGCCCCGGTCGTCGCCGATGCCAGCGGGCTCGCCACATAGGCAACGAGCGACGCCACTTCCTGCGGCGTGCCGAAACGCCTGATCAGCGACGTGGGCCGCACGTGATCGAAGAACTCGGACTCGATCTGCTCCGTGCTCTTGTCGCTGGCACGGGCCATGTCCGCGACGAAATCGCCGACGCCACGCGATTTCGTCGGGCCGGGCAGGATGCTGTTGACCGTGATGCCCGTACCGGCAACGGATTCGGCCAGCCCGCGCGAGACGGCGACCTGGGCGGTCTTGCTGACGCCGTAGTGGATCATCTCCGTCGGGATCTGCACCGCGCTTTCGCTGGAGATGAAGATGATCCTCCCCCAGTTGGCCGCCTTCATCCCGGGCAGCACCAGGCGCGCCAGGCGCACGCCGCTGAGGACGTTCACGTCGAAAAAGCGCAGCCAGTCCTCATCGGGAATATCCTCGAACGCCTTCGGCTCGAAGATGCCGAGGTTGTTGACGAGGATGTCGATACCGGGGTGGCGCCGCACGACTTCCTGCGCCGCTTCCGGCCGGCTGAGGTCCGCGGCATAGCCGTGCACGGTGCCGCGCGCCTGCGCCTGGATCCGGTTCACCGCCTCGTCGACGCCCGCCTGCGTGCGGCCGCTGACAATCACGCTGGCGCCTTCCCGCGCCAGCGTGGCCGCGATCGCATAGCCGATGCCCGCCGTGCTGCCGCTGACCAGTGCCAGCTTGCCCTCGAGTTGCAAGTCCATGGAGTTCTCCTTCGTTAAAGTCAGGGACAGACGTTATTTGGTGTTCACGAACGCGAGGACAGACTCGACGATCGCGTCGGGCGCTTCTTCCATCAGCCAGTGGCCGGCGTTGGGAATCACCTTCTCGGTCACGTCGGTGGCGGCGTTGCGCATGACGACGGCTTCCGTGGCGCCGAACGACTTCTCGCCGCCGATCGCCAGCACCGGCATCGTCAGCCGTGTCTTGACGGCTTCGGCGTTGTCGTCGGCATCCTTGCGAAATGCCCCGAACTGGTTGAACGCGGCCTGCATCGCGCCGGGCGCGGCGTACAGCTTCGCATAGTGCGCCCGGGTGCTTTCATCGACCTTGTCCGGGTCTCCGGCGAACTCGTTCCAGAAGCGGTCCAGGTAGATGCGTTCGCGGCCCTGGACCAGCCGCAGGGCGTCCTTGCCACCGAAATCGAAGTGCCACAGCGCGCGGTTGCGCACGAGCTGATCCCATGGCGGTACGCCCGGCACGGGCGCATCCATCACGACCAGCTTGACGGTCTTGTCGCGATAGCGCGCAGCGTAGGCAAATGCCACCATCGTGCCGATGTCGTGGCCGACGATGACGGCGCGGTCGACACCGAGCGCATCGAGCACGGCGCGCACGTCGCCGGCCTGGTTCCGTTTCTCGTAGCCTGCCGCCGGCCTGGACGACAGGCCCATGCCGCGCAGGTCCGGCACGATCACCCGATGGTCGCGGGCCAGCGCGATCGCCAGCGGCGTCCACATATCGCCGGTGTCGCCGAAGCCGTGCAGCAGTACGACGGCCGGCCCGTTGCCACCGACGCGCACGTGGATAGTGGCATCGGGCGTTTTGATGTCCCTGATCTGGAACGTGGCTGGATAGGGCAGAGGTGCGGCCCCGGCCGGCGCGAAATGAAGGGCTGCGGCAAGCGCGAGCGCGTGGAGAAAGTTGAATCGCATGAGAGGCCTCCTGTGGTTGAAGCCCCAGAATAACCAAGTGTAAATCGTTGCCAAACACACTATCGGGTAAAAAAAATCTATACAATCTCCAGCAGGGGTGTTGCAAAAATATAACTATTAGTGTGTGGCATGATAAACAAGCTCGTGCGCGGTTATGGCCGCGCGGTCCTCGCCTGCTGCGCCGTTTTTATCTGCCACGCGCCGCCGCTGCTGTGTGCGGCGCAGGCCGTCGCGCCGCCCGCCATCAACCTGCATCACACTGGCTGGAGCGCACGCGACGGCGCGCCGGAATCGGTCCTGTCGATCACCCAGACGGCTGACGGCTGGCTGTGGCTGGGTGGAGCCGGCGGCCTGTACCGGTTTGACGGCGTCCAGTTCGATGCATTCGTGCCGGTCAATGCGACCCTGCCGACCAGAAACGTCAGCATCGTCAATGCAGCGGCGGATGGCGGACTGTGGATAGGCTATCGGACCGGCGGGGCCAGCTATCTTCGAGACGGGCGCATACGCAATTACGGCGAAACGGACGGCCTGCCCGATCGTGCCGTCTGGGGACTGGAGCAGGACGGCAGCGGCCGTATGTGGGCGGCCACCGCGGTTGGCCTGTTTTATCTCGAGCAGGGGCGCTGGCGCAAGCCGGCCGGCACCTGGCAACCGGCGGCGGGGCCGTACAAAACCCTCATGCGCGATCGTCGCGGTGTCCTGTGGGCGCAGGGCGATGCGGGCGTCTATTCGCTGCAGCCGGGCGAGACCCGGTTCGTCAGGGCGGCCGTGGCCGCCGGCACCGGCGTGCTGTTCGAGCTCCCCGATGGCAATGTGGTCAGCTGGGATGCGCTGCATGCCCGGCTCAACCTGCTGACGGGCCCCGGCCGGCATGCACCGTACCGTCGCTGGGGCAGTCTGGGCGATCCGGGCAGCCTGCTGGTCGATCGCCACGGCGACCTGTGGGTGGGCCTGCTGGAAGGACTCGACTATCGCGCCGCCGGCGGCATCGGCCGCGCGGCGTCGCCCCAGGGCTTGAGCGGACGGGCGGTGGGCGCCCTGTTCGAAGATCGCGAGGGAAATATCTGGGCGGCCACGTCGGGCGGGATCGACCGCTTTCGGCCGAAACGTGTGACGCGGCTGGCTATCCCCGAAGCGGCCATCGGCGGCGCAATGATTGCCGACGACGGCGGCGGCGTCTGGGTCGGCCGTTATCACGTCGCCGTCAACGCGGCGGGACAGGTGACGGCTGCGCCACGCTGGGACCTCGCCGGCGGCGGCTGGGGCAGCCTGCTGACGAGCCTTGCCCGCGGCAATGACGGCGTCATGTGGGGAGCGTCGCTGGGAACGCTGCGGCGGTTCCAGGGTGCAGCGGGCCGGCCGGTGGACCTGCCCGCCGCCACCGATGGGGCGAAAGTGCAGGCGCTGCTGGCGGACAGGGACGACAGCCTGCTGGTGGCGCTGTCCCGGCATGGCCTGTATCGCCGCAGCCCGCAGGGACACTGGCAGGACACCGGCGCGCAAGGCGAAGTGCATGTGATGGCGCGCTCGGACGTTGCCGGACTCTGGCTGGGCGTGCACCCCGGCCGCGTGGCGCAGCCGCAAGGGGCGGGATGGCGCAGTTACGGCCCGGCCGAGGGACTGACGCTGGGGCCCGTAATGGCGCTGCACGTGCAAGGCCGGCACGTGTGGGTGGGCGGCGAAAAGGGTGTCGCCCTGTTCGGTGCCGACCGCTTCGACCGGCTCGGTGGCGTCGATGGCGAAACCTTCCACGGCACTTCCGGCATTGTCGAACTGGACAACGGCGACCTGTGGCTGAATGCGTTTGCCGGCCTGTTCCGCATTGCCGCGCCGGAAATTGCCCGTTTCGCACGGCAGCGCGGCTACCGCGTGGAATACGAGCGGCTGGACCGGCTGGACGGTCTGGAAGGCAGCGCGCCCTATCTGTCGCCGACGCCGTCGCTCGTGCTGGCATCGGACCGGCGGCTGTGGATCGCCCGCTCCACCGGGCTGTTCCATCTGGACCCCACGGCCAGGCCGCCGCCCACGCCCGCGCCGCCCGTCACGATCAAGACGCTGGGGCCGCCCGGCGACATCCGGGCACGGCAGCAGCCCATCCGCTTTCCGCCGGGCAGTTCGACGCTGCAGATCGATTACACGAGCCTGGCGCTGGCGATGCCGGAGCGGCTGCGCTTCCGCTACCGCCTGCAGGGCGTCGATGCGCAGTGGCAGGAGGCCGGCATGCGCCGCAGTGCCTACTACAGCAACCTCGGGCCCGGCGATTACCGCTTCAGTGTCAGCGCGACGGACTACGGCGGCAAATGGTCCGGCCCCGTCACCACGCTCGACTTCGCGATCGCGCCGAAGGCAACGCAGACGTGGTGGTTCAAGGCGCTGTGCGGCCTGGCGCTGCTGGCGGCCGTGCACCTGGCTTATCGCTGGCGGCTGCTGCGGCTGGGGCGCCAGATGGCCATGCGCCTGCAGGAACGCATCGGCGAGCGGGAGCGGATCGCCCGCGAGCTGCACGACACGCTGCTGCAAGCGGTGCAGGGGCTGGTGCTGCACGTGCACGCGGCGCTGCTGAAATTGCCGGAACAGGCCACGGCGCGGCTGCAGATCGAAAGCGCATTGCAGCAGGCCGACGAGGTACTCAGCGAGGGCCGCAAGCGGATCTGTGAACTGCGCGGCGAGGACGTCGGCAAGCCCGGTTTCGGCGATGCGGTACTGGCCGCGGCGGCGCGCCTGCAGGCCGGCGACACGTGCCCCGTGCGCCTGACGATATCGGGTGCGGCCCGCGCGCTTGACGCCGCGGTCCATCACGAGGCGCTGGCGATCGTCACCGAGGCGCTGACCAATGCCCATGCCCACGCGCGGGCGACGGCGATCGACGTCGAACTTCGCTATGGCCGGCGCGACTTGCGCTGTATCCTGAGCGACGACGGCATCGGCATTCCCGCCGCCGTGTTCCAGGACGGCGGGCGGGAAAATCACTGGGGCATGCGTGGCATGCACGAGCGCGCCGCCAGGATCGGTGCGAGACTGACGGTGCGCAGCGCAGAGGGCGGCGGTACCAGCTGGCAGCTGGACATCCCGGCCGCGCTGGCCTATGCCCGCGGATGAGCGAGGCAATGGCGACGTCCAACCCAACACAGGAGCTTGGTCATGGAAAGTGAACAGATCAGCGTCATGATCGCCGACGATCATCCGCTGCTGCGCAGCGGGATCATCGCAGTGCTGGCGGCCGATCCGCGCTTTGCGGTAGTGGCCGAAGCGGAGGATGGCAACGCGGCCGTCGAACTGTACCGGCGCTGGCATCCGGACGTCACGCTGATGGACCTGCAGATGCCCGGAATGAACGGCATCGAGGCAACGGCCGCGATACGCGGCGTCGACCCCGACGCCCGCATCATCATCCTGACGACGTTCGCCGGCGACATGCAGGTGATGCGCGCGCTGAAGGCCGGCGCGACCGGTTACGTACTGAAGAACATGGCGCGCACCACGCTCGCCGACCAGATCGTTTCCGTGCATGGCGGCCGCCGGCTGCTGCCGCCACCTGTCGCCGCAAGCCTGGCGAACAGCTTCCAGCTCGACACGTTGAGCAAGCGCGAGATCGAGGTGCTGCGCCTCGTGAGCGGCGGCAATTCCAACCAGCGCGTAGCGGACCAGCTCGGCTTGCGCGAGGACACCATCAAGGCGCACATGAAAGCGATCCTGCAAAAGCTCGATGCGCGCGACCGGACCCATGCCGTGATGATCGCCATGCAGCGCGGATATTGGGAGGCCTGAAAGCTCTGTCACTCGCCCGCAAGGAACTGTCCCATCGGTATCGACTCCGGTCGCCAGCAAGTTCCCGGTGACCGGGGCACAGAGCGGTGCAATACACGATAGGGTGAAGCTTGCACCGCCTCAAGCAGGAGTGACCGGCGCGCCAGCCCGTACCTATACTGTGCTTTTGCCATGCAAGCGAAAGGACGGTAGCGCGATGAACACTCCACTCAGGTCGTTGTTGTTGCTGCTCGCGGCAGCCTCCGCCCAGGCGGCGCCGCCCGCCATCCAGTCCGCGAGCAAGCTTGAATTCGGCGATGCGCGGACGCTGTTCGTCGCCGACTGGCAGGGCGCCCGCATTTTTGCCCTGACCGTGCCGCCACCGGCCAAACCTGCCGGCAAGCCGTTCAACCTGATGGACGTGCAGGGGCCGATCGCCAGGGCGCTGCGGGTGGCGCCGCAGGCCCTGCGTTTCGAGGACATGGCCGTGCAGCCGGACAGTGAGCTGGCCTATGTGGCGCTGACGGTGCGCACGCCCAAGGGACAGGGCAAGCCGGCCGTCGTCAGTATCGACGCGGCGGGACGCGTGAGCCGGCTGGACCTTGCCCGGGTTGCCGGCTCGGCCGCCATCGCGGATGCGCCGGCGGCCGATGCCGCGTTCTGGCGCGACCTGCCGGCACAGACCCTGACCGTGACGGACATGCATTACTACGGGAACCGGCTGTACGTGGCCGGGCTGTCGAACCGCAGCTTCGCGTCGACATTGCGGGTGTACGACTACCCGTTCACCGGCAAGGCCAGCGCCACGACGATCGAGATGTACCATCCCGTGCACAACCAGGTCGAGACACGCGCACCCATCCGCAGCATGACGGTGATGACGCTCGGTGGCGAGCCGACGCTGCTGGCGGCCTATACGTGCACACCGCTGGTCACCATTCCTCTCAGCGACCTGAAGGACGGCGCGCACATCGCCGCCCGCACGGTGGGCGAACTGGGTTGGGGCAGCACGCCCAACGGCCTGGTGAGCTTCAAGAGCGGCGATGCGGAGTATGCCCTGCTGGCCAATTCCAGCCGTTCGGCCGACCTGCTGAGCGCCGCCGATCTGGCTGCCGCGGTCGCGGCGCCCGGCCTGGCTGCGCCGATCGAATGGCCGGGCAAGCCCTATCTGGGCGTCAAGGCGACGATGGTGCCGCTGGCTGCGTCGATGCGGGTCGCCAACCTGAATGCCCAGTTGCTGCTGGCCCTGCGCCGCACCGACGCCGGCGGCGAGATGCAGCTGGTGTCGATTCCCAAGGGCGGCTACCTGCGGCTGAGCGATTTCGTCAACGAGTACGATTTCCCGGACTACCGCTACCCGGACGGCGACAAATTCCGCGACTTTCACCAGTATGCGCGCACGCTCGAAGGCTATCCGGAACTGGCCCGCTAGCGCGGCAGCGCTGGTGCTGATGCCGGCGCTGGCGCTGGCCGGCGCCACGGTGACACCGTCCGGGCCGACCGTGGCGGAAAACCTGCTGCGGATCGTGGTCCACCTCGACCGGCCACTGACGGCACCGCTGGACATGGCGCATGTCGCGTTGCTCGACGGCGCCGGCGCGCCGGTCCAGGATGCCTTTCTCGATCTGCCGCTGTCCGACCGCAGCGGCAGAAACGCCACGCTGCTGCTGCATCCGGGGCGTATCAAGAGCGGCGTCGGACCCAACGTCGCGCTGGGGCCGGCCCTGCACAGCGGCCAGTTCGTCACGCTGCGCATCGACGACCCGCGAATGGGCGCGCCCGTGGAGCGGCGCTGGCAGGTGGTGGCGCCGGTGCGGGAGCGAGTCGACCCGCGGACATGGACGGTGCAGACGGCGGGGCGGGGCAGCCGGCAGCCGCTGCGCGTCCTGCTGCCCGCCGCCCTGGACGCCGCCGCCACGGGATTGATTGCCGTGCAGGGACCGGATGGGCGACGCCTGTCCGGCGCCGCCGAGCTTACGGCAGGCGAGCGGGAATGGCGCTTCACGCCGGCGCACGCGTGGCGCGCAGGGACCTATCTGTTGCGCATCCACCCCCGGCTGGAAGACCCGCAGGGCAACCGACTGTGCTCCGCCTTCGAGCAGGCCGGGCAGAGCACCCAGCCGTGCGATGACGAAGGCCGGGTGACCTTCGTGATCGACTGAATCGCGTGCCGGCTGGATGCTGGCTCCGCTACGCCGGAGGCGGCCAGGTCCACAGCATCAGCCCAGCACCAGTCCGGCCGCCAGCGCGATCATGATCGCTCCGGTCAATGCCTCGATGGCCTGCCACACCCGCGGGCGCGACAGCACGTGCGCGAAGCGCGCGGCGCCGAACCCGAGCGTGGTGAACCACAGCAGGGATGCCGTCATCGCACCGGCCGAGAAGAGCGGCCGCTGCTCGGCGGGGTAGCGGCCGCCGATTGAACCCAGCAGCACGACCGTGTCGAGGTAGACGTGCGGATTCAGCAGCGACAGCGCCAGCACTGTTCCCAGCGCCGCAGCGGCACTGGCAGGCGCGGCATCGCCGGCCGCATCCAGTCCGCCCGGCCGGGCCAGCCGCATCCAGGCGCGCAGGCCGTACCACAGCAGGAAGGCGGCGCCGCCCCAGCGTGCGAGGCCAGTCAACACGGCGGACGATTCGATCAGCGCGCCGGCGCCCGCCACGCCCAGCCCGATCAGGACGATATCCACGACGATGCATGCCGCCACGGTCAGTGCGACGTGGTTGCGCAGCACACCCATGCGCAACACGTGGGCGTTCTGGGCGCCGATGGCCATGATGAGGCTGGCGCCGAGGCCAATGCCGCTGAGATAGACGTCGCCGTTCATGCACATTCCTTCCGCAGAAAACCGCATTGTCGCGGCAAAGCCCGCGAATATGAAGCTGGGTTAATATTCTTCACCCAAGCTGAATATTTCTTAACTTACGATGAGCCTTGATACGCGCCAATGCGACGCCTTCCTCGCTGCCGCCGAGACCGGCAGCTTCGAACTGGCGGCCGCGCAACTGAATGTGACCCCGTCGGCCATTTCGCAGCGGCTGGCCGCGCTGGAAACGGCGCTGGGCCACCCGCTGTTGATCCGCAGCCGGCCGTGCCGGGCAACGGCAGCGGGGCAGCGCCTGCTGCAATACCTGCGCCGCGCCCGCCTGCTCGAAGCGGAGTTTCTTGCCGGGACGGGAGCGGAACACGATGCGCCGGTGCAGGTCGCCATCGCAGTGAATAACGACACGCTGGGGACGTGGTTATTGCCGGCATTGGCCGACTTCCTGGCGCAGGAGAATATGGCGATCGAGATCATTCTCGACGACCAGACGTATACCTATTCGCTGCTGGAGAAAGGGCTGGCATTGGCAGGCGTCTCCAGCGAACCGCAGCCGATGCGCGGCTGCACCGTGCAATCGCTGGGCGTGATGCGCTACCGGTTATTGGCAAGCCGGGCATTCAAACGGCGCTGGTTTCCCGACGGTTTTACTCGCGAGGCGGCGCGCAAGGCTCCCGTGATGTTTTTTGACCGCAAGGACAAGCTGCAGGCGGATTTTATCGAACGGCGCCTCGGCCTGCTGCCGGGCGCTTATCCCGTCCATTATGTGCCGTCCAGCGACCCGTTTGTCCGCTCGATTGCGCTGGGGCTGGGTTACGGCATGCTGCCGGCGCAGCAGTACAGGGACGGGCTGGAAACGGGAGAGCTCGTGGATTTATGTCCGGGAGAATATATGGACGTGCCGCTGTACTGGCACGCATGGCGCGTGCAGTCGCCGCTGCTGGAGCGGCTGGGCCAACGCATTGTC
>Ga0265798_10009688_pt1 | contig 12001 bp, 15 predicted proteins | sample P3T30metagenome_FD_192430 | JGI IMG/M metagenome (GOLD analysis project Ga0265798, IMG submission 192430) | Plant litter microbial communities from East Loma Ridge, Irvine, California - P3 T30 | ecosystem: Environmental > Terrestrial > Plant litter > Unclassified | place: USA: California... | reverse complement strand
TATTCTATTAAGTAAACGTACATGTCTTGTTCCCGCTGCTGCTTCATAGCATGCGTCCCCTCCACGCTCCTCAAATACGCCGCATACCCCCTAGCCCCAACACTAATATGCTCAGGCCACTGCGCGTCCCTTTCGTCGACGGGGAAGCGCGTGTTGCGCTGCGGGTGCGTGATGGTGATGTTGGTGCGGGGGTGGCAGGTGCAGGTTGGGATGGTGAGGGTGGGGGAGCAGGGAGGCATTTTCGGTTGTTGGTTTGGGTTTTGGGTAGGTGTTGTTCTTGGGTAGGTGTTGTAAAGGTGTGTTGATTGTAGAGTATGTTCTGGGGATAACGTGCTATGCGGTCGGATGGCGAGAAGTAAAATGGTATGGTATGAGATGAGAGAAAAATGAAGAAGAAGAGAATGTGGAAGTGCTCCAACTTATTTTGAAATTGAAAAGTAGCTTGCCCAAAAAAATGCGCATAAATCAATCGCTGAACCACGGTTCCCATCTCTTCCTCTCCCACCCAACCTAAGCGTACCACACTTCTGCGTACCCAAACATTTTGAGAAAACCCCATCAGTGATATCGTTTACTTTTCGCGGGGAGCCGGAACCGGAATATGCTGAACATCACAGAAAAAACTCCTTGCCTGACCCAAGAATATACAGTTGAAAGTGGTACATGTGCGCTTAGGTTGGCACACTAGCGGCCTGAGCGCTCTTTGGTGCGAGACCTGCGCTCTTTGGCGACCTCTGTAGTATGGTTAGCAACTTGCGTTATTGATTGGACGGGTTTGATGGGCAACGTACTCTCGTCGTAAAGAATGAACTCGTGCAGGGCGTTGCCGCCGGGCACCATAGGCAGAACTGGCACCTTCTGGTCCGTCACGACTTCTAGAAGAGCCGGGCCCTCCGAATTGATCAACCACTTCAGCTTCTCCTCAAGCTCAGCGGGCTTGACACAGCGCTGCGCTTGAACACCCATCGCATCACCAAGCTTGACAAAGTCCGCGTTACGCTGGTGCGTATGCGAGAAGCGATCCTCGTAGAAGAGGGTTTGCCATTGCGTGACCATACCCTGCTCCTCGTTGTTCAGGATGATGATCTTGACGCCGATGTTGAACTCCGCGGCAGTCGAGAGCTCAGTCAGGGTCATGCTGAAGGACGAGTCACCGTCAATGTCGATGACGAGGCAGTCTGGCCGCGCGACCTTTGCGCCGATGGCGGCGGGAAGACCGTAGCCCATGGTACCGAGACCGCCCGAGGTGATCATGGTGCGTGGGTGCCTCCATCGGAAGTGCTGTGCAGCCCACATTTGATGCTGGCCGACGCCCGTGGTGATGATGGTTTCTTGCTTGCGGTCAGCAGTCAGGTCCGACAGCTTCTCTACGACGGTCTGCGGCTTGATGAAACCGTTCTCGCCCTCCTTCTCGTAGGCCCATGGGAAGCGCTTCTTCCAGTCGTCGATCTGGCCGAACCACTCGTTTCGCTCCTGGACTGTCTTGACGAGGGGAAGCATCTGGGTCAGGCTGGCGCCGACGTCGCCCTCGACAGCCTCGGTCGCTTGCACGATCTTGTTGATGTTCTTGGGCATGATCTCGAAGTGGATGATGCCACCACGGCCTTCCGCCGCTGCTGCCTTCGCTGCTGGCGCGAACTTTGCAATAGCTCCAGTAATGCGGTCGTCAAAACGTGCTCCAAGAGCAATGATCAGATCCGCCTCCTGCATCGCCATGTTGGCATATGCGGATCCGTGCATACCGAGCATGTGCAGAGACTTGGGATCGAGCTCGTCAAAGCCACCCAGACCTTGCAGAGTAGTGGTCACGGGAATCTTCGCCTTGTCTGCAAGCTCCTTCAGCAGCTCCGGACCATTTGGCGTCTGGAGGATACCCTGACCGGCGTAAATGACGGGCTTCTTCGCGATGTTGAGCAGGTCAGCCGAGCGCCTAATGGAGCCCTCGAGCTGCTTCCTGCTCAACTCTCGCGCGGCGATGGTTGCCGCGCTGACGGATGTGGGGAGGGTGCTGCTCATGGGGATAGCCCTTTGCAGCGTACCAGCGGTGACATCCTTGGGCAGATCAACCAACACAGGTCCCGGTCGCCCACTCGTCGCAATCTCAAAGGCCTCGTTAATCCTGCGCGGTAGTTCCGCAATGTTCTTAACCAGTACATTCCACTTTGTGCATGCGCGGGTGATGCCCACGGTATCCGCCTCCTGGAAGGCATCGGATCCAATAGCACTTGTGACGACCTGCCCGCAGAAGACGACCATTGGCGTACCGTCCATCAGAGCGTCCTGCATGGGTGTGACGACATTGGTGGCACCGGGCCCGGACGTGACAACGACCACACCGGGCTTGCCACTTGCGCGTGCGTAACCCTCAGCCATATGGCCGGCGCCCTGTTCGTGGCGGGGCAGAATGAAGTCGAAGTGTTTTGACTGGTAGATGGCATCGAAAACGGGGAGAATAGCACCGCCTGGATATCCGACTGAGTCATAGTCAGCGACTGCATACAACTATACAACTGCACTTCTCCATGGCATACAAATGTGCTTGACGCCCTGACGCAGCATCATCTCGTGAAAGATTTCTCCTCCCGTCATGCCGACGAACGAGTGGTCCATCTCAGGCGTGCGGTACGGCTTCAATGGCTGGATATTGTAGTCTTCGCGATTGAACGCCGGCGACGGTCGAGTCCGCGCCGTTGCGGCTGTCTGTTGGGCCGCCGCCGCGGTGCTCTGCGTTCTCCTGACATCGTCTTTGACGACTTTTGTGGCGGCTGGGTTTTCTGGTCTCTTGAAGGGCGAGACGGCGGCTCGTTGCGCAGACACGGAAAAGTTGCGCCCGCCCTTGAGCGTCTGGATGGCTCGTGTGCGTGTCTGCTGCATTGTGAGGAAGGGACGTCCCGCAGGACTATAATACACGGTCTGTGAGTGGGGAGTAGTAGAGGAGCGCTGCAAGAGCAAGTTGACGTGGGAGAGAGGCGTCTTTTCGTTTGTCGCCGTTCCGAGGTGCCTTCGCACAGTCACACTTCAAGTTCTCGAGCGCCGTGGCCGAAATAGCGGATGCGCTAGTCACCAACGTGGCAAGGTTAATGTGGGGAAGTGCCGATATAGGAGCGCTGCTCTATGACATGTGCTAGTCCAACGATCCACGCCGGCCTGCAAACATGCAAGTTCCACCAGCAGATACCGAACGGTCACGGAGCCATGGGAGAAGTGCCGGAAGTGTCGATGAGCGACGTCGAGGTAACGCGCAACGTCATCATCTCCTCGTGTTTGCGGCAGGCTAAATGATGCAGTTGCGCCTCTTACCAGGCAGTTGACGCGGGGTCCCCTGGATGCAGATGGAGATGAGTACGTTCAGCTTGTTTCTCGTATGTGGCGTCATGTTACAATGTCGAATCCATGACTTTCCAATTGCTGTGGTCATCATCTGGCTTGGAGCTATGTGAAGTTTGACTGGATCCCATTTGACAGAAGCTCGAGGACAAGCTTGACTTCATTATATTGTAGTAGAACAGGACATTCACACTAACACACAACATAGTCCCCTCTCAGCATCAACACAAACCACGCTCTCCCCCTCATCCTCTCTCCCAACGCGCATCCGCTCCCCAGCGCGCTCATCACGCCCCCTCTCCCCCCAAAATGACACCAACCCATCCCGCGGCATCACCGACATGCCCACCAAAGACTTCAGTTTCCTCCAGGACCCAGCAGCGTACGCCTCACCCCCAACCCCCCCCAATCCCCTGCTAGCCATCCATTCTCCATCTCTACAATAAACGCACTAACACTCCCAAAGATACCACCCTCTCCCCCCCTCCACCCTCCCCCCCTACCAAAACCCTCCCTCCTCCCCATCCCCTTCCTACCCCCTTGACACCCTCCTCCTATCCGGCCACTTCCGCCTCGCCGCCTCCTCCGCCATCCGCTCCATCCACAGCGCCTCGCCTTACGACCACATCACACTCTTGCACCTGCTACACATCCGCCTCTCATGCCTCTGCCTACTCGGCGAACACGCGCTGGCGTCTCAGGAATCGAAAGTCCTGGGTGATCTTAGTTCAGGCTTCTATTTGCACCCGTTGAGTGGGAAGCACATTGTGCCGTGGGAATTGCGGGTGCTTGTGGTGAGGCTGGGGTGTGCGGATGGTGGTGATGGGGGGAGGAGGGGCGTAATGGCGTATTTTGAGTTGGCGCGCGAGTGTCGCGAGTGGGTGGTCAAGAGCGGGACGAATGAAGAGAAGGATATGTGGCGCGCCAGACTGCGCGATTGCGGCGTTAGAGTCGCGAATACGCTTGTTGAAATGGGCGATTTGACGGGCGCGGCCAGACACTTATCTACCCTGCACACCGCAGACGACGACAGGGACAACGACATCGCCGTCATGGAAACACTCACCTGGCTACGCGTAGGAGATATCGCTTCCGCGCGCCGGACACTCTCATCCCTCACACCTACATCCACATCCACATCCTCACCATCAAACCCCGACCCATCCCCATCCCTCACCATCTCAACCCTAACCGCCCTCCTCGCCCTATCCACCTCTGCCCCCACCCCCAATCCCTTCCAATCCCTCCACACCTCCAACCCCACGAACCCCATGATAACCACCAACCTCGCCGTGTGCCTCGTCTACACAGGCCGCATCGCCGAAGCCCAGAAAATCTTCAGCGAAGTAGTAGATTCGAGTCCGCCTTTTCATTCCGCAGTGTTTAATTTGTGTACGGTGTTTGAGCTTTGTTCGGAGAGGAGCGGGGAGCGCAAGATGGGGGTGGTGGAGGGGTTGGCGGGGAGGAAGGGGGACGGGGTGGGGTGGGAGGTTGGGAGGGGGGTTTTTAAATTGTAAGTAAGTTGGGTTTGCTTGAGAAGTATGTCGTGATGAGATAGAGAGAGAGAGAGAGAGAGAAGCAACAGGAGTTTTAATTCTTCAACTACACGAGTCCTCAAATATACTCTGCGCTCCAATGTCAACAACTCGGTGTGGCGCTGGCGACTGTGAATTTGGGTTAGCCCAGACAGACATACAAACATGTACACAGACAGGCCTTTGCCGCCGCCAAAGAACCGAAGATGCTAAACAGGGAAATTGGTATCCAACCCTTTCGGCACAGTCCATATTTTACCATCTTATGTCAATTGCGCCCAAATGTGAAGTCGCTAGCACTGAACTCGTGCTGCGTGGTATGGTGCTTTCCCTTGGGTCTGCTCCCGAAAGCCTAGTCGCAAGATTTGGCCTCACTCACAGCTCCTCATCCTCCTCCATCTTCGTCTCCAGCGCACTAGCTATATTCCCCTCCGAACCCCCCCTCTCCTTCTGCGCACCCATAAGCGCCTGGCCCAAACTCTTGCGCACATTATCGTCAAAGCCAGGCAACGAAGCGCGCTGCTTCTTGAACGGCGACGCGATGCTGGACTGCGGTTCCGGGTCCGCGGATTTAGTGGGCGCGGTGGATGATGAAGATGCTTCTGTGGTGGTGATGGCTGGGACTGGGGGGCCGGAGAGGGGCGAGCCGGATGCGTTTGATGCGGAGGGGGCGGAGGGACGGCCTAGGGGTTCGGCGGAGTGTTGGCGCTTGAGCTGTTGTTATGTTAGCACGGTGATCTCGTTTGATATGGAAATGAACGCACCTTGATTTTCCGCACGCCCTCAGCAAGTTCACCCTGCTTAAGGGCGTCCTCGGGGGATAGCAGCCCCTTGCCACCATTCATCTCCCTCTCGTCATCTACATCATCCGCCTTGACCTCGTTCTCGTCGTCTGCATCACTGTCCATATCGTCCTCGTGCTTGACTTTCGACTTGGGCGACTGCTGCGAGGCGTCACGGTATCCGCCAAAGTTCTTAGTCCCTGATGCGGCGTCTAGTGGCTTCAGACTGCCAAAGTTGAGCGCGCCTGATTTCCGCCGCGAGGCTACTGGCGAGGCTATGGGGGTCTTGTCGGACTCTAATATGCCCATCTTGCGCAATTGACCTGGAAATGTTAGCAGTGTGCGGCTGTATTCGTGACGGAATTACTTACGCTCTCCGCGGTACAGGAAGGTGAAGACGGCATATGGCTTGTCCGGCGGGTCGATGCCTGTGACAGTCTGTGTGCTGATGGACTTCGGGTCGAGGGTCTTGGGTTTGGCAAAACTCGTAGTATGGTCAATGTCTTCACCCTCTCCGTTGCCGTTCTGCTCGTCGTCGTCGTGCGCGTCAAACTGTGGAGAGTACTCGCCGCGCTTGATCTCGCCAGACGCCAGCACGCGGAACAGAGCGACCTTAATCTGCCCTGCTGCCTCGGGCACTGGGCCCTCGTCGTCTGTGTCGTCCGAGTCGGTGGTGAAGAAGTCGTCGTTCCCTGATAGCGACTCGACGGGTGCGTCCTTGTTCTCGCCGTACCGCAGCACGCCATTCTTGGTCGCCTTGCCGTCCTCCTCGTCACTGCTGCCCGCTGCCTCTCTCCGCTTCCGTCGCTTCTTCTCCAGGCGCTGCTTTCTCCGCTCGATCTTGGCTGCCACGTCCTTGTCCTTGCCTTCGAGATCCAGGCCATTCAGCCAGCGTTCCAGGCCGACCTCGCGAAACAGGAACTCGCGCTCTGCAAGGCCTCCGCCCTCCGAGTCTGGCACGCTGACCCACCGCGAGTTCACCCACGTCTCCTCGCCGCGCCGCAACAGAGTCGCGACTTCCTCTTTTGCCCTTCCATCGAAGTATATGTACGCGGCGATGGTCTCGTTCGGCGAGGTTGTCAGAGGCTTGTAGGCAGCTATGGTCGGCGCATACTTGCCCCGCTCGCTGGTCGCGCCCGGGAGGCCTCCGACGACCTTGGCTTTCGGGATGGGGTCGTCTTCGGTGGGCTTGGGCGTCGAGTAGGGGACATGCAGGCCGGGGGTGAGGAGGGTGATGGAGATGGCGAAGGTGGACTGCTCGGGCTTGGTGGCGCCCTGGGGCACTTTTGCGGGCGGGACGGGAATGTACGACGTGATGCGGTGGAATTTGGACTGCTTCTGGATGGAGTGCTCGGCGAGCGGGCCGTTGGGCGTGTGGATGGAGACGGCCTAGATATAATTGCACGCGGACTTGGTCAGCCAGTGTCTCACAATGGGGCTCGGTATGCAGGAAGGAAAGGACTCACCAGGCCCAGAAAGCAAGGCATGGCTGCGGAGAAGGGCTAGATCTAGCGGTGCGCCGTCGAGATACCGAGATGGGAGATGGTGCAGAGGGAGAGCGGCCACTTGGCGGCCCTGCGATAGATTGACTCTGCCGTATTGTATACTCTCAGCTGGAAATACGGCAAAGCAGGGCAGTCGCGCTGATCAGCCTCTGTATGTGGGGTAGGAGAAGTTGTGACCGCTGTTTCGTTTCGTGCAGTGGAGAGCGGAGCGGAGGCCCACCAGCTCAAGCCCGACGATCGAGGGAGCCTAGGCCAATCACGGATCTGGCACCTACACACGGGACCGCGCGACGCTTTCGACCGCCAGCGCGTCAAATCTCCACGGGACGTGTATTTGGCAAATAAGACTGAGCGGTGATGTTGATGCTAGGCTGGACCGCCAGGCGCCCGCGTTTGATGTAACCAAGCGAGGCTATCTGCGGCGGGGCTGTGATTGGATGTCGCGGGAAGAAGCATGGTAGTCCTTGGACGGCTATGGATAGCTACACAGGGTCAATGCACACTCACTATCTTTCGATTTGTAGTGTTCTATTTTGCATGCAAGTGGGTATCTTCAAGTCTATGAACCAGTGTCCAATAGCTACAAACCCTCCAAGTTCTCCCTTCATCATCACTCCTCATCAGAAGCAAACATGTCCTCGGCCTTTGGCCTCAAACGACGCGCGCGTGCTGCTGCTGTTTCTCCCGGTATCTCATCTTGAACTGGTGCCGGTTCTGGTATCGCCTCTGGCTCTGGAACAGCATCGCTCTTCGGTGTCTCGATATCTTCGACAGGTGCAAAGATTGCTGCTTTTTCTGGTGATGCAGATTGAGCTGCCTCTTCTCCAGCATCATCCTCGAGGTCGACGTCAGGAGTCATCACTTCATCGACCTCCATCTCGTCCTCCGCCTCAACCTTGGTGTTTGAACTCTCTGCTATCTTGATTGACCGTGCCTTCGGTGCTGCCTTTCGCTTCCGCCGCTCCTGGATCTTCCTGTCCTGCTCATCCTGCTCCTTCTGACGCTCTCGCGCATTGAAGACCTCGTCCAGATGCGCCATCGTCGCCTTCTCAAAGAACGCTTCGTCCTCCCATACCTTGAGGATGACGTTGACTTCGTCTCTGTAGCTGCGCTCCGTCATGCGGCCCATGGCAATTTGTGCAGGCAGCTGCTCCAAGTACTCAAAAATCTTGCGTTCCACGAGTTGAGTGCCGAGTGCGAGACGGTATTTGTATGCTACGCCAGACTCCTTTGAGGTGGTAAAGAGAACGTCGTGAACAATTCGCAATGCGTTCAGCGTGACTTGTCGAACATCGGGGCGTCTTATGTCGTCCTTGCCCTCTACCTCTGGAGCACGCTTCCTTGAGTTGGCATCTGTCAGCTGGAATGGATCGACGACATTCGAAAGCAGTATATCAATAACTTCGTCCATGCCGTGTGCTGCGTGCTCGACTGCGAATACAGAGATGGCGGCAATGTCGTCAATGACAATACTTCCAGGTGGTAGTGATGTGAGGAGCCATAGCAACATTGCTCGCGATCGGGGACTCAGTATACCATAGCCGTTGTCCACGCGCCCAGGGTAGTTATCGCCTATGGGCAGTGGCTTGTGCTGAGGCTTCTGCTCTTCCTCGTCGCTGTCTGAGTCCTCGTCGGCTGGATCGAAAGCGCCCAGGCCATCGGCAAACTCATCTGCCAGCGGCTCCGTCGGCCCGTTCCATAGCCCGTAATTCTGGAAGATCTCAGGATTCGAGGTGTCGCAAACCACCTGATGTAATCGCCAACGGTAGTATCTGTTCAATGGATGTTTTTGATCGTACAGCCATGCAAACCGCTCTTCGTCTTGGATTTGTGGGTCGTTCATGAGCGCAGCCTCAAACTCAACACCACCCAGTATGACGCCCTCGATTGTTTGATGTATCAGCCGTAGCGTCGCAATATCAGGTGGCAGATTTGCAGTGACGATGAGCTGCTCTCTATCCTCACGCGGTCCATCTCTGTTCCCTCCGCCCAGGTCAAGAGGAGGCGCAAAGCCTTTGGTCACTTCTGGCGCCTGCCAACGCGCTCCAAACGCCTCTTTGACTTGTGTTGTGTCCGCAGCCTTGCCGCCAAGGAACCTGTCCAGGTGTAGATAATATCCTTTCCCAAGGTACTTCTTGTCGTTCAGCTTCATCATGACCTCGTCGAGATCGCGTGCCACGGCATCCTTGTCGAACGTGATCTTCATGGTTACGGACGGTCGTACTTTGGGCGCGGGACCTCCTGGTGGTATCTTTTCCACTTTCGTGATCTTGAGCGATGGGAAATCTGCGAATAGCTCTGCGACCCGCGCCGAGTCAATGGCGGGTGGCAGGTTCGATGCCTTGGCTACGAGCGTCGTGTACACATTTTCAGCTTGTCTGGGGCCCTCGGATGCTGCAGGACCTCTGGGGATGCCGCCAGCGAACCTCGACGGTGCTTGTGATGCGAGGCGCCCTGCAGGACCAGAACGTGAAAAGCCATCAAGCGGCTCGGAGTCAAGCGTTCCTGGGCCGCTCTTCATGGACCGTTGTCTCCCCGTGAAGTGTCGTTTGCTGCCTGTGGGCACGAACACATCTTCCTCGTCTCGATGGTCTCGCTCCGGCGCCCCCAGCACGCTCTTGCCGTTGTGCTCCTCCTCAAAATCGGCCATGACCTTCTCCAATGCCAGCTTGTCCTCGCGCTCCTTTGCCTCTTCGGCTTCTTTTGCTTTGGCATTGGGTTGCGCCTTATTGGCCTTCGCCGCGCCGAGAGAGAATTTGAAGGCCATGTCGTGCGCGCGATTGGGTGCGCGATCGTGGTAGGATGAGCGTGGAATTGGGACAATCTAAGCCAGCGCGATTGGCATTGTGGAGAGGTGATGGCTATGTACACGTGGAAGACCGATCGCATGGTGCATGAAGAAACGAGGCGTGGGGAAAGCTTGTGATGCCTGCGCGGATCACTTAGCGCGTCCGAGGCACATGCACCCTGTCGTTGCCTACCGACTACGAGAACATCCAGCACGCAATCTCAAACTGAACAACAATTTTACAATGGCATCTGCACAGAACCTCCAAACCTTGCTGCGCTTCCTCTCGCAAGACGCGAAAATACCGCTCGCTCAAGCCATCGGCAAGGTCAAGGACCTGCAAACGGCAAAACTCAACACGTAAGCACGTGAACGCGCGATTTGACCTTGTCTGACGCATACAGCGTGTCCGATCTGGCTGGTGCAGACATTGACACCCTCAAGAAGATATTCGAAGACGATAAAGTAGCACGCCAGGTTCTCAATGCCGCGAAACGAGCCTCCAAGAAGCGCAAGTCAAGCTGGGACGACTCGTCATCGTCCGTACCAGCACCCTCACCCAAGAAAGCCAAGCCGTTATATGGACAGCCACTCGATCCTGCTGAGTTCGAAGCATCGCTAGCTCTACCTGAAGCTGAACGCAATGAAGAAACACTCCAATCCGCAGTCGTCTTCACCAACAGAGCTCCACTAGTACTCGCCTTCGCAGTCACACTCCTCAAGTACACCATGCCAGACCAGCCCATTTCAAGCAGACTAAGTCTCGCACAAGCCGTCACCTCAATGAATAGCAAAAACAAAGCCATCCACGTCGGTCTTGACAGCGGGAAAGCTGCAGACGACGAGGGCTGGGGCGAAGGCCAACCCACCATGCGCATCATGACACGAGACGTCCGCGTCATGAAGCGATGGGGCTACGAGTGGGAAGAACCGACTACACAGGCTACAGTGAAAGCTTCCTGGCGGGAAACGCCCGATTCATCTGCAGCAACACTCGACGGGGAGTCTGCTGCTAAGGATCCTGCTCTGTGGGGTATCGACCTCGAAGCGCTCAAGAAGGCGTCCTCGTCAAATGCAATTGGACATAAGGCATCGTCAGGCCAACTACCCATTTACACGGCTCAGTCCGCGCGGTCATATCTTATGAAAGCTTTCGAAACGCCCAAGGACTCCAGCAAAGCAGCACCGGCTAAGAAACAGACGGCAGCAAGTATGTCAGCGGAGAAGGAGCGTAACCTCGGGCTCGTGCTGGGTGCGCTAGAGCTACTGTACGAGTCCTGGGCACACGTACTAAGTAAAGACGATTTGAACAATCGTGGTTGGGGATGGTACGTACGTGTGCGTCCTGAGGTCGCGAGTGGAGCGGCGGGATGGGGTGGGAAGGGGAATGTCAAATTATCGGACATTCTTGAGCTAAGGCGGCCTGCGGCGGACGCGAAGCAAGAACCCGAGTAGACTCGTCGATCAAGTTCCAAGCCTGACTCCGACCTTGAGCATAGTGCCCATGACACTCGTCTCCCCCTCATCTAAACATGAGTCTTAGTCTCCACCGTCCTTGCCCGCAGCACCAGCCCCATGCCCATCCTCGACCCCCCTCGCATCAAACAAAGACTTTCCGCACAGCTTTCAATCCCAGCACCTGCTCGCTCCCAACCAAGGCTTCGCGCACAGTTTTCGAGGCCCGGCCCTGACGCTTGTACTCCCTCTCTGCGCGCGGTAGTATGGGCGGAATCCATTTCCTTACGCCAAGCAGCGTCTTTACCATTTCGACTTTCGTGACGCCGTCATGTTTCACCTTTTCCCCACCCTCGCGCACAACCTTCACTCCCCCCTCCCCGTCTTTCTGAACCCACATCGAGCGCACAGCAAGTTCGTGTAAATCGCCCATGACATTCTGTCGGTCAACGAGGACGCCGAGCCAGCCTGCTGCTCTGGCGCCCTCGACGTCTTTGGCTAGATCGTCGCCGATGTAGACTTTGTAGAAGTCGCGGGGGGTGAGGGGGGAGTCAGATAGGGTGGATTGGAGGGTGGATTGGAGGGTGGATTGGGCGGCGTCGAAGATTT
>Ga0265798_10009687_pt1 | contig 12002 bp, 10 predicted proteins | sample P3T30metagenome_FD_192430 | JGI IMG/M metagenome (GOLD analysis project Ga0265798, IMG submission 192430) | Plant litter microbial communities from East Loma Ridge, Irvine, California - P3 T30 | ecosystem: Environmental > Terrestrial > Plant litter > Unclassified | place: USA: California... | reverse complement strand
CCTGAAAATATTGCGGCGATGGATATAGTTTTTACACCTGAAGAAATGAATACCTTAAACACTACTTTTGCAATAGGCGCTATACATGGCGCCACTTACTTACAACGCTAAATGACCAGTCCAGAAGAAATTCTCCCGGGTGTTATCTTTTATTCTTACCTCTCTGCGGAGCGGAAAGAAAAAGTATGTTTATGGAACCACCATACCTTAATATTACAGGTTTCAGGACAATTGATCTTAGAAACATCGGAGCAAACCATTTCGATGAATGGAGGAGAAATGCTGCTGATTGGCAAAAACCAACTGGGTACACTCGCTAAAACACCGCTTCCGGGCGGCAACTATGAAACGATCGTCATATCTCTGCAAGAGGATTTGCTGCGCAAGATCGTGTTAGAAGAAAAGCTTGAAGCAGATCGAAAGTATACCGGCTCGCCAAATATTTTAATTCCAACTAACGAATTTCTTCAGGGCTACTTTCAATCTATTGTTCCGTACGCCCGAAGTTCAGGTGCAGCTATGACAGATGAAATGGGCATCTTGAAAGTCAAAGAAGGGGTTAAGCTATTATTGCTTGCCCTGCCCGTGCTTCGCGACTTTTTATTCGACTTTTCAGAACCCCACAAGATCGATTTAAAGAAGTTTATGCTTAGCAACTTTCATTTCAACGTTCCTGTGGAAAAGTTTGCACAGCTTACCGGTCGTAGTCTGGCAGCCTTTAAACGGGATTTCATAAAAACATTTGGTGCCCCGCCCCGCCATTGGCTGCAAGACAAACGGCTGAACGCAGCTAAGCACCTTATGGAAACCAAACACTTAAAACCTTCGGCCATATACCTTAATTTGGGCTTCGAAAGCCTTTCACACTTTTCTAATTCTTTCAAGAAAAAGTTTGGCAGAACACCTACTGAACTCACTCCTATCTTTTCCACACAGCATCATTAGGATAACTAAAAGGCAAGGCAAACCGGGAATGCTATCCTCCTGGGCACCTGTCATGTTGAACTTATTTCAGCACCTCACAGATAGGTGAACAGCAAAAATTAGAGAGGTAGTAGCCGAATTACTTAGCGCTTGCGATGCCGAAACCAGTTCGGCATTGCAAGCGAATACATTTATTTAAACGCTCTTATATCTGTAACACCCTATATCTGCGTTTACCCATCAGCACCTTCTCCTATCACCACCAATGAGCCAAAGCAAATTTGAACTGGATAAGCAAACCTTAAACGACTTATCCATATATCCTGACCAGATCCACAAAAACTCTGTTCTACAGCTTTTTGATAACGTGATTACCTTTGGTGGCCAGTACAAGCTTAAAGAGATATTTGATAACCCCTTAATTGAGGTAGGTGCCATACAAGAAAGAATTGACGCATTACAGTATTTGCAGCAGGCAACGTTCAGTTTTAAATTGGATAAAGGTGCGTGCGATTATATTGAGCATTACTTAAGGCAGCCCGATAAGCCTACCACTATTTCGAAGTTCAGGGCCGTAGAAAAGAGAGTAGCTTATTACTTCACCGGCAACAGCCAGTATTATACCATTAGCAGGGGCATTACTTATACCTTAGAATTAATTGCAGAGCTACTTTCTTTTTCAAGGATAACCAGCAATACGCTTCCTAAACTGCTGATAAGTTATCAGCATCAAATTAAAAGCATAATGGAGGATGAAGCATTTTTGTTCATCCACCCCCTTTTTAATAAGCAGCGTTTAAGCGCAATAGACATTGCAAGAACCGATCTCCTGTTCAGGTATAAGGGCTTTGACAAATTAAAGCAACTATTGGAGATAACTTACCTGTTAGATGTTTTTACGGCCGTGAGTGCGCGGGCTAAGCTGCTCAACTTTAGCTTTCCGGTTATAAACACAACTGCAATTAAACAGCTTAAGTTGCAGGGCTTATTTCATCCGTTTATATCAAACCCGGTAGGTAACCATATTGATTTTGACAGCAATAGTAACGTATGCTTTGTTACCGGGGCTAATATGGCGGGTAAATCTACTTTCCTAAAATCTATTGGCATTTGTGTATTTCTTTCGCAACTGGGTTTCCCGGTACCGGCCCGGTATATGGAAACCAGCGGCTTTCAAGGATTGGTTACCACTATTAACGTTCCTGATGATATACAACAGGGAAACAGCCACTTTTATGCCGAGGTATCAAGGGTAAAATATGTGGCTCAACAGATGAGCAGCAACAGAAACATGCTGGTAATTTTTGACGAACTCTTTAGAGGAACTAATGTAAAGGATGCGTATGACGCTTCACTTGCCGTAATAAAGGCATTTGCCAAAATCAGATCAAGTTTTTTCGTCATTTCTACACATATTGTAGAAGTAGCCCACGAATTAAAAGCCACTGAGAACATTAATTTCAAATTCATGGAAACTTCGTTTCAAAATGACAAGCCCCAATTTAGCTACCAGCTCAAGGATGGCATTACCGAAGAACGCTTAGGTATGTGGATAGTGACCAATGAAGGGATTGTAGATATTATAGAAAAGGCTGCAAAAGACAATGGGGAATAGCAGCAATTTTATGCTATCATAATACCCGCGCCGTTCGTAGACTCCCGTCTACGAACCTCTATGCCTGTAGTCTTCAAGCTACAAAATTTGACAACAATAAACCCTGCCCATAGCCAGCCAAAACTTACAGAAAACGTTCACGAAAGTGTTCATAACCTGTTCAAAAAGTGTTCATGCGTGAACACTTTTGGGTCACTTTTTGCTAAAAATCCGCTTTTTGCCATCTGCAAAAACCTGCATAAATGAATAAAAATGTACTTTTTTGAAGTTTTATGAAGTTTAACGGATACTTTCTGCGTGAACACTTTGACCCACAAAAAAAGGCCGCACTCATTAGTGCAGCCTTCTATATCTATAGGGTTAGTAATTAAATCCCTTCGTTACCAGGTGCAGGGACTACAGGTGTTGGTTCGTCTTCAATAACCACACCCATCGCACAAAACTTATCAATACGCTCAGTAACCAATTGGTCAATATTGCGGTCTTTAAGGGTTTTAATGTCTTTGATCAATTGCTTTTTCAGCGTAAAGCCCATGGCAACCGGGTCCTGATGTGCGCCGCCCAGTGGTTCTTTAATAATACCGTCGATCAGCTTGTTCTTAAACATTTCGCTCGAAGTTAACTTTAACACTTCGGCGGCACGTTCTTTATAATCCCAGCTGCGCCATAAAATAGACGAGCAAGATTCCGGGGAAATTACGGAGTACCAGGTATGTTCGAGCATATACACTTTATCGCCAATGCCAATACCAATGGCACCACCTGAGGCACCTTCGCCAATAATTACGCAAATAACCGGCACTTTGAGTACCGACATTTCCATAATGTTTTTGGCAATAGCCTCGCCCTGACCACGTTCTTCGGCTTCTAAGCCGGGGAAAGCGCCGGGGGTATCTATGAGGGTAATAACGGGTTTGTTAAACTTTTCGGCCATTTTCATGAGCCGCAGGGCTTTGCGGTACCCTTCGGGGTTGGCCATACCGAAGTTGCGGTATTGCCTGTCTTTGGTGTTACGCCCTTTCTGGTGACCAATGAACATAGCGGTTTGTCCGCCAATAGAACCCCATCCGCCTATAATGGCTTTATCATCGCCAAAGTTGCGGTCGCCGTGCAGCTCAATAAAATCATCACACATCATCTCTATATACTGTAAAGTATACGGACGATCTGGGTGACGCGAGATCTGCACTTTTTGCCAGCCGCTCAGGTTGGTATATACTTGCTTTTTAGTTTCCTCAAACTTGTCTTGCAACTCATTCACCGTGGCAGACATATCTACCTTGGTTTTCTCCTCCACCTGTTTTATCTTGTCTATTTGCTGCTGCAAATCGGCCAATGGCTTTTCAAAATCAAACGTAATCTTCATATTCCTCTTTAACGGGGGGCTAAGTTAACTAAATTGAACGTCAAATGTGTAATTATGGTTTTTTCAGCTTCCAAAACTGTGCTGTTTGCTGCGGTGTGAGTGCATTATAGGTATTATAACAAGCCTGCAACACCGAGGTGCGGTATTCACCCTCATACAAACCATACCGGTTTCCGTAAAAAGTAATGCTGCCTTCACCCACCTTTTTAGTTTGAAATAGCTCATCCAGCTTCTTTTCGTTACGTAGCACCGACTGCCCTATCTCAGTTTTCTTTAGCTGTAAATACTTGCTTACGGCGGTAATCTTTTTTACCTGTTCGTCGGTAAGCTTAAGCTCTTTCTTCAACCGCAGCACATCATCGGGCATGGGGTATTTGTTGAGTGTGGCTGGTAAGGCCATTTGCTCAAGGACAGGGCCTTTTTGAATATCGGCGTATTGCTTAAGGGTAAGGGTTTTGATGGCAGACGGCGTAGCGCTGCTGTCTGTCTGGGATTTAGCGGTTATCGCGTTTAAACAAAGTAACGATAAGCAAAGTAGTATTTTATACATAGGCTTAATTAAAGGCAAGTTAATTCAAAGGGCGTATTGAAAGTACGCAATTTAGCCTATTGTGTTTCATTTGCTAAATTTTGATTTCTAAAAACGCTTATAAAAGCCTGTTGGTAACATTTACATTACTAATTAATCCATCGCCTGCGATGCTCCTCTAATCTTACATAAAACAACAAGATTATGAAAAGGATATTTTTAAGCATAGCACTATTGGTTGTCGTTATTAGTTCATTAAGCAGCTGCGTAGCCACCCAAGACCGCCGCAGTGGAAGATACCACCGGGGTTACGACAGGCATCACGGCCCATACGATAGTAATTATCGTAACTATGACAGGTACAAACACTAATGATAACAACAAACCCGGGTTTTGACTGATCCCGGGTTTGTTGTTTATAGGCTTATGACTTCTACTGCCTATTTATTATCTGTTGCTATGGCTAAGCCCCTGCGCGACCACTCACTCCACGATCCCACGTATAAACGTGCCCCGCTTAAACCGGCTTGAGCCAATGCCAACAGTGTATGACAAGCCGTAACACCCGATCCGCAATGAACGATTACTTGTTCAGGCTTAACATCACCTAACACACTTTCGTAGTTATTCTGTAATTCATCGGCTGGCAAGTATCGGTTTCCCTCTCCTAAATTACTGGTATAAGGCACATTTACAGCACCCGGAATATGGCCTGCTACTAAATCTAACGGCTCTGTTTGACCGAGGTAGCGAGGTGCTTCGCGCACATCAATTACTATGTTATCCGGGTTTTGTACTGCATCGGCCACTTCATCGAGGGTAGCGGTACCTTCGAAAGATGCTGGCACCGGGTAGTTTGTTGGCTCAGGTTTATTTGAGATAACCGTGCTTAACGTAAAGCCAGCATCAACAGCGGCCTGCAAACCTCCATTCAGTACCTGCACTTGCTCATGGCCAATGGCTTTCAGCATCCACCAAAAACGAGCTGCGGGGTTGGCTCCTGCTTTGTCGTCATATACCACAACATGGCTTTGTGGAGTTACACCCAAGTGGCTCAGCAATACCGCAAAATCTTTGGTGCCGGGTAAAGGATGGCGGCCCCCCATTGCGGGGTTATCGGTATGTGCAGCCAGATCTTCCAGATCTACGTAAAGTGCACCATCAAGGTGCCCTTGCTCATAACGTTCGCGGCTGTTTCCAAAGCCACGGGCGTCAATTAATATATACGAATCTTTGGCTAATTGCTGTAATTCGGAGGCTTCAATTAAGGGTTGCATAGTGTAGGGTATATACTCAAATATAAAAAAGGTGCCTTTAACTGATCAAGATATTCTCGCCAAATTTCGAAGATACCGTAGTTGGCTCGGCATTGTTGATGCTGATGACCAGCGATTGATCGAATGTGATCTGCTCTATGAGTCTGATTTGCGTACCTATACTGATCTCCAGTTTATGCAGATATTGCAAAAAAGAACTGCTGGTATCGCGCACGGCAGCTACCCGGTAAGTACTGCCCACTTTTCCATCGGCAAGGGAAGCTGAAAAAGACTTGGCCATTTTTCCGTTAGCTTTAGGAATGGGATCGCCATGCGGGTCGTATTCGGGGAATTCCAGGAAACTTTCCAACCTGTCGGCCAGGTCATGGTGTTTAACATGTTCTAATTCTTCGGCAATATCATGGATCTCGTCCCAACGGTAACCTAACTTTTCCAGCAGAAAAACTTCCCATAAGCGGTGCTTACGCACAATTTGTATGGCATCTCTCTGTCCATGAGGGGTCAGCTTCACCCCTTTCTTTTTGTCGTACTCAATGAGTTGCTTATCGCTCAACTTACGAATCATATCAACTACCGATGCCGGGTTATTACCTAATGATTCGGCAATGGCGCTGGTAGAAATCTTTTTTACATCGGGCATTTGCGATAGCCTGAAAATTGACTTTAAATAATTCTCTTCAGAAAAGGTATTCATTCGTTCGCGGTTAGCTTACTCAAACTTATGAAAATAAATATAGTAAATTATAAAATTAGGTAAACCTAATTTTATAATTTTGGTTAACTTAACATATTAATTAGTTATGTCAAAACTCTTATCTACTATAATTTGCTTATTTATCTTCAGCCCATGTTTTGCACAAAAGGGATCTATTAAAGGAAGGGTTGTTTCAGATGCAGACGGTGCGTTGAGCTTCGCTACCATCAGCATTTTGAATAAAGGCATAGCTACCCATACTGGGAACAATGGCACTTATCTTCTTCAAAACTTAGTCCCCGGTACTTATACTATTGCTTTTTCTGCCATCGGTTATCAAAAGCAGCAATTGGTTGCGGAAGTATTAGGCAACGACGCAACCATCTTAAATGTAAATATGGCTAAAACCGAATCAAGACTAAGCGAAGTTATTGTGACTGGGGTAAGCCGGGCCACCGAAGTGCGCAAAAACCCGGTGCCGGTAGCCGTAATGACCAAAAAAGACATGGACCGCCATGTAAATAATAATATTATTGATGCCATTGTAAAGGGCGTGCCGGGCGTGAGCGCAGTAACAACCGGGCCCAATGTATCCAAACCGTTCATTCGCGGACTGGGCTACAACCGGGTGCTTACCCTGTACGATGGCATACGCCAGGAAGGCCAGCAGTGGGGCGATGAGCATGGCATTGAAATAGACCAATACGGTATTGCCCGCGCCGAGGTGGTGAAAGGCCCCGCCAGTTTATCGTACGGATCGGATGCTTTGGCAGGCGTAATTAACATGATCCCTTATTTGCCCAGCTTTAACAACAATGCCCTGAAAGGCGATTACACAATTGACTATCATACCAATAACAGGCTCATTGGTTCCTCATTAGGATTGGCTTACAAGCACAACGACTGGCGATTTACCACAAGGGGCACAGGTAAAATTGCGCAAAACTATACTAACAGCATTGATGGCCGGGTATACGGTACAGCCTACAACGAACTCAACCTTTCAGCTATGGCCCGGGTTGATAAAAGCTGGGGTTATAGCCAACTGGCTGCTACCCTGTTCAACAACAAACAGGAAATACCCGATGGTAGCCGAGACTCGCTAACCCGCCACTTTACCCGGCAGGTGCTGGACGTGGGGGATGATATTAAGAACAGACCCGTTGTGCCTGATAACGAACTACAAACCTACCGCCTTAGCCCACTTTACCAGCATATACAGCATTACCGCCTGTACTCCGGCAACCAGTTTAAAGTGGGTGAAGGAAGTATAAAGGTACTGGCAGGTGCGCAGCAGAGTGTACGACGGGAATACAACCACCCCACGCAACCTCAGCAAGCCGGACTATATGTAGTGCTCAACACGCTCAATTACGACGTAAAATACAACCTGCCCGAAATGGCAGGTATTGAAACTTCGGTAGGTATTAACGGCATGTATCAAACCAACCGCAGTAAAAATGCCACTGACTTCCCTATCCCCGATTATAATTTATTCGATATCGGCGCTTTCCTGTTTGCCAAGAAAACGTTTGGGAAATTAGACGTGAGCGGCGGTATTCGTTTAGATAACCGCAGCATTAAATGGAACAACTTTTTTGTAGCCGATAATTCAGCGAACGGCTTTCAAAAGCATGTTACCGGGGTCGATACCATAGGTACATCTTTACAATTCCCGGCGTTTGATAAACGCTATCAGGGCATTTCGGGAAGTTTAGGGCTTACCTACAATGTAAGCGAACGGCTATTGCTTAAAGCCAATATAGCACGCGGTTACCGGGCACCCAACATTACCGAAATAGGCTCTAATGGATTAGACCCTGGTGCCCATATCGTATACCTGGGTAACCGCACTTTTAAGCCGGAGTTTAATATACAACAGGATGTGGGCTTAATTGCCTACCTCAAAGACGCCGATATAAGCGCCGAACTATTTAATAATAACATCTACAACTACATATACCAGGCACGGTTAAACGATGCCAGCGGACAACCGGTGGTCATTGTGCCTGGCAACAGTACCTACCAGTATCAGCAATCAAAAGCCAGGCTGTATGGTGCCGAATTATCGTTAAATCTCCACCCCGAAAAGCTCAAATGGTTTTGCTGGAATAACAGCCTGGCCTATGTAAAAGGACTAAACAAGAACCAAGATTTAATTAACCGTGTGGGTAATGCAGCTAAATATTTACCTTTCATTCCACCCTTGCACGGTCGTTCAGAATTCCGCATAAATTTTCAGAAAAACTACACGAAACTTTACAAACCTTACTTAAAATTAGAAGCTGACGTTTATGCCGCACAAAATCAATTTTATGCGCTCGATGATACCGAAACGGCTACGCCTGGTTACACGTTGTGGAACGTAGGCTGCGGATCGGGCTTTAAAAGCAAAAATGGCAAACCGCTGTTCGATTTATTTTTGCAGGTGGATAATGTGTTGGACAAAGCTTATCAATCTAACCTTAACCGTTTAAAGTATTTTGAGTATTACCGGTCATCACCCAATGGGGCCAGCGGTATTTATAACATTGGCCGCAACATCAGTCTTAAAATGATAGTGCCGTTGTGATTAGCTTACTGTTGATTTAGAAAAGATATTAATGACCAGTACGCCCGCTATGATCAAGCCCATGCCCATCAATGCCGGCATATCCAGCTTCTGCTTGTACAGGAAATATCCGGCAATGGAAATTAATACAATGCCCACGCCCGACCATATAGCGTAGGCAATACCGACAGGGATGCTTTTTAGCGTCAGGCTCATAAAGTAAAAGGCCGACGCATACCCTATTACCACAATTACCGACGGCCAAAGCTTAGTAAACTGATCAGAAGCTCTCAGCGCGCTGGTTGCAGCAACCTCGGATAATATAGCAATTAGCAGGAATAGGTATTTCATAGCGTTACTACAAAGGGATGGATTTATTGTGTGAATACCTTACTTCATCAGTTCGGCATTAAAGCCAACAATGAGTTTGAACAGGTCGTTATATTCGTTCAAGGGCAACGTTTTGCTAACGTCAAAAACATCATGGTACGCCTTAATGCCGCCCATAGTATAAATAAAGAACGCAGGTACTCCCTTCTCGGTAAACCAGTAATGATCGCTGTTGGCTGCTTTACCGCGCGAATATACTTTAGTTAGATAGTTTCCTTTGGCATTTACCTGTTTAAGCAATTCAAATTGCTTAGGATACACCGAGGCGTTTACTACGGTAATACCCTCACCACCGGTACCGGCCAAATCTGTATTGATCAAAAATTTGATATTGCTTAGTGGAAGCAGCGGATTTTCAGTAAAATGTTTGGAGCCAAGAATACCGGCCTCCTCCCCTGCAAAACACATAAAGGCCATAGTATAAGGCTGCGGATGCGCGGCATAATATTTAGCCAAACTGAGTATCATAGCCATACCACTGGCATTATCGTTTGCGCCAGGAAAGTAGGTGCTGCTGCCCATGCCCCCCAGGTGATCGTAATGGGCAGTGAACATCATCACCGAATCGGGCTTAACCGTTCCCTTCACAATGCCGCAAACGTTGGCTGCCTTAAAGTTTTCCACCAATTTATTCTCAATGTTTACGCTAACGGCAGCAGGTATATCTTTCAGGACCTTCCTGTCTACTTCTATCAACGTATAATCGGCCGCCTCCTGGGCAACCGACCAGGTGAGTTTACTTTTAAGCTTCACCACAATGCGGTTATCTTCATCAATAAAGGTAATGCTGTCTTTTTGCAATAAGTTGCCTTTGGCCACGGTACCTCGGCTTTCGGGTGCTACAATGAAATCTTTGCCGGGTTTTAGAATTACACCGTTTAGCGTAACTTGCATGGTACCCGGAAAGGTGTTTACATTAAAGGTAAAAGGCTGCAGATAATCTTTACCGGCCATAGGCTTAAGGCCATAATTTTTAAACTCCTGCGCTACAAACTTCGCAGCCTTACCCATGCCGTCTTTGGTATATCCACGACCCCAAAAATAAGGAGAAGTTAAGGTGTCAACTATGCGGCGGGCAAACAATGAATCTTGCGCCGAGGCGGCCTGGGCAAGCAGGATGAAAAGTGCGGTAAGTATCAGTTTCATAAAGGCGCTTAGGTGACTGCAAAGTATGAAATTTTGTTCGTATGCAATTCAGGGCAAGCTGTTGCGGCGCTGCTAACATGTAAAATGAGGTACAAGAATCCGGAAATACCTTATTTCAGGTTCTTCAGCACTTCGGCACTCAATAAATCTGTCCAAAGCGTATACATCTTGCCCGAGGGATGCAGCCCGTCGGCAGCTATTAAGCCTAGGTCGGCAGTGGCTTGCTCCGATATAGGGGTTATGTTAATGTAGGCTACATCTGCCTTTTCGCTCTCTTCTTTATTAATGGCATTGTACTCGCTTATTTCGGTGCGTATTTGAGCAACATCCTGCCCTTTGGCAAAGGGAGTAACACCCCAGTTGGGTATTGACACCACAAACACCCGTTTTTTGTTACCGTTGGCATAACTTAAAGCGGTGTTGAGCAACTGCACAAATTCGGTGCGGTAAGTATTGATATTGTAATGACGGTATTGATTATTTACGCCAATGAGCAGGGTAACGATATCAAATTTTTGCTTGAGGTTTTGGTTACTGATCTCTCGGATAAGCTCATCGGTTGTCCAGCCGGTACGGGCTATGATAGTGGGCGATGATACGCTGTATGGTTGTTTATTTAAGGCCGATACCAGTTGGTAAGGGAAAGATTGCACGGCCGGAACCGACTCACCGATGGTATAAGAATCGCCCAGGGCCAGGTAAGTAAGTGGGGTACCGCTGCCCGAGGGCGGGGTAACTACTGGAGCAGCAGGTGTATTGATGGTAACGTTATCCATGTTTTTGCCGGAGCAGCCCATGAGGGCAATTATGGTGAGTATTATCAGGTTCCACTTTTTCATCCTATCATCTCCATACCAAAAAGTACGGAAATATAGTGTTTAAGGATTTTTTTCACTTCATTTAAATCTACCGGGCGGCCCAATTCGCGCTGCATGGAGGTTACGTCTTTATCATCTATACCGCAGGGTATAATGTAACCAAAGTAGTCGAGGTTGGCGTTAACGTTAAAGGCCAGGCCATGCATGGTTACCCAGCGACTGCAGCGCACGCCCATAGCACATATTTTGCGGGCCCGCTCGTTATCGGCATCCAGCCAAACGCCGGTATAACCGGGGTAGCGGCCGGCGTTAATACCATAATGAGCCAGCGTAAGTATCACCGCTTCTTCGAGGGTGCGCAGGTAGAGATGAATATCGGTGAAAAAGTTATCGAGGTCTAAAATAGGATATACCACTAATTGGCCGGGGCCGTGGTACGTAATATCGCCGCCACGTTTAATGGGGTAGTATACGGCCTGCTTTTCTTTTAAACCAGCTTCATCCAACAGTAAATGGTCGGGGGTACCGCTGTTACCCAAAGTAAATACATGGGGGTGCTCACAAAATACCAGGTAGTTAGGCGTCGGGGTTTCTTCCAGCGCTTCTTCTCCGGCCACAACGGCCGCCTGCCGGTTACGAATCTCACCCTTTAGCTTCACCGTAGCGTTAAACAGTTCTTCCTGCCGGTCCCA
>Ga0265798_10009685_pt1 | contig 12002 bp, 9 predicted proteins | sample P3T30metagenome_FD_192430 | JGI IMG/M metagenome (GOLD analysis project Ga0265798, IMG submission 192430) | Plant litter microbial communities from East Loma Ridge, Irvine, California - P3 T30 | ecosystem: Environmental > Terrestrial > Plant litter > Unclassified | place: USA: California... | reverse complement strand
AAACCAAGCAAAGTCGCCAACAAGCCAGTATGGATGACTTTCGATGACGCGTGGGTGGACGAAGTTCGGCGTGGCATCAAGGCCTGTCAAGTGTTCTTCTGGTTGCCCATCTTTTGGCTGCCTTATGGTCAAATGTGAGTATCATTGGTACCTTGTATGCACGTAAGACAAGCGCTGACCGTCTTCAAGGACTAGTAACTTGGTTTCGCAGGCGTCCACCATGAAGCTCAATGGTGTACCAAATGATGTGGTACATAACTTGGTATGTTTCTAACACCTAAATACACGAGAGAAAAAGTCTAACGCGAATTGCTCATAGAACCCATTCACGTTGCTGATCTGCATCCCTATATTCGACAAATTTATTTACCCGAGGCTGGCTCATATGGGCATCAACTTCACACCCTTGAAGAAGATACAAGCTGGTTTCGTCTGCGCTATGCTTTCCATGGTGGTTGCAGCAGTCATCCAACACTTCATCTACCAGAAATCGCCATGCGGGGAGTTTCCGACAGACTGCGATCAGCCCCCGGATCTCTCAGTGTGGACTCAGGTTCCTGCATACATTCTCATCGCATTCTCGGAGATCTTCGCTAGCATCACGGGACTTGAATACGCGTTCTCCAAAGCACCGAAGAACATGCGGTCTTTGGTGACTGGCATGTTTTGGTTCACGCATGCTTTCTCGTCTGCCATCGCTCAGGCCTTTGTGCCATTGGCTGGTGATCCATTGCTCGTGTGGCTGTACATGAGCATTGCCATCCTTACATTCCTTGGCTGGGTCGGTTTTGCCTGGACTTTCCGCAGCTTGGACCGAGAGAATGACGAACTGGACAAACTCCCGGAAGGTGGCTTCCAGTCCAACGCTGAGTACACCGCGGCGAAGACTGAAAACGTGGAAAGAGCTTGATATTAAAAGCATCGCTTACTGTTCAAATATTCAAGATCTCTGCTGGACTTTTATGTAGCTTGTGGAATGGTAAAGGACGATTTTATACCCTATATGCAACTCTTTATAGCTCGATGTGAAGCTCAAGGCTAGGCCTGCAGCCTACATTTACATGCAAGCATGCAAAGTAGATGACCTAACGTTAGTGTAGGCTCTAGACCTGTTCAGCCTTTTTCTGGTATGAAGTGGAAGCAGCGGCCATGATTGAGAATGATGAGGCAACAGCCGATAACATTTGCTCCGCGGAGGCTACCGAGGTTTCCGACACTGTCACGACCGCGCACGCGTCTACTCAAGGTGAACAGACTTTAGTGACCATCGCAAGGCTCTATCGTCAATAGATTAATGATTCCACCTTAAGATGGAGAAAAGGATACTCGCGAGCTGACGAAGTCATTCTCAGAACGACTGTTGATCACCTTCTCGCGCGCACGTCACATAAAGCAGTAACCGCCTTTATCGTTTCGGTCCTTGCAAAGAGCATTCCATGCAAACACCAATATTACAAAGCCCAGTCCCCTTAATACAATCGTGCTTTGAAAGAAAAGATGGCGGCATGAACAGTTATTCCCGATGACATACGTCAGGTCCATCGCCTCTTTAGGCAAAGCGCTGCCTCGGGGAGCATGGGCGACGCTAAAACCAAGGCTCTAGCCATGAACACAACAAAAAGTCTCCAGCGAAAACCCACTTTCGCATCTCCCGTCACAAGCATTCGAAGAGGCCCCAATTTTAAAAGCATAGCGTTTTGCTTATGTGTCGGACTCTTCCTGCCCTTTCCGATGATGGCTCAAGGGCGTCACGTCACGGAGATAACCTTGGAAAGCCCGTGGCGGTTTTGTCAAGCTCCTAAAAGTCGCGAAACGGTCTTCTGATTAGACCCTATTATTTTTGAGCTGCCTTTTTGCTTTCTCTTGTTATGGCGTTCTTCTTACAGTACAGAGCTCTTCAGCGACATGTGAAGGAAGAATTACAACGTGTGACTGAAGTCTCAGACCCACTGAGTGCTCGTACTGCACGCTCGCCCGACGAGGCACATGGGTTGGGAGATTCAGCGTTGCCTAAAGAGCTGGAAAAAGGCGGACCGTTCACTCGGATTCCGGGCATCACGCTGAGAGAAGATGGTAACAATGAGCTGTATTACCAGGTTGATTGGAGCGGGCCCGATGACCAACACAACCCAAAGCAATTCTCAACCCTACACCGTATTGGTGCGACGTTACTCGTGTGCCTTGTCGCTTTCGTTGCGACTCTTGCATCTTCTATCGACTCTGCAGTTCTCACCAGAGCGTCCGCCGAGTTTGGGGTTTCGGAGGTAGCGGAGTCATTGGCTACTGCACTCTTTCTGGTGGGCTTCGGCTTTGGAGCTCTCCTACTCAGGTAAGACTTGAACGAACGAGTTGCATCTAAACTATGAACTGACATCGTATCTGCACATTTGCAGCCCGCTCTCGGAGCTCCTCGGACGATACCCAGTCTATCTTGGTTCGCTCCTCGTCTTCGCGTGTTGGACTCTAGGATCCGCTTTAGCCCCGAATTTTGGTGCCCAGATTGCCTTCAGATTCCTAGCTGGATTTTCTGCTAGTACTCCTCTCACGGTTGCGGGCGGCTCTGTGGGGGACCTATGGAGTCCAGTGGAAAAGACATTCGCCTTTCCACTGTTCGCGATACCCGCGTTCGGCGGACCAGTCTTGGGTGAGTCTTTCCCTCCAAACCTGCTTCTTCGGCCTCACTAACCACACATAAAAACAGGTCCAGTGATAGGTGCTTATATTGGCTACGAACAGAGTATCAGCTGGAGATGGACCGAGTGGATAACATTGATCTTGATCGGAGTAACTTTCACGCTGATATTGCTCTTCAAAAGAGAATCGTTCGCACCGCGTCTCTTGCACTACAAAGCACATCACTTCCGGAAGTTCACAGGGAACAATCGTTTCCTCACTGCGACAGAAGCATCGCATGGCTCTATCGGCGAACTCTTATCCAAATCTTTTCTTCGACCATTCCTTCTCTGCACACAGCCGATCGTCGTAGCTTTTACTCTTTACTTGATGATCGTCTACATCATATTGTTCACGTTCTTAGATGGGTATGTGACTTTTAGAGATCGTGAACCGGCGAACGCGAAGAGTACCGCTAACGTTCTTGCAGCTACCCTTATATCTTTGCGCAAACCTTCGACATCAACGAGGGGCTTTCTAACGTCTGCTTCGTTGGTTTGTTCGTCGGCATAGCTCTTTCCGCGCTTCTTGTTCCAGTGGCATACCGTAGAACCGTGCGACAACTCGAGAAAGATGGAGACGATGGATCCGGTAAAGCTATACACCGCGAGTCAAGATTGTTCTTTGCCATGATTGGAGCACCTACACTGCCTATTGGTCTCTTCTGGATGGGGTGGACTGACTATGTAAGTATACGCTATACCTGTCTCTCAATCTCTATGCAGACGTCTAATTAGCTTTAGGCTTCGGTGTCGATATGGTCGCCCCTAGCAGCGTCATTGCTCGTTGGATTTAGCAACATCTGCATCTTCATGTCCGCGTACATGTACATCATCGACAGCTACGAAGCATATGCAGCATCGGCCCTGACATTCGTCGCGCTGGTCAGATACATTGCAGCTGGTGGGATGACTGTTGTTGGTATCCCCATGTACAGGAACTTGGGGACTCATTGGACTTTGACCCTGCTTGGTATGATCAGTGTTATAGCACTGCCGATTCCTTACGTGCTTTACCGTTTCGGGCCAAGCCTCCGGAAACGCAGCAGGTGGGCAGTACAATAAGGCTCATAAGGTGTGCAAGATGATAGTTCTCGTATCAAGTCTAGAGTTGAGGGTACGCGCGGTCTTGAGCAAGAGCAGGCTTCTGAGTAGGCATGTTCTCCTGCCGAGCCTCACAGAGTTCTTCGGGTAGACGTGATGGTTTGGGTGATAAGAGGTCATGGCTCGATATCAAGCGAGCTCGGATGAAGAGGCCTTACTGCTGGCGTCGTGTTGTTCCGGCGAAGGATGATCGACATCAGCCCGAATATGATATGTTTCAGACATACAAGTCTTCGTGATTACTGTGCGCACATGCCCTTCCAGGACCTGCGCATCGCACGCTCGGTACTATGACACGCTTCCAGAAGCGATACTAGTCCAATTCCAGAACAGACGCGTCGTGATCTTGCGACGCGACTGATGACGTATCTTCGATGCAACACAGAGACGAGCTTATCACCAGCTGCTCGCAAAGCAAAGACGGTGACAGCGTCGGGTGAAGCGACCACTGATCTTACAACACGCTCGTGGAGGAAGCTGCAGAATCGTAATCTTCCCACCCGTATGCCGAGTGGAATTTATACCGTCGATTTATACCGCGCAGTATGAGGTGGAGGCTGGCTCACGCCCGTGCCATCGTTGCCGACATACTTGCAGAGAACGCAACAGTGACATGATGTTCTCCCGCAAAAGTCGCGTTGGAAGTCGTAGGCGCGTTGACTCGAGGAACAGGCCGCTTTAGTTGGGTGCTCATATCGCTTCGAACATAATCTCCTGAACCCAGTCCTCACGATCCTCAGAGCCCAACGCGCGTGCAGTATCCTCCCGTGCGCGCAAAGTCTGCTCAAAAATATCATCAGATAATTTACCGAGCCAAACTTTCGCTGCCGATCCCTACGACTTGCAGCAATTATTCCGTTTTCCATATTTCAACGTTTTGATGTTGCAGGGTTCGGTACGAAGCGCTGTATACGGCGCAAGCGACAGACCAAGACGTCTCCACAAAAGTCGGGGACAGGGGGCACACTTGTCATCATCCCTACAAACGAGAACGTGCCGCAATCATACATATGAAAGTTGAAAAAGGGTCAGCGTACCTTCCCCATGCAGACATTGCAGCGTGGTGTGCACATCGGAGATTTTCTTTTGCCGTTGTTGGTCTTCTGCCGTGGTTGAGCTTGGTGGGGGTCCACATGTAATTTTGTAGGAAGATGGGGGCGCCGACCAATCGTAGTGCCTCGTGTGGCGTGAAAGGATTTGGACACGGCTGGTATAGATAGACGATAGGTGTTACAAATTGGTGAGGGCCGACGATGCGATAACAGGCCTTCACTGTGCGCCTAGACCAGGGCAAATACTCTGCATTTGCTCGATGCTGCTTTAAGCAGATATCGCATCTATCTGATAACGATGTTCTGGTATCGTGACTATGCGAGTGTTAGCTGTGACGCAGCAACATCATAATCGTTCAAGATCGTCGGAAACGGATACCACATGTGTTATGACACTGTAGGTGAGAAGCGGAAACAACAAATGAGCGCAGGTGTCTCCAGTCGGCATGTACGAACAAGGACTAATACCAAGCATTGCTAGTGTGAACCGAACACGGTGCGGTATCTGGTGCGGATACGACATCGTGGTGGTATTGTCCTTATAGCCGGTGTAGTCAAACAGCGCACGCTTATGTGTCGTGCTATACCCTCTCTCATCGCATCGTGATCTTGTACTGTTTACTTCTGCTCCTTCAACTTGTCTTCAATCTCCTCCAAATCCTCGGCACTGTCGATCTCGATGATGCGGTTCACCTCACTTGTGTTCCGCATGAGCTCTTTTGCGCCGGCGTACAGCATCTTCACCTCGCTGTTGCATGTGATGGGCAGGTAGTATAGCATGACGTATGGCACGGATAACCGTCCCGAGTCCTATCAAGTCTCAGCTTCCTTGCGTTGTGTATGATGGGCGTGGCGTACGAGGGTCAACGGGTAGCTCAAGAGCACAAATCGCGGTGCGTGGTCGGGGAGCTCATCGGCGAGACTCTGTACGTCGGTGTAGACCTCATCGTCCGACTGGCGTACTTCGAGCGTCTTCTTATCGATTTCGTCTGGCGCGCATGGGCGTCAGCGCCATTGTAGAGGGCAGGGCCGCGGCTGGCTGTGGCAGGAACGACTGCGGCAAAAGCAGACCTAGGTATACGAACAGATAACGGCCTGGGGGTCTTTGGCGCGCGAGGTGCCCAGGCGGAACTTGCGTAGCTTGGACTTGGTCTCCTCAGAGAAAGTGTATAGTCGTGCCTCGGAAGACTGGGCCGAAGTATTAGCGAACGACCCGGCATGACGCGCGTAGCAGTGAAGTGATAGCGGCACTTGCCATGATTTCGCACGATGCAGCAGACCTAGGTTGTCAACGGGCGTTTGAGGATGGTCGGGGGTGGTGTAGGGCTGAGGAAGTCTGCCGGGCGGGATACGTTCGTTAGCGGGGTCTATGGGCGGGGGTTCCTGAGGTCGCGGATGGCGCTAGCTAATGCACTACCGTCAAGTCGATACACCCTCACCTTTCTAGAAGGCTTTTCTTCTCATGCGCCTAGCTACTCATACCCTTTCCCCCCCTGAGTTACTCGTCTTGATCCATGTTCGGACGACTGAATCAGGTTGCCAGGCACTTGTCTCGTCCTATCCCCAACTTTGCCCATCGTTCTGCCGCCTCGTTCCGTCCATCGATAACGTCATCAGTCATGGCTTCGACACAACAGAAGAGTCTGATTCACACGGCGGGTTGTTTGATTATTGGCGATGAAGTTCTTGGAGGCAAGGTATGTAGTTGGGAATCGATTGAAAATTCTGACAGCTGACGTGAAACATAGACAGTCGACACGAACTCGGTAGACTATGCCGCATCAACGGCGTGGTACCTCGACTAATGTTACACAGGCCTACTTTGCCAAGTTCTGCTTCTCACTGGGCATCAACCTGCGCCGCATCGAAGTCATTGCTGACGACGAAGGCGAGATCATCGAAGCCGTCCAACGCATGTCGAAGAATTACGACATGGTTGTGACGAGCGGCGGAATTGGTCCCACGTGAGTGCAGCGTGTTCGCTACACCACGCAGCCGCTGAGCTAATGGGCGTCTAGTCACGACGACATCACGTACCAGTCGATAGCGAAGGCTTTCGGCTTGCCGTTGAAGTTACACGATGCAGCATTCCAGCGCATGAAGCGCCTGTCGAAGCCGCACAAGTCTCAGCCCGACTTTGACTGGAACGTCGAGTCTCCAGCGCTTAAGGCCAAGAAACGCATGGTGGAGCTGCCTATCGATGATTCTAAATCAGATGAAGATCAAGTGGTTTTTGTCAGCGAGTCGCTTTGGGTTCCCGTTAGCGTTGTGAACGGTAACATCCATATTTTGCCCGGGGTGCCTAGATTGTTTGAAGCGATGCTGGACGGGCTGAAGCCCCGCATCCTGCCTAGGCTGACGGATCCGGAGGGCAAAGGCGTGCTGCGGATCCTCATCTCGACTCCAATGGCTGAGAGTGCCGTTGCTGGATACCTGACCGAGCTCGCAGCCAAGGCAGAGCCGAAAGGAGTCAAGGTGGGAAGCTACCCAAGGTGGGGAAAGGACCACAACACGGTAACGCTAGTCGGACGCGATCGCGAGTTCATGGAAAGTTTGGTGCCTGAGGTAGAAAAGGCGGTTCAGGGGAGGCGCGTAGCGGTTGAGGGCGAGGACGACGCTGACACGTCTGACAAGGACTCGTAGAGGGTGAGCCGAGGAAGTAGTGCCGCAGCCACAGTGTATATATTTGAGTGTCTAGACGCAGGGACTTTTGTCAAAATAGAATGCCTGTGAAGATGATGTTGGGACTAGACGACGGCTAGGGTGCTTCTCGAAGATTTGTCGAAGCAGCTGTGCCGCGTCCACGCTGGACCCTGGCAGAGGGCTAGAGGGAGGTGAGGACTCAGACAGAGTCGGTCACCGTGGTGCTCGGGGCGATGGTCGCGGATGGTGGCAGATGGTACCCGCCGACCCCGCTTGGGAGGGTTCCGTGTGGGCGTGGCATGAGGGTTTCGGGCATGGGCATCAGTGTGCTTCACGGCTGGCACCCGCATATTCGGACAGTCACATGCACGGGAGACATGCAAACGCGAAAGCGACGCGGTGTGCGGCTAGACAGCCAACGTCTTTTGCGGCCGCCTCCCCCTTCGCATCATGTCGAACCATCCCTTGCGCACAGTAGTGGTTCGTGGGCAGCGTCCGTGCATGTGGGCGTCGGCGCTGGGATCGCATGGAAGCGTCGGAGGCGCGCCCATGCAGTGCGCTGCAGACATGTGCCGCCGCTTTAGGGTGCCTTTGTTTTGGAAGGGCAGCGGACGTGGGCAGGCGTGCGCGCAGAGGCATGCAGCAGCAAATAGCAGGCGGTGCAGGCGGTGCAGCCAAACGCCTTGCAGCCCATCTCGCGCGTGCAGCACTCGCCTTGTGGTGTGGTGGAGCGGCGGCGGGCGTCCTTTTTGGTTGGCAGGGCTAGCAAGCTAGCGCTCTGGCCGCGCGCGCGCCCATGTCCTAGTCAGCGAAGTCAGCGTAGCGCAGCCCATGTTCCTTCAAAGCCCCAGACGGAGCTAGAGGGTCGTTTTTGCTACCGAGATCATCCTGCTCGTCTCTCCCGTCCTCCTCTACCGCGACGACTCTCCTGGCCATCTCCCTCGCTGCTGATAATCCGGCCACGACCTCACCACCACCGCCCAAGCCGCCCGATACGCCTGTCGCATCGCCACCACTCCTGCCGCCCGTGATCGCCGCCCCTACAGCCTCCTTCTCTTCTCTTCTGCTCTGCTCTGCTCTACTAGACCTATACCCTATACCCTAATTCATCGCCCGCGACCTGTAACCGTCCGGCACCTCCCTCACATTCACAATGGCATCAAAGGTAGGCGCCTAGCACCGCCCGCGCCGCACGCGCTCCTGCTAACCCGCGCCAGTTTCTCCGAGAGTACAAGCTGGTAGTCGTCGGCGGCGGTGGAGTCGGAAAGTCGTGTTTGACTATCCAGCTGATCCAGAGCCACTTTGTAGACGAGTACGATCCGACCATCGAGGGTGAGCAATTACGATCCGCCGCGTCATGCGCAAAAGCAAGCTAACCGCGCCAGACTCGTACCGCAAGCAGTGCGTCATCGACGACGAAGTTGCGCTGCTCGATGTGCTCGACACAGCCGGCCAGGAGGAGTACTCGGCCATGCGCGAGCAGTACATGCGCACAGGAGAGGGCTTCCTGCTCGTCTACTCGATAACCGACAGGCAGAGCTTCGAGGAGATTATGACATTCCAGCAACAGATCCTGAGAGTAAAGGACAAGGACTACTTCCCCATGATCGTCGTTGGCAACAAGTGCGATCTCGACGGTGAGAGGCAGGTGTCGACACAAGGTACGTTTGCATCCCATCCCTGACCACCTGCACGTGCTGACCCTGGCACAGAGGGCCAGACTCTGGCGCGCAACTTTGGCTGCAAATTCATCGAGACATCGGCCAAATCCCGCATCAACGTTGACAACGCCTTCTACGACATCGTACGCGAGATCCGCAGATACAACAAGGAAATGTCTTCCTACACAGGTGCCCCTGGCTCAAACGGAAATGGCCCCACAAAGCAGACATTTGACACCGATGACCAGGCCGAGAAGAAGGGCTGCTGTGGATGCACAGTCATGTAAGGAGATGGAAGCCATGATTCTTGTTGTGGAGAGATACCTACACCGCTGGGTTCGGTCGACCGCCCTGGCCATTGGCGGTGCTGCTTGGGCCAGCAGAAGAAAACACGCGATGCTACTGTTACGTACTGTCAGCCCACCTTCGTCTACGAAGGCCTGTCGTTCAAACACCTCTTCTTTTCGATACTGTCACTTAGGGTTCGCATTACGGGCTAACGGATTCACGTCTGCTGGATGCGCCTCCGAACACCCTACTTCTACTACTGGTATCGACTCCGTCTTTCTTATCTGGTGGCGCTCTTCGTGTTCGCGTTCATCTATCTAGACCGATTTCTTTATGGCATTTTGATCGGTACACTGTATTCCCTCCTGTCGGCATGCCATGCGAGGCACCATGCAGCACGCTTCGGGGAGTCAAAAGATTTCATTATTTTTTTGACAGCTTTTAGGGTCGTTTAACTTACCTACCTTCTATGAACATAATTCATCTCTACTCGCATCACCACTCAGCCTCGTCTTCTGCTCACAACACTACCCGTTCGCTGCCGAATGGCGGCAAAATACAACCCTCATGCACGTCTTGACGTGCTGTCGCACCCCGCACGAACACCTTTGATCCAGATTGCCAGCTCACGTTGCATGGCGACTGCTGCTGGCGGTGCATTCACGTCCCTCGGCGACCAGCGGCGATGCAATCGCAGTGATCATCCGCTTGGAGCCACAAGCGCGTGGTGTTTCGACTCGCGAGCCTTGCCCGGGCGTCGCCATTGGATGTAGATTATCACAGAGATGGCGCTATCCCTGCACGGCCGTTTCAGGGCCTACACCCCGACTGAAAGAGGGGAAGTCGATCAGGAGAGAGGCAAGTGGGCATCGGCAATGCACACGCGTGTCTCAAAAGCGACGCGATAGTGACTGGATTAGGGCCGACTGACCCAGGAGCTTTTCTCCGGGCGAACACCAGAACTCGCAGATCGCCATGATTTCGTGAAACACTAGGTTGGGGCTGCTTCCCAGAACCCGATGCGCCGTTCCTGCCGCATCCGCAACACGTGTGGCACGTGCCCAGTACGTCAACTCAACCTTCACGTCCTGGAGATCGGTTCGCTTCACTTGACCACTTTGCGGTCCTTCTTGACAAATATTTTCTCTCCTGTCCAACTGCAATCAAGGCGCGGCCCGACAATGTGGATATTCAGCAATTATTTACACCCGCCGCTGTTTAGGCTATTCCCAAAATGTCCCCAAACGGGAAGTACGCCCTGCCCGCATCGGCACGGATGATGACCTTGTTCGGCCTGTTCGCTGTAGACCACTTCGGCTGCAGCTTCACTCGCTGCTATATGCACCTAAGCGTTCCAACGCCGTTGCATGCGCCTTGTTGCGGGTGGAAAGCCACTCATGTGGCCACTCCAGTATCCCTGTAGTACGCTGATCTTTGTAGCAAACACGCAACCCACCGCGTTCGCTATACATTCGGGAAAACTGTTCGTTCGACGGATGGTGATTGATTGTCAAGACGAGCTGTGGAGTGCCTCGGGCCCTAGGTTCATACGTCTCTTTCCCCATCCGTGCGCAAACTGCATGGCGGATGATCGATATCGGGATGCCCACAATAGCTCGCTTATGCACAGGTTCCAATGAATGTCTCCTTTCGTAGTTCACACGGAGCTGCACCATGTAAGCAGAAATCAGGCTGGGCTCCATCTCGTCAAAGCAGTTACGAGCTATGTTCCGTATCAATCACCACGCTTATGCCAGAGATGTGAAGGCAATTGAGATCATGTAAAGAAGAGCCCATGACAGCTGTACACCATTTGCATCGGAAAATAGCAAGCTCTTGCCGCTACCCTGAAGTTCAGCATGATCAGACTTGAGTAATTTGTATCGCTAGCGATTGGAGCTTCGGATGTATTACGAACCTCCCACAACACAGCCTGCTGTCGAAATGTCTGGCATGCTATCTCCACCAACACGGCATCACTGCAGCCGAATCTCAAAATAAGGCTGTCGGTCCACGCGCGCTAAACTATCGTTACCGGCCCGTACCTGCACACATGTTCCCATGTGGCAGCTCCCGCAGGCCGGCCCTGCAACCTTAGCTAATAATGCGACAGCATGACGCGCAGCTGATGCAACTGTAAAAGGTACGCCGAGGAGGTGAGCGTCTTACATACATATATCGCACAGATCGGCACTCAGCGGAGGGATCTAGACCCTGACGTTAGCGGATTGACAGGCCTAGTGCGGGAACCACATTGAACGTCCCGTACATCACAACTTCCCCGCCATGAACGCGATGAAAGAGCTTGAAAAGGTCGACGTAGTCAGTCTACTAAGTCTACAGCCGGAATGCACTTGATATACATCTTCACAATGCACCACATCAACATCCATCCGTGGTGCAGCGTGACTCGGACCCCCAGCGCTACTACCAAGTGCTTTGTCTTCATCGTCGATTCCACACCAGTCGACACCCCAGCTTCGGACCTGATTGGAACGGCATCATGTAGAGCCGTCGCTTCACGACCCAAACTCACGATCCTCGATCTCACACTTTGGTATCGAGATCCAAAGTCCCTGGTT
>Ga0265798_10009683_pt1 | contig 12005 bp, 13 predicted proteins | sample P3T30metagenome_FD_192430 | JGI IMG/M metagenome (GOLD analysis project Ga0265798, IMG submission 192430) | Plant litter microbial communities from East Loma Ridge, Irvine, California - P3 T30 | ecosystem: Environmental > Terrestrial > Plant litter > Unclassified | place: USA: California... | reverse complement strand
GAGGTACGTTATATCAAAGGTCGCCGTGTATGAGGCTGCGCATCTGCTACAAGAATGAAACTCTCAGCGCGTATCATGAGAAATTGATGTATTTCTTGTCGTGCCTATTTCAGAAAGACCAGCACTTACAATGACACGATTGCTGTAGCGAAGGCACTATCTCAAAGATCTATAAGCGGCTCCTCTGGATCGAACGCCTTTCTTAAACTATGCCAATTGTCTTGGCCACTTGTACGTGGGTGTTGCAGTTCTTGAAGTAAATCTACTGCCGTGTGCCCCTCAGCTTGCGACGAAGATAAAACGCCGGGAGATGGCGCATAATAGCTTTGCGCAAAGTCTCCATAACGTCCCTCGTATCTCGGCTCGTATTTCTCGCTGACCGGCACGGATACATTGTAGGGATTACGGGAATTGAGCTCGTATTGCGCTTCGTTGTATCCGCGCGGTCCCGGTGATTGATATGCCATCGATGCTTGGTAGTACGGGACAAATGGCGGTGGGGGATCCCGATCTTCCAAGTAAGCTTCCTCTTCAAATGTCGTATCTTTCGTGATAGCGTGATGCGAAGTCGAAACGTGTTTCATCGTGTGCGGTTGTTCGTGATATGATGATGGGTGCTCGAAGGGTCGACTCAGATCTGTGACGTGACGACTTGGCAGACTTGAGCTTTCATCGGTGTTCGGAATCGGTGGTCTCGTTGTATGCACTTGTATATCGCCACCCCACATCTCTGCAGCAAGTTGACGTCCGTCAAGCTCCTCCACCGGCGTCGATGGAGCCAGGGGTGGCGAAAAAAACACGTCCGGTACTTCTACCACGTCTGTCTGATCAACCACGTCTGTCTGATCAACCACGTCTGTCTGATCAACCACGTTTGACGGATCAGCCACGCTCGGCGCACTGACTATAATCGGCGCACCGACTACCTGCAGTCCTTCGAGATCAGCTCGACTTGTGTTTCTGGCCTGCGAGAAATACGAAGCGCTTCGTCGAAGCTGCTCAGCTGTGGCATGCCCAAGTACATGCGTAGCATTTGAGTAGTCCGTAATCGTTCGTCCCAGATTAGTGGCATCCCTGTCGGGTGGTCTCCACTGGCTACGGCGCGATTGCCTGACGCTCGAACGGCCCGCCCATCTACGAGCATTGACGGCGACTGGATGCATTGTCCCTGCAATATCTTAGCATGACGCGTGAAAACCAGAGTAATGTCACATGACTCACTAGTCTGGATCTTCTCGTCATCAATGAGACAGCGTGGAAAACCACTGATTGGATAGTTGTACTCAGGAGTCAGCGAGAAATGCATCTCAGTCTCTGATAGTTTGTTCTCGATTTCGATGGTCAGTAATGGCGCGGCAAATTTGCCTCGTGTCATATCATGGATGAAGGCAGGATCGAGCATGTGCGTCTCTGGAGGCTTCTTCGAGCCCGAACGCACCGCAAAGTATGGTTCTCGGTCATGATTGGTCTTTTCTCTTATGAGTTTGCCGAGCTCTTGGAGTTCTAATGAACCTTCTGCAAAACGACAATATATGCGACCTGGCATATGATCAGTCAAACTGAAGTATCTTGTCGTGGTATTTCGTCAATTACCTAGGATTGTGGCCGAATGTTGCATGAGTGGTTGCGTCTTCTCAGTCTCGAAATAAAAGCTTGTTGCAATGAGCTGCATCGCTAAACACCGAAAGTAATTGGGAACTCCCGCCAGTCTTTCCTTTGCGCGTTCTTGCACCGATTTCAGGCTTTGCACATCGTCAAGATCTGGTAGACTTTTCACCATCTCGATGTTGTACCGAACGAAACGTGATCGCGACAAATCTGCGGGAAGCCCGCGGACGTACTCTCGCCATGTCTTTTCACAGTCCAAAGCATCTTGTATATGGTCGGTAGCAATCTTGAGAAGAAATTTCCCATTGCGAAATATGCCTCTCCTTGATCCAAGTGTATTCGTTGACTTCTCTCTGCGAAGCGGATCGTGTCCAGTGCCAAGAGAGAGGACAAAGTCTGGATGCTTGCTGAGCGTGGCTGGCCATATAAGCTTCCATTCGCTGTCTGCGATGTTCACAGGATTGTTGTAGTAGATAGCACCGTCTAGATAAGTTTGCTTCGAACTTTTGTGGTGGAAAGGTCTAAAATATCGTGGTGCAGCTGAAGTCGCGCGAGCGCTGAAAAGGTCAGCGCTTGCATTGAATGTTCTTGTTGATCATCTCACGCTTCCCAAGTTTTCAGCTCGGTATCCGTGCCTTCCGCACGCTGGAATTGGTATGGCACTAGCTGGTCAGTATCTGAAGTCCAACGCTTCTCATGGCGCTTACATTTCTCGTCACATGAGCGATTGTAGTTGGCGAGCACGACCGGTGAAGTGGAAGATAATGTGGTAGTCACAGCCACTTTGACAGTTGCTTCTGAGGCATCGGATCTTGGGCCCCCAAACAAGTACTGATCGGATGTAAAAGCGTCTTGCAACGCCTTCTGTAGAGGAGTCGTCTCATATTTGGAATGATGATAATTATCGACCAAGAAGCTGACGATTGGGATGTTGCCGCCGATACGCCGCGTGAAAGCCTTCTGGCATAGACCTTTGAAGCTCTCAATGCAAGCACTAAGAGTCCAGTTGCGTGCGACAAGGCCTAAAGCTATCAAACCTCCAGTACTTCCGCGATATTTAGCGAATACGATACCAATTGGGCTGCATCATGACTAACCTTGTGCCCACGACGAGATCGAAGAAGCTTTGTACTCGCAACCTGCCGCTCGTGCCGTTTAGAGCCTTCTCTAGGCTACGAAGTATCTCTAGTGAAACGATGCCTCGGATCCCGCCCCTAGTATGCAGTGTTAGCTGAAGCATCACATCACTGTCTCGCAATACACACCCATCTAAAGTCAAGATGCGGACGCCGGCAGCATCTGGCTTGAGGTGTATCGACCAAGATTGAGGTATCTGTATGGTCTGTGACTCCATAGGACAGTGGTTGATTTCGATGGCAGACCTGTTCCCGGGCTTTAACCGGCCGTATATCATAACACACTGTGTACAGAGCACATGGCCGCAAGGAAGGGCATGTTCTGGGGGCCGCAATAAACAGCAGAAACATACAGTATGGCTGGTATAACGCCCAGGCTTCCCTTCGATCATGACATGGCGGTAGAAATAAGCCATTACATCGTCGCGGTGTATCTCAGCCGCGTCCTGGATTTCGTCGTTCTTAGTGCTGCTCCTCTGCTTTTGCCGAAGTCTGTGCAAAAGCTCCTCGAGACGAAAAAATGTGTTATTTGCAAACGCCTGTTGTAGACTCTCGAATGTTTGTCGGGCTTCATACTTGCCATCGGCGAAGATTTTGGCGCTTGCATTTTGATGACCCTTGTCACCATGACCACTTCTCACATTGACGCACCTCAGTCCACTACTAGGTTCGATGTACTCACATGGCCAGTGGCTTTCGCAGAAGTTTTCGAGCGCTGCATCGAGATGCTCTAAGTATTGCGGAAAAATTTCCTTTGCCATCCCTGGCGTGTCCGTTAGCTGATATATCTAATGGCGTCACTGCAAAGTATACCGAGACTCTTTTTGCGTGCAGCATCGAGCATGATGCAAGACGCAACCATGTAGCTGATCTCCTCGAAAATGACCTCGATATGAATTCGATTTTCCCACACGCGCATGACGTTGATGGCGAGCTTCAGTATGTTTCCTCCGAGATCTAGAGGAATGGGACTGTTCGAGAATGAGGCTTGCACAAAGTCAAATGGATGGTCTAACGACTGGGCGAAATGATCGAAAGCACATTGAAGATACGACTGTAACTCTTCGGCGTCCAATAACATGCGAACCTCAGCTTTGCGTTCCCTCGCCTTGGAGGAAGCTTCGGATATGCCGGCGTAAAGCTTTTGGATTTGTGTCCTGATAAGTTCCGGGCGGCCCTGCTCAGGGATCCGAACTACCTAAGTATATTTAGTGCAAGCAACCCCTCATCTGCGACTAAGCCTACCTTGATGGAGCTGTAGTACGACCGAATGAGCGACTCCACTGACTCGATTGATCGATTTCGCTCTCTCCAGAATTGGGCATACTTTTTAAACGTGCTGTTGCGGTAGACGGTACGAGACATCGATTCGAGAACTGTTGATGTTGCTACGTCTGGATCCCACAGCGCCTCATCTATGTTGTTTTCTGACGCGTTCAGCGCAATGATGACATGAGGTAACACCGGCTGATTCGATGCCTTTTCCAAGGCTGCAGCAGCCCACTCCACCAGATGTTCGAGAACATCTTCAATGGCTCTGGTCGCGTTAGTTGCTTGAAGCAATTGAGCGTTATTCAATCGTGGGCTACTGATCGTACCGAGGATTTCGCAACACAAAAACAATGACGTCGGAGAATGTGTAGAGCAATCTTGGATAGAGGTTGGTCACTGCGAACTGTCTACTTCGTAAGCTGGTGCTGTCCGCCCATGACAGCTCGCGCTCAGAGACCGGGACAGGCAGTGGCGTTGTCGACTTTCCTCCCTTCTCGGCCGTTCTTCGAAGTTTTGCGCTTATTGGTTCTCGTTCTCCGCCGAGTAGGCCTTCGCAGTCGGCGAAAAAGATGGGAGTTTCGGAACTTTGTGTGACAGGATCGAGATACAAGTGAACGTCTTGCGAGGTGGGATCGGTGACGCCGGAAGCACCGACAACCGGAGTGCTCAAATTCTGATCCTTATCGACGTGCAAATCGATCAGTAACTTGATCAAGGTGCTCTTGCCATGTCCAGTCTGCCCAACAAACGATACAAGGCTTGGAGTCCTGCTATCTCTGCTTGAATGAGCTTGCTGAAAGCTTGGACGCCATCTCTCGATGGTCGATGAAAGAAGGTGCGCAAATCTTCCATAATCTACGAAAGCAGGGATGCGTCCATCTTGTGGACGATGTACACCTAGGAAGTCAGCAGGTCTACTGTCGTCAAAAGAACATGGACAGACCAAACCATGCAGTCTGTGCATCATCCTCGTGCAACTGTGTCAACTCCAGAATGTCATTGGTCGGTTGCAGTACGTTATTGATCTTCTTAGCCAAAGATATATTGGTTTTCTCATGACCGGCACCGCCACCGCGAGATCTTCGTTGTCGGCGATGAGGAAGTTGTATCGGCCAGCAATCTTCACAAAGATGGGTGCCACAATCATTGCATAGGAATACATCGCCAGCGGACGGCGACTGACGGCAATCGTCACATATTTCATCGCCACATATCGAAGGAAATGAGTCTACACGACTCTGAGGCGCGCAAGGCTCTCGTGAGCCGCTACGCATGGATCTGCTATTGTCAGCGCACTGCGACTGGCATGCTCTGGATATCCTACACACCGACTAGACTTTGCCTCCTCCCTTACTTCCAGTGTATTCGATCGTCCGCGAGTCGTCGAGTCGGCAGCAAGGGCTGTAGAGGAGGTGCTGTGAGGCAACAGACCTGGCCATCCCGTAATGAATTTAGCCAAAAGCACAAAGGTGCTGTGTAATGGACAATACCCATATCTTTGCGATTGCCTTGCACCTTCTTGGCCGTCCTTGTACCCTTGACTAGACTGTGGATTCCGGGGCATACTATTGTCCTCGGTGGTAGCCTGGGTTCGTGGCGGGTTGGTAGTCAAGACCGATGGATGCCCACGTCTCGCGTCATGAAATGACGAAGCTTGACGTCCTTGGTAGATGATTGTATTTGTAGAGCTATAGCACTCAAATTCGGCGCTGATCGGTTGTGCTGTATGAGTCTGTCCCAAACATCAGGCTTTAGGAGCTACTCTTATGCCGCAAACAATCACTGCACTTGGGAAGGACCTTTTCAGCCTCACGCCCTGAGCCGTGCGCGGGGTCCGTGTCACGCAGGCGTCGCGACATCTCAATATGTACAGTCCCACCCAATACCTTCAAAGACACCTACCACACCATATTTGGGTGTCATTCGACGCTTCCTGCTGTCATTTGGATGGTGAACAGTAGCCAATGCGTTCTTCTTCGAGTAGCTCATACCTACTACAATGAACACATCGCGACATGATCAGGCTGAAATCCGAGGATGGGCAGTGCTCAGCATGCTTTTACACCATTGTGAGAGACCAGACGTAAGCCAAGCCTTTTCTTACAACTGGTGGAGGTGTGTGCTTGGTCGTGACTGGCTGTGGTTAGCAGACCGTTATTGCTTTTCGATGAGATTGTCTACTTTCAGCGCGGATAAGCGTGCAAGCCTTGATTTATGGATGGTATCTTTGGGGGCGTATTGGCTCGAGGCGGCACGTTGCAGCACGGCTCGCTTCACCCGGTCAGCCGGACCCTACCACCTACTGTAATCTGATAACCATCTGGCATGCAGTGTGGCACACCGAATACGATAGGAGAAAAGATTGTTAAATTAGCGAAGCTGTGAAGTGTGTCACCCATGGGACATTTGCAATAGGAAATTGATTCGCTCGAACAACTGGGGCTGAACAGCGTCAGGTACAAACAGCAGGTTGCTCAGAATATACCAGAATCCTGGAAGTGTTGGCGATGATTTGGGTTAGACCAAGAGACTGAGTTTCAGCTTGCATCCGTTTCGATCTTTTGAATCAGTGATTGGAGGAGCGAGTTTGAAGACAACGAGAAGGAGAAAGGACGTTTTGCAGCCAGGCAAATGGCTCATGTTGATATGACCGGATGTGCGCAGATGCTTGTCGTTTGCCCCAGGTTCAATTGCATTCCGAGGGTGACATGGAAGGCTGCTGTCGCAAAATATGGGCCGAATTGTGGTGCTTAGAACTACCTACTGTGTAGATAGCGACAAGTCTCGGCAAGCAGCTACGCGCGCGCGCGAAACGCACACGTCTTTCGTGGCCATGACAACAGAGTGAACACCGTGCTGCCCGGCGTAACGCGCGGCCCGGCGTAACGCGCACCCCATCAGAATGTTACTTCACCTTCAACACCGTATAACTCACCTAATATGGAGCCAATTGAGGCTGCGCTTGCAGCTATAGAATCGCTAGATGCTGGAGAAAAGCCTAATTATACGCAAATTGCTCAAGATTATGGTGTTGTGCGATCTACACTCACCCGGAGGCACTAACGCGTTTCAACCTCGCGCGATACCAAGGCTCAAAACCAGCAAGCGCTCCACCCCCAGCAGAAGCTGGAGCTCCTACGCTATATTAAGCGCCTTACAAGGCAAGGCCTACCTCCTACACGGCCTATGATACAACGCTTCGCCTCAGAGATCGCGAAAAAAGAGCTTGGAAAAGGCTGGGTTGATCGATATCAAGCGACACTAGGTTGATCTTATCTCGCGCTGGGCCACTGGGATCGATCGCTCACGCCACTAGGTTGACTCTTAGTCGAAGTATAGCCTCTACTTTGAGCTTCTACGCAGCAAGCTCAGCAAATACGATATAGAGCCTTGCAATATGTACAATATGGATGAGAAGGGCTGCATGCTAGGAATACTTACTCGCTTAAAGCGGGTGTTCAGCAAGAGGCTATATGAGGAGGGGAAGATCAAGTCTTACATCCAGGATGGCAATCGGGAGTGGACAACGCTGCTGGCCTGCATATGCGCTGATGGATCAGCCCTTGCGCCTGCGCTGATGGATCAGCCCTTGCGCCTGCGCTGATATATCAATCAGACTCAGGTTCGATACAGGACACTTGGCTACAAGCCCTGAGGCCTGAGGACTGAGTATATATATCCTCCTCACCTTCTGGCTGGACGAACAACGATATAGGATTATCCTGGCTCAAACAAGTGTTTGATCCATCTACCAAGGAGAAGGCAGGGCGGAGCTATCGATTACTTATCCTAGATGGCTATGGATCTCACCTCATGATGGATTTTATCGAGTACTGCGATCGGAATAGGATCCTCCTTGCAGTATTACCCCCCTCATTCAACTCACACCCTCCAGCCGCTCGACGTCGTCATGTTTAAGCCATTCTCATCAGCCTACTCAAACCAGGTAGCTGCGTTCATGGAGAGGTGCCAAGGGCTTATATCTATGAGCAAAAGAGACTTCTATCCTATGTTTATGGCTGCCTGGGAGGCCTCGTTCAAAAAGGATACTATACTTAAGGCTTTTGAGGCAACTGGCCTCTCCCCTTTCGAGCCAGAGGTGATACTCAAACGATTCAATCAGCCAGCTCAATCAGGCCAATCAAGCGATAGCGACTCCTCAGCCCTAAGCGCGTCAGGTTGGAGGAAGATCAGACGGCTGGTCGATGACGCTGTAGCTGATAGAGACCAGAGAAAGATCTCAAAGCTCAACTAAACGATCCACCGACTCTCGATCAGATCAGTACTGGCTGAGCATGAGACTGTGAGGCTCAAGGAGGCTCTCATCAATGAGAGGCAGCGTAGGAAGTGAGGCAAGGCTCTGCCTCTAGAGGCAGACAAGGAGTATCACGGTGGGGCTGCATTCTGGTCTCCAAGCAAGGTGGATAAGGCACGTGATCGCCTGCGACAACAAGAGCTCGAAGAAGAGCAACGACAACACCAGAAAGCTGAGGCAGCTCGCGTACGTAAGGAGCAGAGGCAGGAGAAGCTCAAGGCTGTTGAGGCAAGGCTGCAGCAAGAACAGCAACGCAATTGCTGAGGCAGAAGGAGAAGGCTCGTGAGGCTGCGGATCGAGCCTCACGACAGCCAGCTTGTAGGACTCAACAACGACTCCAACAAGCTCAAAAAAATGCCCAAAGAGGTCAGAGGAGACGTCTTAAGGTAGCTACGAAGGCATGCTTAAAAAAGAGAGTAGCTGCGCAGCCTCAGGGCGGTGGTGAAGCCTCAGGTGCAGCAGCAGGCCTACTACCATCTCAATCACGACACGGCCGAGCAATCAAGCTCCCAGCAAAGTATAGATAGCTATGTATATTAATCAAGGCCTGTAGAACTCAACACTAGAAAAATCATGATTACAGCTATAGTGCGTTGCTCAATAGCTTCATGTTGTGGTGTCGATTTTGGTGTTCGGAGCGCGCGTTACGCCGGGCAGCACGGTGTCGGACATGCGCGCAAAGCCGCAGAGCTAAGATTCAAGAGTGTGTACATACCTATCCTGCCGCTGCAATCAATCTAACGCGCAGGGCTCGAGGAGCTGACACTTGGTACATCGTAATACAGTGTAAACACGACTCAGTAGCGGTAAGCCAACCCCGCCTTGCAACACCTTTGACGAACGCATGCCAAAGTGCTTGCATGGCGTCGCGTCGCGTCAATGTCGTGAATGCTCACGTCGACCGGGCTTACGGACAGTGCATGATGCGGAGAAGCCGTTCACTGCATATGCAACGCGGGAACGCTGACGACCGAGCAAGTCCGGTCTGTGAATCCGGAGATCTCGCATCGTATTCGTTATGCGATGTTGGTGCGTACAATGTCGATCGTGGTCTCTCGATTGGGGCAGCGTGACGCGTGGGCAGCAGATCGGGAAAGGCACGCGGTCGGAGGCCTCCCATACTATTATTCTATGGCATTTATTGAGGTGCACACTTTTGGCATCTCGTCTTTTTCATCCTGGATTTCGTGCGCTGATTCATTGCGCGGTATGCAGATCGGAATACGAATCGTCGGTGAGGCTGAATCGATGGAAGCGAAGCGATTGCTTCTTCCAGGCCACTCATTTGAAGGCGACCCAGCGCCCTACAGGATGATAAACCCACGTTTTTCAACGTGGTCAGGCTATGAGAAAACCACCTAGAAGAGGCAAGTACATGCTGCCGATGACTAAGGGCAAACTGCAGTTTCGCAAATGGTGTTCACGCGTTTCGGCCTCGTTCCATACATGAACGCGATACCCACTCTACGACTCCATCGCAGGGCGCAGCATGGAAAGAATACAATCTAGGCGACGACACCAAGTGTGAGCCGCAATTTTGATACTGGGTACGTTGATTACTTTTGTTCACTTGCACGACTGCTGCCTGCAGCTGAAAAAACCTGAGACGCCAGCACACCCCACTGTCTACTCAGCAGTCTGCCTACCGTCGCTCTACGCTGCGGATACTCAGCGTTTTACACCGCCCAATACCCGAGCGCTGGAAACTAGTAGATTGTTTGAACCGAATTGGGCCTTGCGATGACCGCCTGGTCTCGAAGCAGCTGCGCAACGGGAGGCTCAATCACGATGAGATACCTGAAACCGGGATATTGATACACGTTTCTTACCAGGTTGTGTTGGTGGCGGTAAGGTAAAACAAGCTTACTTCAACATCAGGTGTGCATTGCCGCAGAGCAACACAATTTGTCGTTGAAGATCACGAGACTGAGCTCCATCGACGTGTCCAGCGACGAAATCACAGCAATTTTCGCAGGTCAGTGACATGCATTGTGTGTCGCTGACAGCAATCTAGTCACGCGCCCCAAACGCACGTACACGGTGTTTGTGAGATAATAATGCGGACACAGTGGTCAAGACATTGTTGTAAGTACACAATGTGCCAGCTTTCCAGCTAAAAGGCATATACAATTTTCCCAAGAAGTTGCATCCTCATCGCTACCAGCTGGTAACATAGTGCAACCTTTAGTAAGTATGTTCGCCTCCAAACCTTCTCCAACCTCATCGCACGGTGGGCACCACATGGCAAGTTTCTTGCACAACGTCCTCCACATTGGGCCTGACCCAGCGATAGTCGCCCGCATCGACGCTCTCCGCGCAGCGCTTGCCGTCATCAAGGTCGACATCGACACCCGACACTTCCTTTGGGATCTCACTTACACCGGCGGTCATCACTGCGCATTATGTAGCCCACTTGGTAAGGTCGGTGCATGTGGGCCGACATGCGCATTGCTACGTCCTACTGGCTCTGTTCTTCCGGGCATTGAGGCAGCTATGAGTGACAAGTGGACGCGTACTACGGGTCAACTCAGTATACGTTACGACAAGCTTATGCTGTCTGTCCCACCGTCTGGGTACAAGGTCAGCATATCAAATCTCCAGCAGTGGGAGGAGGCTGTTGAGCTTCTGCAACAGCGCCTGGCGTAGCTTGTCTGAATGGTCGTGTGCGCTAGCGCACCACACTTTGGCGTGGCTAATCTAAGTCCTCTCGTGTTCAACTCATAGCTCGAAGCGAAGACTCTATCGTCTCAATATAGATTTCACGTCCATCTCACAATTTAAGGCAGTCAACCTCTCAATTTTTTTTATTACTCGATGCAATTAAGCTCTCACATTCATCTCACGACACGATGCAGTCGAGCTCTCGTTCTCCTAATCTGTGACATTCGTGACGACTCGGAAATGAAATGAAAGACACAGGCAGTGCCGCTGAGGATGCGGAGATGTAACGAAATATCCGCCGGCCATGAAACGAGCACTGTCCGTTGTTGCCGAACGCCATCGCTATGCGTAACAAGAGACAGCCCTTGGAGGCTAGATCTACAACATGGAGCTAAAGAAGAAAGAAGTAAAGTACACTATCGAATCTGTGTACGAAAATAAGAGATTGAAACAATGCGCTAAGCCCGTGTGGAGTAACACCAGACTAAAAGATTGCGAAGACGCTCAGCCATGAAGCAACGAAAGAACAAAATCATCATGCGCTGCGACACCACATCCAACCCAAAGACGTGTAAGTAGATCCTGCGGCGCAATTTGACCACCTAAGATATTAGCTCGAAGCCTAAATGTTCATGAAGCAATACCACTTACTACACACTACTCCTCCGAATACCTTACTTCTCCTCCATCGTCCTCCCTAGCGCTTTCGCGGTATCACTTCCTCCTCCCTGCAGTAGCTATCCTTCCAGTGCCCGCAGTGAGCGCCTGTCTCTCTACTGTCATTTATGCAAGCCGGGTTCAGCTCCGTGTTGTAACCGGCGCACTTGCAACAACGCCAGATACGTTGCGGCCTGGGACCATTTGATCGGGGTGCAGACGGCATGTTTGTAGTTTGGTTGGGGTTCGGATTTGTGTGATCTAACTGGGTGAGTAAATGTGAGACCGGATTGGCGAGTGATGACTGATTTACTGATGATGAGAGTAGTTGTGCTTTTTTCATCTCTTACTTTCAA